>Ga0209536_100004023_pt1 | contig 23357 bp, 15 predicted proteins | sample DeeMarSeWOR28_12_FD_187461 | JGI IMG/M metagenome (GOLD analysis project Ga0209536, IMG submission 187461) | Marine sediment microbial communities from White Oak River estuary, North Carolina - WOR-2-8_12 (SPAdes) (version 2) | ecosystem: Environmental > Aquatic > Marine > Intertidal zone >...
CGTCGGCACCACCGCCTCGGTGCTGGTGATGAAAGGGACTCACGACAAGGATCACAAGGGCGCGGTGCCGGCGGTGCAGTTACACCACGGCGGGCGCCAGACATCCGCGAAGGTGATCGGGCGAAAGCCCGTGGCCCCGTCGCCGATTCCCTGCCCGTCATCGGTACGATACGACCCGGGCCAACGGAGACGGTCCTCGTTGAGCGGGGCAAGGGATTGATCGATGCCCACTCTGTTGTCGGACTTTCTGGCATATACAATCAGCCCCATGATCAGGACCAGCTTGATAAAACACAGGCAGTACAACCGGAGTTGCGGGCACTTGATGCTTACAATCCACTGGAGCCGCTGGTGGCATGGCTGCGTGACTATGGTGTGACTACAGTGCATACCGGCCACGCACCTGGCGCTCTCATAAACGGCCTTAGCCTGATCGTCAAAACCCATGGCAATGTTCTCGAGGATGTCCTGATCAATGGCGATGCAATGATGACATTTACGCTGGGCAGTTCCATCAGGGAAAATTTCAGTACGCCGGGAACACGCGCCAAAGGGGTTGCCATGATCCGGGGCGCACTGCTGAAAGCACAAAATTATCGGCATAAAATGAAAGCCGGCGAAGACAAACCGGAACGGGATCTCAGTCTGGAGGCATTGGTGGGTGTTCTTGAGGGCAGGATACCGGCTTTAATAACGGCCAATCAGGCTACCGAAATCATGGCAGCTCTGAGGCTTGCGAATGAATTCAAATTTGACCTTGTCCTGGACGGTGCGGCGGAGGCATATCTGGTCATGGATGAAATAAAAGCTGCCGGGATTCCGGTCATAATCCATCCCACCATGGTCCGCAATTATGGTGATACCCGCAATGCTTCTTTTGAAACGGCAAAAAAATTACAGGAAGCCGGCATTCTTTTTGCTTTCCAAAGCGGTTATGAAGATTATGTCCCCAAAACCCGCATAATTCTCTATGAGGCTGCCATTGCCGTTGCCAACGGACTCGATCCTGGTGATGCCATCAGCGCTATGACCATCAATCCCGCACGGATTCTGGGAATCGAAAAACTGACCGGATCAATCACCATCGGGAAAAAAGCTGATCTGGTGCTTTTTGACGGAGACCCGTTTGAATACACCTCGCATGTTTGCCTGGTGATTCTGGATGGTAATGTTGTAAGTGATGAATGCCGGTAGAAATGACACTGAAATTTGTCGGATAAAAAGGAGGAGGAGCTTCCACCTTTTATCATGATTAAAAATTTTTCACGCTAACAAACAGGGATTGCCGGATCCCGATGAAAGTTGGATTCACACCTGCACAGCACAGGGAATAAAGTCATTTGCCCGGGGTTGATAGTATCTTAATAGATCGTTAAAATCCCTCCTTTACGGACAGAGGCTGGCCGTTACGAGATCGGACCCGTATACCGCGTCTCATAAATCAAAATATACAACGAGGAAAATAATGAAAGGTAAATATGTACTGATCCCGGTTACCATTCTGATTGGCGGATTTATCATCATGATCTCATTGATCAGTCTGCGGGATGAACCATCGGCAAGCCAACCGACACAACAGGTACGGTTTGTAGAAACCAGGGAGATAAAGCTGGAAACGGTTGAGGCAGAGATCATTGCCTATGGCCGGCTGAAATCATCCCAACCGGTGACCCTTTACAGCGAAGTTAATGGGACTCTTGTGCAAGGTGATATTCCGTTTAAACCGGCCCAGTCATTCCGGCGGCATGAACTGTTGTTAAAAATCGATGACCGCCAGATCCGTCTCGATATCAACAGTCTGAAAAGCGACTTCCTGAACGCTCTGGCATCCGTCTTACCGGAAATAAAAGTGGACTTCCCCAATGAATATACAATCTGGCAGGACTTTTTTAATTCATGTGATTTTGAACATTCGCTGCCCGATCTGCCCGGGGTGAATAATCAAAAGATAAAACTGTTCCTTGCTCGCTTTAACGTTTATAAACTATATTATCAGGTCAGAAATCTTGAGATCCAGCTGGAGAAACACTTTTTTTATGCCCCTTTCAACGGTTCAATAGTTTCCGCAGATTTACGTGTTGGATCCACCGCACGGGTCGGTACCCGCCTGGGTGAAATTGTCAATCTGGATAATCTTGAAGTTGAGGTGCCTGTTCCGGCTGAGGACATTGGCTGGATCGATTCAGACAAAAATGTGAGATTCAGTTCGTCTGAAATACCCGGATCCTGGGAAGGGCGTATCAAACGGATCGGAAATTCGATTGACGAGCGTACCCATACCGTCCCGGTATTTTTTGAGATCATGAATTCAAAAAATGAAAACCTCTTTGAAAATGTATTTCTCAAAGCCGAAATTCCAGGGAAAGCCATTGACCTTGCCTGTTCGATGCCCCGCAAAGTCATTTACAATGACGCGTATGTGTATCTGAAAAAAAACGGAAAACTTATGAGACAACCGGTAAGTATTGTCCGCCGGGAACTTGATTCCGTAATCGTAAATGGAGGATTGAGTAACGGGGACAGTCTGATCATGGATGTTCTCCAGGGTGTCGCTGAAGGTATGCTGACCAGATCCAGGAATTAATTGCGGAGATTCTGATGTATAAAATAATATCTTTTCTCGTACGATACCCGGTCTGGTCCAATGTGCTCTTGTTCAGCATCCTGATATTTGGTCTGATTACATTCTCCCAGATGCGTTATTCTTTTTTCCCGGAGCTAGAATCTGATTTTATTTCAATCCAGGTTGTATATCCCGGTGCTTCTCCACAGGAGGTGGAGGAAGGAGTGGTGCTGAAAATTGAGGAAAATCTTGACGGTATCGAGGGGATTGAGCGTGTGACCTCCGTATCCCGCGAGAACGGTGCGGTTGTTTCAGTGGAAATATCGTACGGTTATAACCTCAATGATATGCTGGCGGAAGTAAAAAATGCCGTTGATCAAATCAATTCATTTCCTGTTGGCATTGAAAAACCAGTTATTTTCGAGCAAAAATTCCGCAGCCGCTCTCTGTCTATCGTTATGTACGGTACGGCCGACCTTTACAACCTTAAAATCATCGCCGAAAACCTGCGTGATGAATTGATTGCAACTCCGGAGATCTCACAAGTTGCCATAACCGGCCTTCCCGATCCTGAAATTTCGATTGAAGTTTCTGAAGCCACTTTGCGCCGGTATGATCTCACTTTTAATGAAATTGCCGGAGCCGTGCGCGAAGCCAACATCAACATCTCGGGTGGAAAATTTGAGACCCGGGATGAGGAGATCCTGATCCGTGCGTATGGCCGTAATTATTTTGCATCAGAACTGGAGAATGTAATCGTTCGCGGTAATCCTGATGGTACCGTGATCTATCTTAAGAATGTTGCCCGGGTAAAAGAGGACTGGGCGGACATTCCGGATAAAATATATTATAACGGGCATAATACAATCGTATTGAGTGTCGATAAGACCAGGGACGAAGATAACCTCGAAGTGGCGGCGATCTCAAAGGAAATGGTCAGGAAATTCAACGAGCAGAACAAACAGGTTCAGGCTATTATTCTTGATGACCGGACCATAAATCTTATCCAGCGCCTGGAACTTCTGCGCGATAACGGTCTCATCGGTCTGACAATGGTCATACTGACACTTGGTTTTTTTATGAATCTCCGGCTTTCTTTCTGGGTATCCATCGGCATCCCCTTTTCTTTCGCAGGTATGTTCATCATCGCTTCCCTTTCAGGTATTACCATCAATGCCATCTCATCATTTGGTATGATCATCGTGGTCGGTATTCTGGTGGACGACGCGATTGTCGTCGCGGAGAATATCTATTCCCATTATGAGCGGGGAAAACCGGCAATCCAGTCTGCAATTGAAGGAACAGTCGAAATGATCGCGCCGGTATTCACATCAGTGACGACCACTATTCTGGTTTTTCTCCCTTTTTTCTTCCTGGAAGGATTTCTCGGGAAATTTATCTGGCATATGGCTCTCGTAGTGATCGCCTCTCTCGGATTTTCACTGGTGGAATCTTTTGTTATCTTACCACCGCATCTGGCACACTCCAAAGGTCTGCATCCTCATAAAGAAGACAGTGCGATCAGGCGCAGGATCGAAAAATTCATTAATTTTATCACCCATAGGTTATATGCACCCAGCCTGTCCTTTGCAATGCAACATAAGTGGATTACGCTCACAACACCCATCGCATTTTTCTTTATTACCATTGGTTTGCTGAGAGGCGGCTTTATCGGCGCCACTCCCTTTCCTTATATCGACTCCGATTCACTTCCGATTAACGTTTCCCTCACTTCCGGCAGTCAGGAGGCCCGCACGGATTCGGTACTTGCCCGCATAGAGCGGATCGCCTGGGAGATCAATGAGAAAATAAAGTCACAACGTGAGGATAATCGTGATATTATCCTTGGTATCCGGCGTGAGATTGGCCGGAATGACTTTGGTGAGGCGGGCAGCAATACAGGAAAACTGATTCTGGAACTGCTGGATGGGGAAAGTCGGGATATGGAAAGTTTTTTGATCACCCAGCAATTGCGTGAAGCCGTTGGTGTGGTCCCGGAAGCACAAAATATCACTTTCGGACAACAGGGATTTTTCGGGAAGCCGGTATCGGTCAGTCTTCTGGGCAATGACCTTGATCAGCTCAATCTGGCCCGTGATCTGCTTGTTGAGGAATTCAGTAATTTTCCCGCTTTGAAAGATATTACCGACTCAAACCAGGAAGGCCGGCGTGAGTTAAATATCCGTTTAAAACCAGGAGCCTATGCCCTCGGACTAACCCTCAGTGATATCGCCTCACAGGTGCGTCAGGGATTTTTCGGCCAGGAAGTGCAGCGGATTCAGCGTGGCAGGGATGAAGTCAGGGTTTGGGTAAGGTATCAGACGGAAGATCGCAGTGCACTGGGGTTCCTTGATCAAATGCGTATCCGGACCCCTGCCGGCCAGAGTTATCCCTTCAGTGAACTGGCGGATTATGATATCGAACGTGGTCTGATCGCGATCAACCATCTTGAAAAAAAACGTGAGATCAAGGTCGAGGCCAACCTTGCCAATGAGAAAGACGATCTTCCACCAATCCTCGAGGAAATTCAGAATAATATCGCTCCACGTATTCTGGCAAAAGTGCAGGGGATCCAGGTTTCATATGAAGGCCAGTCACGCAACCGGGAAAGAGAGGCCGCATCCATGGCCAGGGTATTTCCCCTGGCGCTGATCGGTATGTTTATATTGCTCATTCTGGTTTTCCGGTCCTATGCCCAGGCAATTCTCATCTTCGGTCTGATTCCGCTCGGGATAATCGGCGCAATCTGGGGGCACGGAATTCAGGGAGCGCAGCTTTCATTCCTGTCCCTGTATGGCATCCTTGCTCTGTCAGGAATTGTCATCAATGACAGTATTGTCTTTGTCGATCAGATCAACCGTAATTTAAAAGAAGGTAAAAAATTATTTGATGCAACATTTCAAGCCGGTATTATGCGTTTACGGCCAATCCTGCTGACCACTTTCACCACCGCATTCGGTCTGGCACCGATCATTCTTGAAACCAGCCGGCAGGCCCAGTTCCTGATTCCCATGGCCATCTCGGTCGCCTACGGCTTGATATTTGGAACCGGCGTGTTATTGCTTGTTTTACCGGCGGGATTTTTGGCATTGAACCGCTTCCGGGTTGCCATTGCCCGGTTGAAAGATCCCGGTGCGGGGCCGGAATCAGTTGAGCCGGCCGTTAAGGAAATGAACTTTACACCCACGATAAAATCTTGAGGAAATCATGCGATTGATCATGCTCAGTTTACTGATCCTGCCCACCGTTGTGTCTGGACAGGAAAAACTGACAGCCGAAGAGGCTATCCGAATCGGTTTAAAGAATAATTTTGCAATCCAGGTTGCACTCAATAATCAGGAAATTGCAGAAAACAATACAGGTCGCGGAACAGCGGAATTTTTACCCCGTCTGGATGCAAACGCGGCATACCAGTTAGCCCATACCAAGCAGGAAACGAATTCACCATTCTCATTCGGCACCAGTGATACCCGTAATTCAAATGCCCAGCTCGCACTCAACTGGACACTTTTTGACGGCATGAAGATGTTCATTACCAATGCCCGCTATAATGACCTGGCAAAGTTGGGTGTATCACAGGCGCGGAATACTGTTGAGAATACAAGTGTTGCGATTCTGCGTGCATTCTTTAATGTCGTCCAGCAGTACGATCTGATGCAGGTTGCCAGCAGCACCATGGAAATTTCACTTTTAAGGCTTGAGAAAGAGCGGATTCGTCAAGACCTTGGCAGTGCTTCTTCGACCGATTTTCTGGACGCACAGGTCTCTTTTAACAACGACACCGCGATTGTGATAAACCGTGAGCTGGATTACCTGATTGCCAAACAGGATCTTAATATCCTGCTTGGCCGTGATCCTGCCACCGCTTTTGAAGTTGAGCCACAGATAAATGTACCGCCATTGACCCTTACGATCGATGAATTGCTCGCACTGGCCATGGAACGTAACAGCATTCTCCGCATTGCAGAACAGAACAAAGCCATCGCGGGCGCAGACCTGGATATCAGCCGGTCCGCTTTTTACCCCGTTTTATCGGCCGGCGCCAGCTACGGGTATGCGAAAAATTTCTCCGAGACATCACGTTTTGAATACCAGATTGAAAGTGAAAGCAGGGAAGCACGGGTCGGTTTAACCCTTACTTATAATTTGTTTAACGGCCTCCGTGACAACATCAGTATACAAAACGCCCGCTTAGAGACGAGAAACCGGGAACTTGAATATCTGAATGCCCGCAACGAGATAGCCGGCCTCGTCCGGGATCGTTATACGACCTGGCAGAAGCGTATCGAGTTGATGGAATTACAGGAACAGAATGTACGGGCTGCCAACCAGAACATGGAATTACAACAGGATCGATATCAGATCGGCGCCGCCAGTTCACTGGAATTCCGTGATGCTCAAAATAAGCTTGCCCTTGCCGAAGCCACCCTGATCGTCGCCACATTTCAGGCCCGGATCAGCCGGCTTGAAATTGAACAGCTGATCGGCTCCCTGGAACTCCGTTAGAAATAATTTTTTTATGCAACAAACAAATTTTGCTTGCGTATATACCGAATGGTCGGTAAACTACCTACCGGTCGGTATAGTCAGGAGTGTATATGAACTTTCCAAATTTTGGAGATGAAAGCGACACACGTACCCGCATTTTTCTCGCAGCCGCAGAACTTTTCTCAAATCAAGGGTATGATCGGGTCTCGATCCGTCAGATCTGTGAAAATGTTGGCGTCGGGAAGCCGACACTTTATTATTATTTTAAAGACAAAGAAACCCTGCTGGCCGAGCTCCTCAGGTTCAGTTTTACCGTCAGCCGCGGATTACTGGAAAAACTTCTTGAACCTTCCGCTTCCTTTCGCGATCGTTTCAGAAATCTGATCCGTTTTCGGGAGCAGTTTGCGCAGAAATATCCCCATTTTATGCGCTTCTTTATCAGCATGAATATTTTCGCTTTGCCTGAAATGGTGCGCACGGAAATGCTGGATTATATGAAGTGGGCGCACCGTGAACTGGAGAAAATGTTTGTGGCCGCACAAAAAAATGGTGAGATCAATCCACAGCTCAATCCGAAGATTTTGAATTACGCGGTCATCGGCACCATGAATCAGATCCTCATTTGGAATATTTTTACTGATCGCAAACAGCTTATGTCCAGTTATGACAGTGAATTACTCATGCAATTTTGGGATATCTGCATTTTTAGTCAACCCCAATAAGGGAGGTGTGTTATGCGTCATATGTGGCGTACCTTTGTGATTCTTTTTTTATTGCTCTCCGGAATCCCGCTGGGAGCTCAGCAGATCATCGCATTAAGCTGGGATGATGTCGTTGGGATCACCAGGGATCAGAATCTGGAAATAAAACTGACCACCCGGGATTACGCCTATCAATCAAAAAATGTCCTGAAGGCCTACGGTGATTTTCTTCCCCGTCTTGATTACCAGTTCCAGGCAATCAATAACATCGAACGCCCTGAGTTCGTTATTCCGGGATTCGGTCGTATCAGGTTCGGGACCGAATACAATTATACCCACCTTCTGCAGTTACAACTACCGATCTTTACCGGCCTGTCGCGGATCGCAAATCTGAGCATCCAGAAAAATCTGAAAAAATCTATGGCCGAAGAACTGCGCAATAAAGAGGATGAAGTGGTTTTAAAAGCCCTGGAAGCATATTTCAACCTGATGCTCGCCAATACACTGATCATGGTCAATCAGCGCGGCTATGACGCAGCCTTGGCCAATTTCGAACAGGTCCAGAAATTCTATGAACTTGGCGCTGCCTCCAAACTTGATTATTTAAGGGCCAAGGCCCGCCTCTCATCGGCTGAACCGCCCCTGCGATCTGCCTATAACCAACGAAGTTTTGCAGAAGAAAATCTCAAATTTATTTTAAATACCCATGCCGAAGACTCACTGGTTGTCCTCGACACCCTGGCGAGACAGGAATTTTTTAGTGAATATCTTGCATACCCTCTGGCCGATCTATGCTCGCTGGCGGTACTTGAACGACCGGATCTGGCCAGCCTGCGATATCAAAAGGAGGCCGCCGGTGACCAAAAGACGATCTCCTTTTCGCGTTTTCTGCCGGTAGTAAATCTGGCTGCCAATGTACAGCACCAGGCCCAAATCGACAAATGGCAGGTAAGTGCGGATGATTATGTGCGTTCAAAGAGTGCCGTAGTCATTGTTCAGTTGCCGCTGTTCCAGGGTGCGAAACGCCTTTTCGATTATCAGCAGGCCCAGATCAATGAACAAAAAACCGAAATTGCCCTGGAATTATCGTTGAAATCTGCGTTCCTCCAGGTCGAAAGCGCATACCTGAAATTTCAGGATACACGCGCTAATCTGGCTAGTCTCCAGGAAGCCATGCTCGAAGCCCGGGAAGCGCTCCGTCTGGCGAACCTTAATTACCAGGAAGGTATCATCACCCAGGTGGATGTTTTGACAGGTCAGGTATCCCTCATTTCAACCGAAGTAAAGTTTCAGGAGGGGGTCTATGAATATAATTTGTCACAATTGTATCTGCTGAAATATATCGGAAAATTAAACACCATATGGCAAAATATCCGAGGATAGTATGATGAAAAAATCATTCATTTTAATATTATGCGGACTTTTCATTTACAGTGCATGCCAATCCGGCGCCGAAGAGGAAAAAGAACGAATCGTGGCTGTGAAAGCGTTTACGATCGAACCGGACTCCATAGCCGCTTACCTCGAGATCAGCGGTAATCTGGAAGCGGTGAATGATGCACTGGTGATCAGTCAGGTCTCCGAAAAAATGAACAGGATTCTTCAGCCGGTCGGGTCACGTGTCCGGAAAGGAGAAATTATCGCCAATCTGGAAAATCAGATCTGGGAGGAAAGTCTTAAACAGGCCAGCGCCTCCCTGGAATCGATCAAGGCGCGTCATGACCAGATCAGGATGGATTATGAACGCTACCAGCGTCTGTATGAAGAAAAAGCCGTGAGTCAGCAACAATGGGAAAAGATACGGTCTTCATGGCAGGAAGCTGAAGCAAGTCTGGCGCAACTTAATGCGGCCTACCAACAGGCGCGGGTTCAGTTTGAGAACAGTTATATCAAGGCCCCTTTCGATGGGGTGGTAGGCAGCCTGTTCTTCGATGTCGGGCAAATGGTTCCCATAGGACAACCGGTGGCAAAAATCATCAACACCAACCTGATGAAGGCAAAACTGAATATACCTGATATAAATATCCGGGATCTGAAAACCGGACAAACAGTCATTGCAAACTTCCCTTCCCTGCCCGGCCGCTCATTCACCGGGGTACTCCAATCTGCGGATCCGGCCATTGATCCGCTCAGCCGGACCGTTGAGATCGAAGTTATTTATCAGAATAAAAATGACTTGCTGAAATCAGGAATGTACGGTCAATTTTTGATTGAACTGGAGAAAAAAACCGGGGTGGTGGTTTTGCCGGACAACGCGGTGATCAGCAGAACGGCCGTTGAAATTGACCGAAACACCGGCGAATTGATCACCAGCAAAAAACATTTTGTATTTTTGATCAATAACGATTCAGCACATGAGGTCACCGTCGAGACCGGGATATACAGCTACGGCAGAACGGAAATCGTTAGCGGTATCAAACCGGGAGACCAGGTGATTATCGTCGGGCAGAGGATTGTAAAAGACGGGCAAAAAGTCAAAATCGTTAATTAAACAGGGAAAAATCATGAAACTCGTTGAAATATCAACCCGGCGTCGGGTGACCTTGTCGATGATTTATCTCATCGTTATCGGCTTCGCTATCTTTTCATTTTCTCAGTTAAAAGTTGACCTTCTGCCCGATCTTGACTTTCCGGTCGTAGGTATTATCACACAATATCCCGGAGTAGGTCCCGAAGATATAGAAAACCTGATTGCCCGACCGCTGGAAGAAGGTGTATCGGTAACCAAGAATGTCAAACGGATCACTTCCCAGACCTCCGAAGGCGTTTGCCTGACACTGCTGGAATTTGATTGGGGTTCAGATATTGATCAGGCTGAGGCCGATGTACGTAAACGGATTGATCTGGTGCGGGATTATCTGCCGGATGATGCATCCCAGCCAGTCACTTTTGCCTTTGATCCATCGATGATGCCCGTGATGTTCCTTTTACTCAATTCCGCAACCCATGGTCCGGCAGAGTTGCGCCGGATCTCCGAAGACCAGGTTGAGCCCCTGCTGGAGCGGGTTGAGGGTGTCGCTGGAGCGGAAACACAGGGTGGTCTTGAAAGACAGATCAATGTCCGGCTGAATCCGATCCTGCTGGCGGCTCACAATATTACCCCGACTGAAGTCGTTGCCGCAATCCGCATGCAGTCCGGTCTGTTTCCGGCGGGTACAATTGAGACCCGTACCACAAACTTCAATCTCCGGATCATGAGTGAGTATCAATCTCTTCAGCAACTGAGCGACGTTCGGATCAAATATGAGAAAGGTATCCCCTTGCTGCTTAATGAGGTAGCTGCGATCGAAGATGGGTTCAAGGAGGTTCAGGGTGATGTCCGGGCAAATTTCAATCAGAGTGTGTACCTGCGTGTCTTCAAAAGGTCCGATGCCAATACAGTTCAGGCTTGCCAGAATGCCCGTGCGGCAATAGACGATATGATCCTGCAATTGCCCGAAGGGGTGCAGCTTAAAATTGTCTATGATCAGTCAGACTATATCCTGCGTTCGGTCAGCAACCTGGGGACTACCGCATTGCTGGCATTCGTGCTGGCTTTTCTGGTGATCTATTTTTTCCTTCGAAATGTCCGCGGCAGCATCATTATGGGGCTGGCAATTCCGGTTTCGGTCTTTGCCACTTTTGCGGTTATGATGCTGGCAAACCTCACACTGAACATCATCTCCATGGCCGGCCTGGCGCTGGCGATCGGGATGCTGGTGGACAACTCGATTGTGGTGCTCGAAAATATCTACCGCATGCGCGAATCGGGTTATACACCCATCGAAGCAGCCAATACTGGCGGCTCTGAAGTCGGGATGGCAATTACTGCTTCGACTCTAACCACAATCGGTGTTTTTCTGCCGGTACTTTTTGTTCCTGGAATTGCCGGGGAATTGTTCAGTGATATGGTTGTCACCATTACGTTCAGTCTTTTCACCTCGCTGGCCATTGCACTGACAATGGTACCCATGTTGTCTGCCAGAATTCTCAGGATCGAAAAAGACCGGGCCGGCACTGTAATCCACAGGTTCAAATCCGGTGTTGAAAGGTTCCTGCAACGCCTGACAGACAATTATGGTGTCTTGCTGCACTGGGCACTCCACCACAAACCGCTCGTCCTGATCAGCACAACGGTGATATTCTTTTTATCACTCTTCCTGACCAACTTTCTGGGGGGGGAATTTATGCCCCGTAACGACCAGGGCTTTATCGCCATCACCATCAAACGGGAACTGGGTACACCACTGGAACAGACACGTCTGACCGTATTGCAGTTGGAAGAGATTATTCGCGAAAAGGTTCCGGAGGCTGTCGATATCTTTGCTGTATTCGGATCCGCTGAAGGTATTTTTGCGCTCGTCGGTGGATCCGGAAGTGAATCGATCAATTTCCGTGTGCGCTTAACACCCATGGAAGAACGTTCACGAAGTCAGTTCACTATAGAAGATACCCTGCGTGCCGCGCTGGACAGAATGCCCGGCGTAACTTACCAGTTCATGCAGGGCGGTATGTTTTCCAATGAGCGTGCCATCGAGGTCAAAATTTTTGGTTTTGATCTGGTACAGGGGAAACTGATTGCTGAACAGATCAAATCCCGTATGGAACGGATCGACGGTATTGTTGACACTGAAATAAATGTGAAGGAGGGTGGGCAGGAACTCAGAGTGATACCGGACCGCCAGCAGCTGAACGACCTTAAACTCACCACCTTTCAGGTGGCCGATATGATCTCAACTTCCATTCAGGGAAAAGTCGCTGCACGTTATCGTGATGAAGGAGATGAATATGATATTTTTGTCCAGCTCGACAAACCCTATCGTGAACGAAAAGAAAGTTTGCTAAATCTTCAGATCCCCACAATTACCGGCAAGATGGTACCGCTCAGTCAGGTCGCCACGATTGAACAGGGCAATGCCCCAACAACGATATACAGGGAAAACCAGGAACGATTTGTTTCGGTTGGTTGTGACTTGTCGGACCTGGATCTGTCCAGTGCCGTGGATGAAATCGAAAAAATAATAGCGGAAGTCGGGATCCCTTCAAACTTTCAGGTTCTGATTGGCGGGACAGCTGAAGATCAGCAGGAATCGTTTTTCTATTTGACTATTGCCTTTGTTGCTGCAATAATTCTTGTATATATGATCATGGCGGCGCAGTTCGAATCACTGATCGATCCCTTCATCATTATGTTTACCGTGCCCTTGTCAACGATCGGCGTATTTATCGCGCTTTTCATTACCGGTACCACTCTGAGCGTCATGGCTCTGGTGGGTTTGGTGATGCTCACCGGCATCGTTGTCAATAACGGTATCGTTCTGGTTGACTATATCAATCAGCGGGTACGGGCAGGGGTGGAAATGTATGAAGCCGTGGAAGAGGGAGGCCGCGTGCGGCTCAGACCGGTACTCATGACCGCACTGACCACTATACTGGGTATGGTTCCGCTGGCTTTCGAACTCTCATCCGGATCAGAGAGCTGGTCGCCTCTCGCCCGTGCAGTGATCGGCGGACTCACGACCAGTACGTTTCTGACGTTGATGATCATACCGATTATATATATTTTATTTAATCGGTTCGCGACCAGATTAAAAGCCAAAATAGATAAATATTTATAGCGCTTCAGGAGTGCAGGAGCGTTATAAAATGCTCCTACACTTCGAAAGTTTCCAGACCCGCTTCTTCTTTTAAATTATCGATTGCGGATTTTTTCTTTTCTTCCTTGATCTTTGAGATCAGAGCCGGACGCAATTCTTCAATAGTCCGTTCATCTTTTTTACGATCAACGATTTGCAGAATATGATATCCGTATGAAGTTTCAACGATATCACTGATCTCCCCCACAGGTACCGAAAACGCGGCATCTTCAAAGGGTTTCACCATCGTTCCCTTTTCGAAATTTTCATACAATCCGCCATTCATCTTGGAACCCGGGTCTTCAGAATACTCCTTAGCCAATTTGCCAAAATCTTCGCCCTGACGTGCCCGGTCAAGGATACCTTCCATCTTCTTGAGGATCTCTTTCTGCTCCTCTTCGGATTTACCCTGGGTTCTCAGAAGAATGTGCCGGACACTGGCCAGCCGCTCATCACCGTAATCCTTTTCATACTGGGAAGCAAGTTCCTCATCCGTGATGAGTGAATCACCCGCAACGATATCCTCCAGATAATGTTTGATCATCAACCCTTCGCGCAGTTCCTGCTCCATGATTGCGGCTGAGATGCCTGAACTTTCCAGCATTTGTTTGTATCGTTCTTCGCCTCCGTAACGACGGTAACGGCGGTCGAGCATGTCTGTGAGTTCATTTTGATCCACTTGGACACCGGATGCGGTCGCTGCCTCGAGCAACAATCTTTTTTCAGCCAGATGCAGGGCATTTTCATTAAATATTTTGCGCAATTGGTCTTCACCCCGATTGCTCAGCTGGCTGTGATTATTTCCCATCCGGTCATAGATCATTTGCAGGACTTCTCCGGTAGTAATGACAAAATCATCGGTCTTGACCAGAACTTTATTTTCATCCGGATCAAGTTCCGGGACCTTTTTTGCAAGCTCTTTGGCCAGAGCATATGCCTCACTGCCCGGTTCCAGTTTAACACCGCTATCCGACCCGCATCCCATCAGGATCAAAATTGATACAAGTGAAAATATTAGAAAAAATCTGTTCATCATTGTCTCCATATTTTGAATTAAAAAACAGACTTTAAATTACAAAAAGAATAATCTAATTCATAATACTTTATTTTTTATATTGACCCATGTGTCTGGTTGATACATGAACGGCATCATGGGATTTGTTCCCGGAAACATTTATCGGGCGAGAAAAAAACCCGACCCACTCTTTATTAATATATTGGATGCAGAAAACGGTGATGCTTTGTAAATACCGGTTAATTTAATGATATTCCGAATAATATTTATAATATATCAGAATCTTTTACTACAAATAATTATATTTCGTCTGTTAGGTGTGTTTAAATAAAAAGAGTCTGCCGGATCATCAATATATGAGAATAATCGTATGCAACCTGCCGCACTAAAACCCTGGCGTCACCGCTTACACGAAGTGATCTTCGAAGCAGACACCCGGGCCGGAAAAACTTTTGACATAACCCTTATCTTCAGCATCCTGGTCAGTGTATTTGCCGTAATGCTTGACAGTATCCCCGACCTGCAGGATTCTTATGGACGCGTGTTTCTGAGTATCGAATGGTTTTTCACCATTTTATTTACGCTGGAATATATTTTGCGTCTGATCAGTGTCCGGAAACCGCTGGCCTATGTCACGAGCTTTTATGGTATCATCGATCTGCTGGCTATTTTACCCACTTACTTTAGTTTACTGTTGCCGGGCAGCCAGTACTTTTTGGTACTGAGACTGATGCGTGTCCTGCGGATATTCAGGGTGCTGAAACTGGTGCAATACCTCAATGAAGCAAAAATGCTCATGCGAGCTTTAAAGGCCAGCCGGCGTAAAATAACCGTTTTTTTATTTACCGTATTGACAATGGTAGTCATTTTTGGCTCCATTATGTATGTGGTCGAAGGGGAAAAAAACGGATTTGTAAGTATCCCCCGCAGTGTATACTGGGCCATAGTAACATTGACTACGGTCGGTTATGGCGATATTTCACCGAAAACAGGTCTCGGACAGGCGATTGCATCGGTCATTATGATCCTCGGTTATGGTATCATCGCTGTGCCGACCGGGATCGTGACCGTGGAAATGAGCAGAGTATCAGCAGAAAAAATATCGACCCAGGCGTGTCCCTCCTGTTCGGCGGAGGGACATGATATTGATGCCTTATATTGTAAATATTGCGGTCACAAAATCTAACCGGACGGAAAGGAATTTTGCATGTTCAGATCTATAAATATTATCGTCGTTTTTCTGGTCATATGGTTCGCAGATCCATATGCCTGTACTACCGCTATTGTCTCCGGGAAATTTACTCCCGACGGACGTCCGCTCCTGTTCAAGCACCGCGATACAAGTTTTGAACAAAACAAGCTGATGTATTTTAATGAGGGCAAGTACACCTTTATCGGCCTGGTCAATTCCGCTGATCATCAGGGGAAAGAGATATGGGCCGGCTTCAACAGCGCCGGATTTGCCATCATCAACTCGGAATCGTACAATCTGAATGTCGGTGATACGACCCGCCTGCGGGACATGGAGGGGGTTCTGATGAAAAAGGCCCTGGCTCAGTGTGCAACGGTAAAAGAATTTGCAGATTTTCTCGATAGTTATGAGCGGCCAAGAGGTGTGCGTGCAAATTTTGGTGTGATCGATGCATCGGGGGGAGCCGCTTATTTCGAGACCGGTAACACAGAATTTGAAATGATTGATGTAAATGATCAGGCACTGGCCCCATTCGGGTATGTGATCCGTACAAATTTTTCTGCCACCGGTATCCCCGATGCAGGATACGGGTATATTCGCTACGAAAATGCCAACACCCTCTTTAGCAAAGCGGCTGCCGCAGGGAATCTTACCTATCGTTTTATCCTGGAGGATGTCAGTCGCAGCCTATACCACTCTATGACCGGTGTAAATCTTTATGCTGATCTGCCACCGGATAACCGGTCCAATTTTGTCTCTTTCGAGGATTTTATCCCGCGCAACAGTTCTGTAGCCACCACCGTAGTCCAGGGAGTAAAAACCGGGGAACCGGTTGATTTAACGACCATGTGGATCATACCGGGATTCCAGCTATGTACCGTTGCACTTCCCGTATGGCTTACCAGCGAAGGCAGACTACCGCGGATTACCGTTGCGGATGAGCGCAATGTGGCACCGCTGTGTGATTACGGACTGACCTTAAAAGCAAAATGCTTCCCGGTAAGACGGGGATCGGGCAAACGTTATCTCGATCTCGCAGCGCTGATCAACCAGCAGGGAACAGGCATTCTCCAGAGGATCCTTCCGATCGAAGAAAAAATTTTGAACCGGGCTGAGACTATGCTCGCCGGCTGGCGGCAGGATAAATTTTCAGAAGAGGACGCGTTACGGTTTTACGACTGGCTCGATGAAACCGTCCCAGAGGGATATTTTGAACAATTCGGATTGCCTGTCGGGCAAAAATAACCGTTAAAATGCTTGAGCATATCCTCCGATATTGTTAACATTATCACAAAATATCACTGGATTTTGTCCGTAATAATCATTGTTAAAGGAGTAACAGTTTATGAAGAAGGTATTGGTTCTCGGAGCCGGACTGGTTTCCCGCCCACTCGTACACTATCTGCTGAAAAAGAATTATAGTGTAAAAGTTGCCAGCCGGACCGTCCGCAAAGCAGAAGTTCTGGTAAAAGGATTTACCAACGGAAAAGCCGAAGCATTAAATGTGAACGATGAAGCCAGTCTGGATCGCCTTGTGGCAGATTGTGATCTGGTGATCAGCCTGGTGCCTTACACGTATCATGTTCAGATTGCAGAGCTCTGTCTCAAACATCAAAAACATCTGATAACAACTTCTTATGTCAGTAAAGCGATGCAGGAACTTGACAAGGCAGCAAAATCCAAAAATTTGCTTTTTCTGAATGAGATCGGTCTGGATCCCGGGATCGATCATATGTCTGCCATGCGTATTATCCATGATGTTGAAAAACATAAAGGTAAGGTTGTCAGTTTTCGTTCCTGTTGTGGCGGCTTACCCGCTCTGACCAGTAACAATTCTCCCTTTGGATACAAATTTTCCTGGAGCCCCAGGGGGGTTGTCATGGCAGGGAAAAACTCGGGTCAGTTTCTGGAAGACAACAAGATCGTTTTCATACCGAGCGGAGATCTTTTCAAGCATTACGATATCATCGATATTGAAGGGGTCGGCAGTTTCGAGGCATATACTAACCGCAACGCCCTTCCCTACAAGGAACTTTACAGCCTGAAAGATGCCCGGACCGTATTCCGGGGTACTCTGCGGAACGTCGGATGGTGCTACACCATGAAGAAAGCACGCGAACTTGGGCTGTTTGACGATACCGAACGGGCAGATCTGACCGGGCTTACCTATCGCGAAATGATGCTGAAACTAATAGAGCAGGAAGAAAGTGATGACATCATTTCAGAAACGGCCTGGTATCTGGGTCTCGAGGCACACGATACCGTGATGAAAAAATTCGTGTGGCTTGGATTGTTCAGTGATGAGGCTTTGCCAGAAGCAAACAATGTTATGGATGTCTTCAGTGAACTCCTGCAAAAAAAACTGGCCATGGAAAAAGACGATCTGGATCTTATAATATTATACCATGAATTTTATGCCGAATATAGCGATCGTAAAGAGAGGATCACCTCACTCCTTGTTGACACCGGGATCCCTGATGGGGACTCGGCCATGTCACGGACCGTTAGTCTCCCTGCCGCTATTGCTGCTGCCATGATCCTGGAAGGCAAAATTAAAATATCGGGTGTACATATTCCGGTCCAGCCGGATATCTATACACCCGTGCTCGATGAACTGGAGGCCATGGGACTAAAATTCCAGGAAAAATCTGTAAGAATCTGATCTTTCCCCTGATCTTTGGCTGATCCTTTCAATGGATCAGCCAAAGATATATTTCTGCCTTACACTTACGTTACCTTCTGACCGACCAATCTGCCGAAAACGCCAACCCTTAATCCTCGAGAGGATGCATTGCTCGATTGCCTTATTGGAAAATGTTGAGGCTAAAATACTGGTTTGGATTACCCGGCCGGAATGTTCAATGACGAATTCCACAACGATGCTTCCCTGAAGACTCGGATTGAGTTTTAACTCACGTTTGTAACAATACTCGATGGCGTTATTGTGACTATTTATCCGGGCGGAGATCTCATCACTGCTGCGATACACTGATCCTGATCCGGATCCGCTGATCCTGGCAGATTCAATAATAATACCGATACTGCCTTTCCGGCCAATATTTGCCGACTGCGCAGCACTGATTCCTGATATCAGATCACTTACAGTAGCTGAGCCGGTTACCCGTCCGGAACCACCTCTTTCCAAACGTGTTTGTGTACGCTGCTTACCACTTACAGCCACACCTGTCAATCCATTGATTATGCCTTCAAGATCTGCTGTTCCGGTACCTGCTTCACCAAGCATATCCGTTACCGGATCACCAGCCCCCCCGACACCACCGCTCGATAACAGTCCCAGCACCCCTACACCTGCGACCTCTTTTTCCATCAATTTTCTGCTGGCCAGGCGTTCTGCCCCGGACAACCGGCGGGCATCTATTTTTTCCTTTGCCGATGCACTTCCTCCGGAAACCTTGTTCTGTCGCTCGGTTACCCCACCGGCCGCGACTTCCGGTAATTCCTGCGTTAAAAGATCCCTGTCTGAGGCCGTTTTTGCTTCATCAAGGATCAGACTCCCCGGAAATTGACGGATTTGGTCCAGATAAGCCTGGCGAATACGTGCGTGCATTGCTGCCGTATCGTATCGAAGACTTCCCAGTGTCAGAACGATGGTAAAAATGGTTATCCATGACCCCATCAGAATAACATAAAATCTTCTGTCAAGGTCGGTCCAAAAATGATATTCAAACTCTCTCGGAAATGATTCAAGCACCACTGTTTTACCTGACATCATTATAAAACCTCCTCTAGTTCAGAATCAATTCACAGGTAATCCGGCTGATCTGGTCCGGCCAGTTGCCGGCAAATATATGATGTTCAAAAATTCCGGTAATACATTTTTCTGAATTAAAATTTGGCAGAGTGTGATGAATAATTCTGGCCTGCGTGCACCGGCCACTTTTATCGATCATCAACAGGATCATCATCTTTCCTTGCCCGGTCTGAAAAAGCGATCCACTGAGACAGGCCTGCAGATCGGCCAGATGTTTCTGGATGAAATATTTAACTGCCAGGGAATCAGCACCTGGATTGCCCACCATATGACCAAGTTTAAGAACACTTGATCTAGGTGATGTGGCACTTTCGGATTCAGCAAAATCAAGCGTTCCCAGTACTTTGTGAGAAGCTGATCTGACGAGATTGCCCCCAACAGCACTGGCAGGACTCAGGGCATATTGGCTTACACCCAGAGGAAGCGGGAGTGGCTGTTTAACGGTGACCAGGTTTTCCGTCGCATTTTTGCGATCACTGTCGATAGCCAGAAATGAGGTAAATTCGGTAAGCAGATTATAGGTCAGTCCCAGATTGGTGACCTCAAGGCGTATTTCCTGGTTTTGATCAAGTTTCAGATAGTCCGAAAGCTCCGCGATACGATTCCTCGCCCAAAGATATCGCAATGCCTGATGCTCTTGGCTGTCATCAAAGTGCGAAACATCTATCACCCTGCGGTAGACCTTATCTCCCGCCAACCGGCCGCTGATATCAATATTGCCTTGCGGTGCACCTTTCCATTTACCGTAAAGCATGACCGGACGTTCAGCAAAGATATCCGGTACGACCTTCGGTTCTACATCATAAGCGTTAAAGCCATTAAAAGAACAGGTTATATTTGTCAGAACCGGTGTTTCAATATATTTCCGGAAACGGTCGGCCATGTCCGTGGCCTCCGCATATTCGGTTACCACAAATGGTTCTCCCTGCCCTGCGCGCGCCAGCCCTTCGATCAGGAACCGGTTTACACTGCTCCCTATCCCGAAGGCAAATAAATTCGCTTTATTGAGATTATTTCTGATCAGATCAAAAGCCTCCTTTTCGACGCTCACATACCCATCGGTGGCTATGACCATCGTCCGCGAGATCATATTCTGGCGGGGAAGAGACAAGGCTCGTTTCAGAGCCGGCAGGATCTCGGTACCACCCCCACCGGTCTGATGGTCGATCAGATCCAGCGCTTTGCTGATATTTTGTTCATTCGCCGGAAGGGATTGTTGAGACAGCAGACTTGATCCGCCTGCAAAGAGCAGAATATTGAAATAATCCTGGGACCTCAGGTTCCGCACCAGGTCCCTGATGAGGTTTTTGGATATTTCCAGTGGAAAGCCGTGCATTGATCCGGAAACGTCCACAATAAAAATATATTCACGGGGCGGAATTTCGTCTGCCTTAATTCGGTCAGGCGGCTGGACCATAAGCAAAAAATAATTTTCAGATTTACCCTGATACAATAAAAGTCCATTCGCAATCTGATCCCCGCTCAACCGGTATCGTAAAATAAAATCCCGGTTTCCACCATCTGTCTCTGCAGGATCAAGTTGAACCGACGCCTGATTTTCGGATTTATAGTCGATCCTTGTCCGGTGTGTCGTACAAACCATCTGTTTGATTGGCATACCGGCAGACAGATTAACTGATATATCGAACAAATAGGACGGTTTTCGGCCTTCGTTCAGATAAGGATTATCAATCCAGGTTTCGCCTTCAGTTTTTTCATTACTATAACGCGGACCAACAACCGTCGGGTAAACGAAAACATACTCCTTTTCTTCCGGTATCAATGTTTCTGTATATCTGAGTTCAACCTGAATCGTGTCTCCGGGCATGATATTGGCTATGTTCATTTGAAACACATTCGGCCTTTGCTGTTCAAGCAAAGAGGCGCTGTACCCTTCCTGTCTGGCGGTTTCATATGCCGTGCGGGCTTTATCTCTCTCTTCCACTTTTGCCTCAATGGTCCGGCTCCCGATCTTCATTAACATTTTGTAAACCGCCGCCCGGGTAGACGCCGGGAATACATATATGGCCTCAAGGGGATTTTTACCGGTATTCTGATATATCTGTGTGATGGTTACATCAGCGATTACACCCGCAATTTCTATGTCCGCTTTTGTCGACTTCAACGGTAACCGGTCAAGGCCGGGATTATCTGACTGAATAAAAAAATAAGGGGATTCTGTTTTATCGGTCACGTTATTCTGAGATTGTGCCGGGACAGTGAGCAATATATACAGTGGAAAAAATACTCTGAATGCAGTCATAAAATTCTTTTTCATTTCAGTCTCCCTATATTGGTTTCTATTTGTATATTTCCTGAGTCTGGAAAAAGTAAATAAAAAAGTTTTACGATTAACCCAAAGTTCCATGGGCTTTTTGTTTTTCATGATTGAATGCATCAAAGTTTTGTCAAATAGAATGAAGGAGAAATATGAGCAGCACGATAATTAAGGTACGGGGATATCATCTGGATCTTTACGGTCACGTCAACAATGCCAGGTATCTGGAGTTTCTGGAAGAGGCGCGCTGGGCTATGATTGAGGAAAAGATCGACCTGGGGGAACTGAAGGAACGTGGGATCGGTATGGTCGTGGTCAACATTAATATTGATTATAAACTGCCGGCCGGGCTTGGGGCTGTTTTGCAGGTAACCAGCCGGATCAGTCGGGTCGGATCAAAAAGCGCAACGGTGGAACAATCCATCACAGAAAAGAGAACCGGTCAGCTGATCGCCGGCGCACTGGTAACATTTGTGGTCATCGATATTAATTCTCAAAAAGTCAAAACGCTCGATGAATCACTTCGTAAACTGCTGCAGATGTTTAACTGAGGCTTGCACGGTTTTGTCCTGATTTGTACCTTGTGATATATTTTTTAACAATCCAAATTAGTAAAGGAGTAGCTATGATCAGTAAAAAGATGGCCGATCAGCTGAACCAACAGTTGAATCTGGAATTCTATTCATCAAACATTTATTTGCAGATGAGTGCCTGGGCGGAGACCAACAAGTTAAGTGGGTCAGCTGCTTTTCTAAAAAAGCAGGCCGCGGAAGAAATGATGCATATGATGAAATTTTTTGACTATCTGAATGAATCCGATCACATGGCGATCTTAGGGAAAATTGATGCACCGGCGACCAGTTACAAATCCATTGAGGACCTGTTCAAGAAAGTATATGCACACGAACAACATGTGACCAAAAAAATTCATGAGATTGCCGAACAGGCCTGGAAAGAAAAGGATCTGACCACTTTTAATTTTATGCAATGGTTTATCACCGAGCAGCACGAAGAGGAAACACAGGCAAAAGGTATTCTCGATAAGATTGACCTGATCGGCAGCGATAAGAAGAGTCTGTTCCTGTTTGACAGTGAACTCGGCAATATGGCGGCAGCGCGCCCCGAATAATCTGAACGGATGTGGCTACTTAACCTGCTCGGCAGTTTCTGTGATCAGGCGGGCGCCTTTTTTACGGGTTACATAATTCCAGGCCCACTCTGTCAGGACGATCAGTTTGTTGTCAAATTCGATCAGATAGCCAATATGTACAAAGACCCATATCAGCCAGGCAAAAAAGCCATGGATGCGTAAAAATCTGAAATTTGCAATAGCTGCATTTCTTCCGATAACGGCCAGACTTCCCTTGTCAGTATAGCTGAACGGACGGACCGGTTTATTTTTCAGCCGACGAACAATCAGACGGGCCACGTACTTTCCCTGTTGCATAGCCACAGGAGAGACACCGGGCAAAGGCTGTCCGGCACTAGTCAAATAACTGGCAGCATCTCCAATCACAAAAATATCAGGATATGGTGCTACCGAACAGTCTTCTTTGACCATTATCCTGCCGACACGGTCGGTATCTAACTTGAGCCGTGTGGCAATCGTCTGATTAAGACCGGTAGGTCCCACACCTGCCGCCCAGAGGACAGTTCCAGCCCTGATCTCATGTTCCCGGCCGTACTGTTCATACCGGATCTGCTTATTCTGAATGGAAATTACTTTAGCACCG
>Ga0209536_100004024_pt1 | contig 23356 bp, 22 predicted proteins | sample DeeMarSeWOR28_12_FD_187461 | JGI IMG/M metagenome (GOLD analysis project Ga0209536, IMG submission 187461) | Marine sediment microbial communities from White Oak River estuary, North Carolina - WOR-2-8_12 (SPAdes) (version 2) | ecosystem: Environmental > Aquatic > Marine > Intertidal zone >...
GATTTTCACGGCGGCCGGTTTTGAATGGCGCGAGCCGGGCTGCTCCATGTGCCTGGCGATGAACGCTGACCGGCTCGCGCCTGGCGATCGTTGCGCCTCGACCTCGAACCGCAACTTCGAGGGGCGCCAGGGGCAGGGTGGGCGCACCCACCTCGTCAGTCCGGCAATGGCCGCCGCCGCCGCGGTTGCCGGCCATTTCGTCGATGTCAGGCAGTCTCTCAACAGGTAGTCTCATGGAAAAATTCACCACACTGACCGGCCTTGTCGCACCGCTGGATCGACCCAATGTAGACACCGACGCCATCATCCCCAAACAGTTTCTGAAATCGATCCAGCGCACCGGTTTCGGGCCAAACCTGTTCGATGAGTGGCGTTACCTTGACAGCGGCGAGCCTGGCATGGACAACAGCAGCCGGCCGGTGAATGCCGACTTCGTCCTTAACCAGCCGCGCTATCAGGGGGCCTCGATCCTGCTGGGCCGGAAGAATTTCGGCTGTGGCTCCTCGCGAGAGCATGCCGTCTGGGCCCTTCTGGACTATGGCTTCCGGGTCGTCATCGCCCCGAGCTTTGCCGACATTTTCTTTAATAACTGCTTCAAGAACGGCGTCCTGCCGGTCGCGCTGGACGAGGCGGTTGTCGAACAGCTGTTCGATGCCGTCAATCGCACCGCGGGCTATCAACTCACCGTTGACCTGCCGGCGCAGCAGATCAGCACGCCCGACGCGCAGTTGATCCCGTTCGACGTCGATCCCTTCCGCAAGGACTGCCTGCTGCAGGGGCTGGACGATATCGCGCTGACGCTGCAGCATGCCGATGCCATACGCAGCTACGAGGCCGGGCGGCGCAAGGTTGCACCCTGGCTATTCGATAATCAACATTAATTAATGAGCCTTACTAACTGAAATGAAAAACAAGATTGCAGTTCTTTCGGGTGACGGCATCGGCCCGGAGATCATCGACGAGGCCGTCAAGGTCCTGCAGTGCCTGCAGGCCGACTTCGGTTTTGCCGCCGAACTGGAAGCAAGCCCCGTTGGCGGGGCCGGTTACGATGCCCATGGCAACCCGCTACCCGACGAGACCCTCGCGCTCGCCAGGGACGCCGATGCGATACTGCTGGGATCCGTCGGTGGCCCGCAGTGGGAGGCGCTGGAGCGCTCGTTACGGCCCGAGCAGGGCCTGCTTCGCCTGCGTGCCGAACTCGAGCTGTTTGCCAACCTTCGCCCGGCCATCCTCTATCCGCAGCTGGCCGATGCCTCGACACTCAAACCGGAGGTGGTCAGCGGCCTTGACCTGATGATCGTGCGGGAGCTGACCGGCGGCATCTACTTCGGACAGCCGCGCGGTATCAGCCGCGGTGCGGATGGCCTGCGCACCGGCGTCAATACCCTGGTTTACAATGACATGGAAATCGAGCGTATCGGGCGCTTGGCCTTCGAGATCGCCCGCAAGCGCTCCGGCAGGCTGTGCTCCGTTGACAAGGCCAATGTGCTCGAATGCTCGGAGTTGTGGCGCGAGGTGATATCGCGACTCGGCGCCGAGGTGTACAGCGACGTGGAGCTGAGCCACATGTATGTCGATAATGCCGCCATGCAGCTGGTACGCGCACCGAAGCAGTTCGATGTCATTGTCACGACCAACATGTTCGGCGATATCCTGTCGGACGCCGCGGCCATGCTGACAGGGTCCATCGGCATGCTGCCGTCGGCCTCGCTGGACAGCAGCGGCAAGGGTCTGTACGAGCCGATACACGGCTCGGCGCCGGATATCGCCGGACAGGGGATCGCCAATCCGCTGGCGACAATCCTGTCAGTTGCCATGATGATGCGCTACAGTCTCGATCAGCCGGAGCTGGCAGGCCGCATCGACGCGGCTGTCGGCAAGGTACTTGACGACGGGCTGCGCACATCGGATATCGCTGCGCCGGGAATGCCGACCGTCGGTACCCGTGAGATGGGTGATGCGGTTGTCGCGGCATTGCGCAATGCCGGCGCACAGGCTTGATTAACCACTCCGCCCGGCGCGGGGACGACTGAGGGAACGCAGGCAGAAATGACACGTAAATTTGATGTTGCGGTTGTCGGTGCAACCGGCGCCGTAGGCGAGGCCATGCTGGAAATCCTGGCCGAGCGGGATTTTCCGGTAAACAATGTTTACCCGCTTGCCAGCGCCCGGTCTGCCGGCAAGAAGATCGCCTTCAAGGGCAAACACCTCACGGTGCAGGACCTTGATAGCTTTGATTTCTCGAAGGTGCAGATCGGGCTGTTCTCCGCCGGTGCCTCGGTCTCCGAGAAGTATGCCCCGAAGGCTGCGGCGGCCGGTTGCGTGGTTATCGATAATACGTCGCAGTACCGCTATGACGACGACATTCCGCTGGTCGTCCCCGAGGTCAATCCGGAGGCCATCCGGAACTACACTAACCGCGGGATCATTGCCAACCCGAACTGCTCGACCATCCAGATGCTGGTGGCGCTGAAGCCGATCCAGGATGCTGCCGGCATTGAGCGCATCAACGTTTGCACCTACCAGGCTGTCTCCGGTACCGGCAAGGAAGCGATCGAGGAGCTTGCCGCCCAGACTGCGCAGCTGCTGAACGGCAAGGACGCGGTTGCCGATGTCTACCCGAAGCAGATCGCTTTCAACGTGCTGCCGCACATCGACGTCTTCCAGGACAACGGTTACACCAAGGAAGAAATGAAAATGGTCTGGGAGACCCGCAAGATCCTGGGTGACGATTCCATACAGGTCAATCCGACCGCGGTGCGCGTGCCGGTGTTCTACGGTCATTCAGAGGCGGTGCACATCGAGACCCGTGAGAAACTCACCGCCGACAAGGCACGTGATTTGCTCGCCAGCAGCCCGGGTATCGTGGTCCTCGACGAGCGCAGGGACGGTGGCTACCCGACGGCGGTAACGGAGGGCGCCAACCATGACCCGGTCTATGTCGGCCGGATACGCGAGGACATTTCACATCCCCGCGGGCTGGACATGTGGATCGTGGCGGATAATGTCCGCAAGGGCGCGGCGCTGAACAGTATCCAGATCGCCGAGCTGTTGGTGAAAGACTACTTGTAAGTTATATTCTGTCGGATTGCTCGCGCGGGCAAGCAAGGCACGTCTTCAGGGAAGCACACCATAGGGGAGGCATATGTTCAGGAAACCGGTCATTGCAGCAGGCATTCTGTTGCTCGCAGTATCTACTCGCATACATGCGCTGGGACTGGGCGATATCGACGTTCGATCGGCACTGAACGAGCCCTTGGACGCCGTGGTGGAGCTGACCTCGGCAACTGATGAACAACTCGAGACACTGAAGGTCACCATTGCCTCACGCGAGGCGTTCGCCAGGGCGGGTATTTCCCGTCCGATGATCCTCAGTGATCTCGAATTCATCGTCGAACGCGCCTCGAACGGCAAGCCGGTCATCCGGATTTCCACGGACGAGCCGATACGCGAGCCCTTTCTGGACTTCCTGCTGGAAGCCGCGTGGCCAAGTGGTCGTCTGCTCAGGCAATACACTGTCCTGATCGATCCACCACTGACCATGCCGGCATCTCGTCCCGCACCGGTTGCCCCGGTCACGCCAACACCGCCGCGTGTCGCAACACCGCCTCCGCCGGCTCCACGCCCGGCACCTGCGCCACGCCCGGCACCGGTGACGGCGCCAGCCACGGCCCCGGTGGCCGCGGCGCCTGCACCGGATACGACCAGCACGACCTACGGGCCGGTCAAACGCAACGAAACACTCTGGGAAGTCTCCAGGCGGCTACGGCCGGACAGCGACATCAGCATGGAGCAGATGATGCTGGCACTGCAGCGGGCCAATCCCGGTGCTTTCATCCGCAACAACATCAATAACCTGCGACGCGGCGCCGTACTGGAGGTGCCGACCCGGGATGAGATTCTTGCCATCGGATCCGCTGAGGCCAGGAAAGAGGCCCGACGCCAGCATGAGGAATGGCGTGACCGTCGCAGTCAGCCAGCCGGGCAGCCTGACGAACCTGTTGTTGCGGATGTCGCCGCGACCCCGGAGCCAGCGCCGGAGGCCCGCCTGCAGCTGGTCGCGCCGGAGGATGAGCTGGTTGAAGGCAGCGCAGCGCCTGGCGAGACCGGGGCCACAGACACGGGCGCCGAAGCTGCAGAGGCCAGCGCGGCTCTCGCTGCCGCGGATGAGCTTCGTCAGGAACTGGCGCTGGCCAACGAAGAGGCCGAGGCAGGGCGGGCACAGGCCGGCGAACTCCAGTCGCGAGTCAACGAGCTGGAATCGCAGCTGGCCGACATGCAGCGCCTGCTGGAACTCAAGGACGAGCAGCTGGCATCAATCCAGGCCGGCCTGACCGAACCGCAGGCGGAAGCACAAGCCGACCTCGATGAGGACGCTGACAGCATGGCAGCGGCCGACTCCGGCGAGAGTGTCGAGGAGGCCAGCGCGACGGAAGACGCGCCTGCTTCGCAGCCGCTTGGTCTGGTTGATCGGATGATGAACAATCCCATGCTCACCGGCCTGGGCGTGGTCGTTGCCATGGTGCTTGGCGGAATCATCTGGGCCGGCACACGCCAGCGGCGATCCGACGACATGTTCAGTGACGAACCCACCCTGGGAACCACGATGGCGGCCCTCGCCAGGGAACCGGCAAAGCGGGAATCCGTCAGTATCAGCGACAAGGCGATGCTCAGTGGCACCGCCACCGACGAGGCTGATATCACCGAGACCGACCCGCTCAAGGAGGCGGATATCTTCATCGCCTACGGCAGGATACAGCAGGCGGAGGAGGTGGTACTGGAAGGTCTGGAAAAAGACCCGACCAGTCAGGAGCTCAAACTCAAACTCCTGGAGGTCTACCATGCCGGCGGGAATACCGAGTCATTCAACCGGCATGCCCAGTCGTTCCGTAACCTGGTCAACGAAGACGATCCGCAGTGGCAGAAGATCGCCGTAATGGGCTATGAAATGTCACCGGACAACCCGCTCTACCATGCAGGCAGCGGCGGGAGTCCATCAGCGGCAGGTGTTGATTTCGACATGGACCTTTCAGGTCTGGATGAAGCCCGTACGGAAGGCGCCGCCGAAGACAAGGTGCTGGGCGTCGACTATGCGGCAGACGACCGTGAACTTGCAGAGTCACCCGACAGTCTCGAGTTCAATCTTGATGAACTTGGCGGCAGCGACGAGGAGGATGCCGGTGAGGGCCTGCTCGACAGCACAGACGAGGTCAGCACCAAGCTGGACCTCGCACGTGCCTATATCGACATGGGTGATCCGGACGGGGCACGCAGCATCCTCGAGGAAGTGCTGGAAGAGGGCAACGACTCGCAAAAGAGCGAGGCCGAGGGGCTGTTTGCAAAGCTTGCCTGAGAGGCGTTATTTGCACACAGGTAATGTGACACGGCTGGCAGCTGCAGTCATTGTCCCGGCCGGCTGACAACCGCCCGGCCGAACGTGGCGTGCTGCACCCACAGATCCGGGTCCTGGTGCTGCTGGTCTTTATTGCAGCCGCCGCAAGCGCCAGGCCGGCAATCCTGCTGGCCGGTGCCGTGCTGCTGGCGCTGGTCTACGCACGAGCCGGTCGCCACAGTTTCGCTACACTCGGCCGCATGATCCTGCGCCTGCGCTGGCTGTTTTTCGCCATCCTGCTTGTGTATGGCTGGTGGACGCCGGGTGAACTGCTGGTTCCCTCAGCGGGCGGCTTCTCGCCGGCCCGGGAAGGCCTGCACACCGGGCTGCTGCGGGTGGCCGCACTGATCCTGATCGTGTGCGCGGTGAACCTGCTGGTCAGGACAACTCCGCGCGGCCAGCTGCTGGCAGCACTGTATGCCCTCACCAGGCCAATCCTGACACCGGCGCTACGCGAACGGTTTGCCGTCAGGCTGTTGCTGACGCTGGAGGCCGTACCCCGGGTACAGGACATGCTTGCCGACAGCCGCCGCCAGCCACCTGAGGCCGGCCCGCGGCTGCAGCGCCTGGCCGTCAGCGTGCGTAGGGTCTACGCAAAAATCCTCGAAACCGCGTCGCGCTCTGCCGGCACAACACTCGCGTTTGACGAGCCGTACCCGCCGCCACGGCTGCAATGGCTGCTGCCAGTGCTGCTCGGTATTGCCGCTGCCCTGCTGGCAGGCCTCTAGCAAACACCACTGACGGCATTGCAGCGCCGGCCTGTTATCATCCGCCGACTATGCGAATCGCGATGGGCATCGAATACGACGGCAGCGACTTCTTCGGCTGGCAGCGGCAGCGTTCCGGGCGAACGGTACAGGGCTGTCTGGAGCAGGCGGTGTCCAGCGTCGCCGATCATGACCTGTCCGTGGTGTGTGCCGGGCGTACCGACACCGGTGTTCACGCCACGGCCCAGGTGGTTCACTTCGACACAGCTGCCGTGCGTACTCCACGCTCCTGGGTGCTGGGCAGCAACGCCAATCTGCCTGCCGACATCCGTGTCCAGTGGGCACAGCCGGTTGAGGAGGCCTTTCATGCGCGTTTCGGGGCCCGACGCCGGCACTACCGCTATATCATCCTCAACCGCGACCACGGCCCGGCGATACTGCGCCAGCGGGTCTGCTGGGAATACGCGGATCTGGATGTCTGCCGCATGCGCGAAGCATCCGCCCACCTCGTCGGCGAGCACGATTTCACCTCGTTCCGGGCCGTCGCCTGCCAGGCAAAATCGCCGGTACGCACGGTCTACCAGCTGGAGATTACCCGACAGGGCTCTTTCGTCTATCTCGATATATGCGCAAACGCCTTTCTGCATCACATGGTGCGCTGTATTGCCGGGGTCCTGCTCAGTATCGGGCGCGGCGACCGCAGACCCGACTGGGCGCGGGAGATCCTGCGCGCAAAAGACCGCACGCTGGGTGGCGTTACGGCGCCGGCCGGCGGCCTGTACCTGGTGGCCGTGAAATACCCCAGCCGCTACGCGCTACCGGATCGCGTCTGGCTGCCGGCCTACGGGAACTGAGCCGGGCGCTATTCACGCCCTTGCCGGTATTCTGTTAGGCTAGCCGGTTTGCAGGTTGCTGATTTCACATATGGTCTCAGGATGCGGACTCGCGTTAAAATTTGCGGTATCACCCGTCCCGGGGATGCAGCCAGTGCCGTTGCCGCCGGCGCGGATGCCATCGGGCTGGTGTTCTATGAACCCAGTCCGCGCCACGTGGCAGCGGCGCAGGCATGTGATATTGCCAGGCAGGTTGCCCCGTTTGTCAGCATCGTCGGGCTGTTCGTTAATGCGGACCCGGCAACGGTACAGGCCATCATCGAGCAGGTGCCGCTGAACCTGCTGCAGTTTCACGGCCAGGAAAGCAACGCCGACTGCCGGCAGTTCGGCATGCCGTTCATCAAGTCGGTCGCCATGCGCGAGGAAACGGATCTGCAGGCTGTCGCCCGCGACTACCCCGACGCCGCCGGCCTGCTGCTGGACGCCTGGCAGCCGCAAACGCACGGTGGTGGTGGCGTGGCCTTCGACTGGCAGTACATCCGTGGCCATGTGCCGCTACCGTTGATCCTGGCGGGTGGCCTGTCCGCGGACAACGTCGCCACTGCGATCCGGCAGGTCGGGCCCTACGCGGTCGATGTCAGCAGTGGTGTCGAGAGCGAGAAAGGCATCAAGTCGGCTGACAAGATAGCCGCTTTCATGAAAGGAGTAAGCCGCAGTGGAACAGACACAAGTGACAGACGCTGACAGCACCGGCGCATCACTCCCCGATGCCTCCGGGCACTTCGGACCTTATGGCGGCCGGTTTGTCGCCGAGACACTGATGCTGCCGCTGGATGAACTCACCGCGGCGTATGAAAAATACCTCAGGGATCCGGAATTCCTCGCGGAGCTGGACTCGGACCTGACTCATTTCGTCGGCCGGCCATCGCCGCTGTACTACGCCGAACGCTGGAGCAGGCAGATCGGCGGGGCGCGAATCTACCTGAAGCGCGAGGACCTGAACCATACCGGTGCCCACAAGATCAACAACACCGTCGGCCAGGCGCTGCTGGCAAAACGCATGGGCAAGCGGCGCATCATCGCCGAGACCGGGGCAGGGCAGCATGGCGTCGCCTCGGCCACCGTTGCGGCCCGCATGGGTATGGACTGTGTGGTGTACATGGGCTCCGAGGACATCAAGCGCCAGGCGATCAATGTTTACCGCATGAAGCTGATGGGCGCAAAGGTGGTGCCGGTCGACTCGGGCTCGAAAACCCTGAAGGATGCGCTCAACGAGGCACTGCGCGACTGGGTCACCAATGTCGATGACACCTTCTACATTATCGGCACGGTTGCCGGGCCGCATCCGTATCCCGCCATGGTGCGCGACTTCCAGGCCATCATCGGCCGGGAGGCACGCGAGCAGGCGCTGCAGATGACCGGCCGGCTGCCGGATGCCCTGGTTGCCTGTGTCGGCGGCGGCTCCAACGCCATCGGCCTGTTCTACCCGTTCATCAATGACGCCGGGGTGGCCATGTACGGCGTCGAGGCCGGCGGCGACGGACTGGAAACCGGCCGGCATGCCGCGCCTCTGTGTGACGGCAAACCCGGCGTGCTGCACGGCAACCGGACCTACCTGATGGAGGACCCCGACGGGCAGATCATCGAAACCCATTCCATCTCCGCCGGACTGGACTACCCCGGCGTCGGCCCGGAGCACGCCTGGCTCAAGGATACCGGTCGCGCGAAATACGTCGCCATCACCGACCAGGAAGCGCTTGCTGCCTTTCACCACCTGACACGAACGGAAGGCATCCTGCCGGCACTCGAGTCCAGCCATGCGCTGGCCTATACCGCAAAGCTGGCGGCAGAGATGCAGCCGGACCAGACCATTGTCGTGAATCTCTCCGGGCGTGGCGACAAGGATGTCGCGACCATAGCCCGCATCGAGGGAATCGAGATATGAGCCGTATCGAAAAACGTTTTGCAGACCTGAAAAACAGGCAGCGCAAGGCGCTCATTCCGTATGTCACTGCGGGGGACCCGCAGCCCGGCGTGACCGTACCCCTGATGCATGCGCTGGTTGAGGCCGGCGCCGACCTGCTAGAACTCGGCGTGCCGTTCTCCGACCCCATGGCGGACGGCCCCGTGATTCAGGCCGCCTGCGAGCGCGCCCTGGAACACCATGTCAGCCTGCATGACGTGCTCGATATGGTTCGCGAATTCCGCAGCAGCGACACGGAAACCCCGGTTGTTCTCATGGGTTATCTCAACCCGATCGAGGCCTGGGGCTATGCGGACTTTGCCAGCGCGGCAAGCGCTGCCGGCGTGGACGGTGTGCTGACGGTCGACATGCCGCCGGAAGAGGCCGGCGAACTCACCGCTGCCTTGCGTGCCGCGGACATGGACGCCATTTTCCTGCTGGCGCCAACCAGCAGCGAAGAACGCATCCGCAGGGTCAGCGAGTCGGCCAGCGGTTTCATCTACTACGTGTCATTCAAGGGCGTCACCGGGGCTGACCGGCTGGATGTCGAGGCGGTCGCGGGCAAGCTTGACGAACTGCGCCGGCACACGCCGCTGCCGCTGGGCGTCGGTTTCGGCATCCGTGATCCGGACTCTGCCGCGCAGGTGTCGCGCATTGCCGATGCTGTCGTGGTTGGCAGTGCGCTGGTGGGTAAAATACCCGGGCTGGTGGAGCGGCCAGAGGCCATCCCGGCGTCGCTGGCGCAAACCCTGTCGGGCATGCGTGCCGCCATCGACCGGCAGGCCGGTTAAAGCGACCGGACGGCTGCCCGATTAACGATCATCACCCGTGAAGGATATAATCATCCCATGAGCTGGTTCAGAAAACTCATGCCGTCCAAGATCCGCACAGCCGGTGGCAACAAGCGGACCGTGCCCGAAGGCCTGTGGATCAAGTGCGACAGCTGCAGTGCCGTGCTGTACCGCTCCGAGCTGGAGCGCAATTTCGATGTCTGCCCCAAGTGCAGTCATCACATGCGAATCGGTGCACGCCATCGCCTGGAGATATTTTTTGACGAAGGCTCGACGCTGGAAATCGGCGAAAATCTCGAGCCGGTAGACGTGCTCAAGTTCAGGGACAGCAAGAAGTACCGCGACCGCCTGAATGTTGCGCAGAAGACCACCGGCGAGAATGATGCACTGATCGTGATGCGCGGCACGGTACAGGAACTGCCCCTGGTTGCCGCGGCCTTTGAATTCCGCTTCATGGGCGGGTCCATGGGGGCCGTGGTCGGCGAGCGCTTCATCCGGGCGGTCAATACCTGCCTCGAGGAACGTCTGCCGCTGGTCTGTTTCTCCGCCAGTGGTGGTGCGCGCATGCAGGAAGCCCTGTTTTCGCTGATGCAGATGGCCAAGACCAGCGCCGGCCTGTCACGCATGTCGGAAGCCGGTCTGCCCTACATCTCCGTTCTGACAGATCCCACCATGGGCGGGGTATCCGCCAGCTTTGCCATGCTGGGCGATATCAATATTGCCGAGCCCCATGCGCTGATCGGCTTTGCCGGGCCGCGGGTCATCGAACAGACCGTGCGCGAGACCCTGCCGGAAGGCTTTCAGCGCAGCGAGTTCCTGCTTGAGCATGGTGCCATCGACATGATCGTAGACCGCCGCGAGATGCGCGAGACCATCGCCAGTCTGCTCGGCATGCTGACCCGCAAGCCGGCAGTCGCCTCCTGAGCCGGACGGTCACTGACTGCGGCGAGCAGCGGCGGCGGGGCCGTTTACCAACATGCCACGCTTCACCACACTGCCGGACTGGCTTGCCTGGCAGGAAAACCTGCATCCGCGAAAAATCGACCTTGGCCTGGAGCGGGTAGCCAGGGTCGCCGCGCGGCTGAACCTGCAGGACATGCAGCCGGTCGTGGTGTCGATAGCCGGCACCAACGGCAAGGGTTCGAGTGTTGCGATGCTCGAGTCCATACTGCTGCAGGCCGGCTACCGCGTCGGTTGTTACACCTCACCGCACCTCCTGCGTTACAACGAACGTGTCCGCATCAATGCCGCGGCCATTGACGATGCATCGCTGTGTGATGCCTTCGAAACAGTCGACGCCCAGCGAGGCGAAACCAGCCTGTCGTATTTCGAATTCGGCACCCTGGCGGCACTCTGTCTGTTCAGTCACTCACCGCTGGATGTCGTGCTGCTCGAGGTCGGCCTGGGCGGGCGGCTTGATGCGGTCAATGTCATGGATGCCGATGTTGCCCTGGTCACCGCCGTGGATATCGACCACCGCGAGTGGCTGGGCGACGACCGCGAGTCAATCGGACGCGAGAAGGCTGGCATTTTCCGTGCCGGGCGGCCCGCTGTGTGTTCCGATCCCGCGGCACCGGAAAGCCTGCGTTCGGTGGCAGACGGGATCGGTGCTGAGTGGTACTGCCTGGGTGAACAGTTCGACTACGCCACGCAGGCTGACTTGTGGCAATGGCGCGGCCCGCACTCACACCTGGACGACCTGCCGCAGCCGCTGCTCCGCGGCCGTCACCAGCTGGACAATGCCGCCGGCGTTCTCATGGTGCTCGAATGCCTGCAGCGCAGGCTACCCGTGGGTGCGACAGCCATCCGTGCCGGACTTGCCAGCGTCGCCTTGCCGGGCCGCTGCCAGGTCATACCGGGTGCCGTTGAGCTGGTTCTGGATGTGTCACACAACCCGCACGGTGCCGCAGCGCTGGCTGACATGCTTGCCATGCGCCCCTGCCGTGGCGACACCCACCTGGTGATCGGCATGCTGCAGGACAAGGACGTCGGCGGGACGATAGCGGCACTGGCGCCGGTGGCAGACCAGTGGTATTTCGCCGGTCTCGAGACCGGGCGCGGCCTGGGTGCGGAGCAGTTGCAGGCACATGCTGTTCAGCGGCAGTCAGGCGCGACAGGCGGCTGCTTTGCCGATGTGGCCGATGCCTTGCAGCAGGCTTTCGATAATGCCGTTGAGGGCGATCGCGTGGTGGTATGCGGTTCGTTCCATACCGTGGCGGCAGCCATGGCATGTAGGGTATAGTCACGCGCTACTTCAGCGGTTTTCAGGTGAGTCAACCGTCAGACGATGAATCAATTACTCAAGCAACGCCTGGTCGGGGCAGTGGTACTGGTTTCCCTGGCCGTTATCTTCATTCCCATCATCCTCGAAGGGCCGGATGATGAGTGGTCACCGCGCACCCAGGGTATGCCGGAGCCGCCACAGATCGCCTACCAGGCGGAGGGTGACGTCGAACTGCCGCTGCCCGCCGAGGAGCCACCGGAAGATATGGCCCCGGAACCCGTGAGTGCCACGGCCGAATCGCAGCCCCCGCCACCGGTCGATGCCGGAACCCCGGCAGCGATACAGCCGTCGTCCGGGGCCGAACCGGCCGCCACCGCCCCGGCGCCCGCCCAGCCAGTCAGGGAGAGTCCTCCGCCCGCGCCTGCCGCAAGCGGCGACTGGGCCATCCAGGTCGGCAGGTTCAGTCAGCGCCTGAATGCACAGGGATTGCGGGACCGGCTGAAGAAGGCCGGTTACGCCGCCTTCCTGCGGGAAGACAAAACGGACAGCGGGCAGAGCTGGCGGGTACTGGTCGGTCCGCTGAAGACGCGCGGCGATGCCGAAAAGATCCGCGACGAGCTGGCCAGCAAGCGCCAGTTGAAAGGGTTTGTGATTCAAAACAATGGGTAATCGCCCGCAATTGGCATGGCGGCGGCAAATGGATATCTGCTAGAATCCGTCTTGTTCATTTTCCCATTAAAGTCAAAGGGCTGTAGCGACTAGGCCCGAGCATCTCGAGGGATACACAGCAATGGCCTGGATTGACATCGCGATACTTGCACTGATTGTTCTGTCAGCCGTACTGAGTCTTTTCCGCGGGTTCGTCAAGGAGGCACTCGCACTGGCGTCCTGGCTGGTCGCGCTCTGGGTTGCCATGGTGTTCTACGAGAACTTCGCGGCTGTCCTGGCAAAGTGGATCGCGGAACCGTCATTGCAGAAAATCATCGCCTTCACTGTCCTGTTTATCACCGTGTTGCTGCTCGGTGCCGCCATCAACTATCTGGCGGGCAAGCTGGTGTCGAAAACCGGGCTGGCGGGTACCGACCGGATGCTGGGTGTTGTGTTCGGTGTGGCACGCGGGGCCGTCATCGTTGCGATCCTGGTACTGCTGGCCGGGCTGACCCCGGTGCCGCAGGACAGCTGGTGGCAGGAGTCCCGATTGATCGGCTACTTCCAGGAATTTGCGCTCTGGATGCGTGATTTCCTGCCGGCGGAATTCTCGAAGAATATTTCCTACGTCTAGCGTTATAGCGTTGACACTCGCGGGCTGACACGACCATGTGCGGCATCATCGGCATCGTTTCACGGGGCGCCCCCGTAAACCAGGCAATCTATGACGGACTGACCGTGTTGCAGCATCGCGGCCAGGACGCAGCGGGCATCATGACCTGCGACGGCGGACACCTGCATCTGCGCAAGAACAACGGCCTGGTACGGGATGTCTTCCACACCCGCCACATGCTGCGGCTGTACGGCAACATGGGCATTGGCCACGTGCGCTACCCGACTGCCGGCTGCGAGAGCTCCGCCGAGGCGCAGCCGTTCTACGTCAATTCCCCCTATGGCATCAGCCTGGCGCACAACGGCAACCTGACCAATGCCGATACGCTCAAGGAGGAACTGTTCAAGGACGACCTCAGGCAGATCAACACCGAGTCAGACTCCGAGGTGTTGCTGAATGTCTTTGCCCATGAGCTGCAGCGGCAGGGCAAGCTGCGCATGCAGGTGGACGACGTGTTCAACGCTGTCTCGGGCGTGCACCGGCGCTGCCGCGGTGCCTATGCCGCCGTCGTCATGATCACCGGGTATGGCATTCTGGCGCTGCGCGATCCCTGGGGTATCCGGCCGCTGGTCTACGGCAAGCGTGAAACCGCGCAGGGCACCGAATACATGGCTGCATCGGAAAGTGTTGCCCTGGACGTGCTCGGCTTCGAACTGGTCGCCGATGTAAAACCCGGCGAAGCGGTTTTCTTCAGCCTGGATGGCCAGGTGCACACGCGCCAGTGTGCCGAGAAGCCGGTGTATTCTCCCTGCATCTTCGAGTATGTCTACCTGGCCAGGCCAGACTCGATCATGGACAATATTTCTGTCTACAAGGCGCGCCTGCGCATGGGCGAGAAGCTGGCCCTCAAGATACAGCGCGTGCGGCCGGACCACGATATCGACGTGGTGATACCGATTCCCGACACCAGCCGCACCTCGGCCCTGCAGCTGGCCAACATCCTGGACATCAAGTACCGCGAGGGCTTCATCAAGAACCGCTATATCGGCCGCACATTCATCATGCCGGGTCAGCAGCAGCGCAAGAAGTCGGTACGCCAGAAACTCAATGCCATCGATCTCGAATTCAGGAACAAGAATGTCCTGCTGGTAGACGACTCCATTGTTCGCGGCACCACGTCATCACAGATTATCCAGATGGCGCGGGATGCAGGTGCGCGCAAGGTCTATTTCGCCTCGGCGGCGCCGCCGGTGCGTTTCCCCAACGTCTACGGCATTGACATGCCGACCGGCGACGAGCTGATCGGTTTCGGGCGAGACGATGAAGAGGTCCGCAGGACCATCGGTGCGGACTGGCTGGTGTACCAGGACCTGGAAGACCTGGTGCAGGCTGTCAATGAGGGCAACCCCGCCATCAAGCAGTTCGATACCTCGGTGTTTACCGGCAACTATGTCACCGGTGATGTGGGTGACGATTACCTGAGCAACCTGCAGGCGTCGCGCAACGACGCGACCAAGAAGCAGCGGCGTGACAGCGATAACGAGGTCATCGACCTGCACAACACGGCCTGAACCGTCAGTGGTTGACAGACCTGCGGGCCTTCACTAATCTCGATTGAAACTGCGCCGATTTGATTACAGCTTGCGGGCGCGATACCAAGTTCAGCTAAAGCGACCGCACCTGCTTTGGCTTGGCTAATGGCGGGTTTTTTTATGTCCGCGCCGCAATGCCAGCAAGTGCAGGGAGTACCCGAATGCCTGACAACGACGAATACAGCTTCGACACCCTGGCCGTTAGAGCGGGCCAGCAACGTACCGGCGAGGGCGAGCACGCCGAGGCGATCTTTCCGACATCGAGTTATGTTTTTTCCAGTGCAGCGGAAGCCGCGGCACGTTTCTCCGGCGAACAGCCGGGCAACATCTACTCGCGCTTCACCAATCCCACGGTGCGCACCTTCGAGCAGCGGCTGGCCGCGCTGGAAGGTGGCGAGAGCTGTGTGGCCACAGCGTCCGGCATGGCGGCTATTTTCGCCACCTGCGCGGCCCTGCTCAAGGCCGGCGATCACGTGGTCTGTTCGCGCAGCGTGTTTGGTACCACCACCGTGCTGTTCTCCACCTACCTGGCGAAGTTCGGTATCGAGACCGACTTTGTCGAGCTGTCAAATCTCGAGGCCTGGCAGGCGGCAATCCGGCCCGAGACCTGCCTGCTGTTCCTGGAAACCCCGTCCAATCCGCTGACCGAGCTTGCGGACATCGGCGCAATGGCCCAACTCGCGCAGGACCGGGACTGCCTGCTGGTGGTCGACAACTGTTTTTGCACCCCGGCATTGCAGCGCCCGCTTGAACTTGGCGCCGATATCGTCATCCACTCGGCCACCAAGTACCTGGATGGCCAGGGACGCTGTGTGGGCGGAGCCGTGGTCGGTAATGCCGAACTGGTCGGCAAGGATATCTACGGTTTCCTGCGCACGGCCGGCCCCAGCATGAGTCCGTTCAATGCCTGGGTCTTCCTGAAGGGGCTGGAGACGCTGTCGCTGCGCATGCAGCGGCACTGCGACAGCGCACTGGAACTGGCCCGCTGGCTCGAGACGCAGCCGGTGGTCGAGCGGGTCTATCATCCGGGGCTCGAATCGCACCCGCAGCATGCGCTTGCCGCACGTCAGCAGCAGGGTTTCGGTGGCATCGTCTCCTTTGAAGTCCGGGGCGGCAGGACCAGTGCCTGGCAGGTCATCGATGCCACCCGGGTATTTTCCATTACGGCGAACCTTGGCGACACCAAGAGCACGATCACGCATCCAGCCACCACGACACATGGCCGACTGGCACCGGAACAACGCCAGATCACCGGCATCTCCGATGCGCTGATCCGCCTCGCCGTGGGCCTGGAATCGGTTAAGGATCTCAGGGCGGACCTGGAGCGTGGCTTCAGCAGCCTTGCCGGCTGAGCGGGCCGGGCCAGAGCGTCATTCCTCATGACCGGGATCCAGGCGACGGACCTGTCCCGGGTGCGCCGGCAGGCCACTGACATCTTTCGTGCCGGACTTGCCGCAACGGCCGGTGAGACTCGCGTGGCGGCGTTCCTGGCCGATCACACCTCGACCGAACCGGTCTCCGTGGTGGCCCTGGGCAAGGCAGCCAGTGCCATGGCGGGGGGGGCGACAGGCGCCCTTGGTCCACGCCTGCAGCGTGGCCTGCTGGTTACCAAGCCGGGGCATACCTCGCCGATACTGCAGCAGGATGCGCGTTTCACCTGTCTGGAGGCCGGTCACCCGGTGCCTGACCGGCGCAGCCTCGAGGCCGGCCGCCAGCTGCTGCAGTTCATCGCCGAAACCCCGCGCGGCGAGTCGTTGCTGTTCCTGCTGTCCGGCGGCACATCGAGCCTGGTTGAGGTGCTTGATGAGACCTCTGACCTTGACGGCCTGCTCCGGCTGAACCACTGGCTGCTGGGCAGCGGGCTGGATATCGCCACGATGAACCGCATCCGGCGTTCAGTCTCTCGAATCAAGGGCGGGCAGTTGCTGGACTATCTGGCTGACCGGCCTGCGACAGTGCTGCTGATCTCCGACGTGCCCGGCGACGATCCGGCCGTTATCGGTTCCGGCCTGCTGGCGCCGGCGCGCGATGTCCCGGAGCTGCCCGCGGGTCTGCCGGACTGGATTCAGCGGCTGACCGCTGAACGGCATCCTGCTGCGGATGCACTGCATGGCCAGCGCCAGGTTGCCCATCATGTCATAGCCAGGTTGCAGGATGCACTGGAAGCGGCTGCCGGTTATGCCCGAAAGACTGGATATGAGGTGACAACAGTCGATGCTGCGCTGTGCGGCGATGCGATCGCCGCCGGCGAACGCATAGCGCAGCACCTGCAGCGGCAGTCCGCCGGCGTTTATCTCTGGGGCGGTGAAACCACGGTCTGTCTGCCGGAGCGCCCGGGGCGCGGTGGTCGCAACCAGAGTCTTGCGCTTGCAGCAGCCATCGCTCTGCAGGACAGCACGGACTGCGTGCTGCTGGCCGCCGGTACCGATGGAACGGACGGTCCCGGCGATGTCGCCGGCGCCATTGTCGATGGCGGGACGGTCGCCCGCGGCGGTTCCCTGCAGGCCGCCCGCGCTGCCCTGCAGGGGGCTGATGCCGGCCGCTTTCTCGATGCCAGCGGCGACCTGCTGGTGACCGGCCCGACCGGCACGAATGTCATGGACATGGTGGTTGGTCTGAAAACCGGCTGAGCGCGTAATCCGTTAAACTGGCGGTTTGATGCAGGGGATCCACTCAGATGACCGATTTGTTTGAACAGGCCAGCCGCTGCATTGCTGCAGCGGACCCCGACCTCAAGCTCGCACTGAGCCGCGCTACCCGCAAGGCATGGCAAGACCGGGGGCTGACGCTTGACAGGTCGGGCGTGCCGGACCCCATTGGCGAACCCGGACGACCGCTGCGCCCTGAACTGGTGCGCCCCTCGCAGGTCAGGCAGCGCAAGCTGACAAGCAAGGCGGGCAGGGCGGCCTTTCTGCATGCCCTGGCGCACATCGAGTTCAATGCCATCAACCTCGGCTGGGATGCCGTCTACCGTTTCCGTGATCTGCCGGAGGCCTTCTATGATGACTGGAGCCGGGTGGCGGCAGAGGAGGCCGGGCATTTTGCCCTGCTGCGCGGGCGTCTGCGGGAACTGGGCCATGAATACGGCGATTTTCCCGCCCACGATGGTCTCTGGTACATGGCCCGCTGCACGGCGCATGACAGTCTGGTGAGGATGGCGCTGGTACCGCGGGTACTCGAGGCGCGCGGTCTGGACGTCACGCCGGACATGATAAGGCGACTGCAGGGGGTGGGTGACCACGCGACGGTTGGAGTGCTGGAGACCATCCTGCGTGACGAGGTCGGCCATGTCGAGATCGGCACGCGCTGGTTCCGCTACCTGTGCAGGCAGCGTGGACTGGACCCGCTCGAGACCTTCAGCCGGCTGCTGAACGAGTACGCGGCCGGGCGCATCAGGCAACCGCTGAATACCGAGGCACGGCAGCGTGCCGGCTTCAACGACAGTGAACTCGAACTTCTGGAACAGATGGCAGCGAACTATTCATGAAACCGACAGCCACGAAATGCATTACCACGATTCTGACCCTGGCGATGGTCCTGCATGCCGGCCTGCTCATGGCCGCAGGCAGTACCGCAGACGGAGCGACCGCGACTGTCAGCCTGCTGCTCTTTGACGAGGAGGAGCCCGGCACCGGCAGTTACCCGGTGCGCTACCTGGTCAACGACGCCTATCTGCGCATCGACGACGGTTATGATGCCAGCGACTACGTCCTGCTCGACCGGGCGTCATCAACCATCTACAGCGTCAGCCACGAGCACGGCAACATCCTGGTCATCAACCGGCAGCCGCAGGCCGCCGTGCCGGCAAGTCTCAAGCTGTCCCGCGAGCGGGTGACGGGCGGCGACGCGCCGGCTATTTCCGGCAGGCAGCCGCTGCACTACCGCTATACTGCAAATGACGAACTCTGCTACGAGGCCATGGTGGTGCCCGGCCTGATGCAGGCAGCCGTTGACGGGCTCGCCGAGTACGAGAGGCTGCTGGCCGGGCAGCAGGCCACAAAGCTGGGAAATACCCCCGTTGAATATCAAACCCCCTGCTTCCTGTCGCGCTACATCTATGCACCGGGACGTCATCTGGCGCAGGGATTGCCGATCCAGCTGTGGGACAGCAGCGGTTTCCGGCGTGCGCTGGTGAACTTCTCCGGGAACGAGAATGTGCCGCAGGCCCTGTTCGAAGTGCCTTCGGAGTACCCGCAGATCACCATCGGCGCCGTTGCCGAATAGCTAGACGGTCAGCGGCGATTCCAGGCGACAGCCCTGCGGCGTGCATTCAAGCAGGCTGCTGGATGTGTACCAGTCACCGAGTACCATGCGCAGCGCGGCCGCACCGTCAATCTCGAACTCATGGATCGCCGGTCGGTGGGTGTGGCCGTGGATCAGCCGCTGCACACCGTGGCGCTGCATCATTGCGGTCACCGACGATGACGAGACATCCATGATGGCCTCCGGCTTGTGATGTTTCGCCGCATGGCTGGCATCGCGCATCCCTGCCGCCAGCCGCCGCCGCTCAGCCAGCGGGCGGGCAAGGAAGCGCTGCTGCCAGCGGGGGTCCCTGACCTGGTGGCGGAATGCCTGGTACTGGGTGTCATCCGTGCACAGCAGGTCGCCGTGCGTCAGAAGTACGGGTGTGCCGTACAGGTCGATGATGGCGGGGTCATCCAGCAGGCTGGCGCCGCTGCGTGCCATGAACTGCTCACCCAGCAGAAAATCCCGGTTGCCGTGCATGATGAAAACGGACACACCGGAGGTGGTGCAGTTCTTCAGCGCATCGCAGATGCGTTCGCCAGGCAGACTGTCGTCATCGTCACCGATCCAGGCCTCGAACAGGTCGCCGAGGATGTACAGTGCATCGGCATGGCGCGCCCGGCCGCCCAGCAGCTGCAGGAACAGCTGCTCGGCGGCGGGGTTTCCCGCGCCCAGGTGCAGGTCGGATACAAACAGGGTGCACGGCATGCGCGCGTCCTGTCACACCGGTATTACTGGACGGTGACCTTGTTGATCACAACGGTTTCGGACGGCACGTCCTGCATGCCGGAACGAATGGTGGTGTTGACCTTCTCGATGGCGTGTACCACGTCGATGCCGTCAGTGACCTTGCCGAACACGGCATAGCCCCAGCCCTGCGTAGTGGGCGCGGTGTGGTTGAGGAAGCCGTTGTCCTTCACGTTGATGAAGAACTGGGCTGTGGCGGAGTTCGGATCGCTGGTGCGCGCCATGGCGATTGTGCCGGTGTCGTTCTTCAGGCCGTTATCGGCCTCGTTCCTGATCGGGGCACTGGTCTTTTTCTGCTTCATGTCGGCCTCGAAGCCACCGCCCTGGATCATAAAGCCGGGAATGACGCGGTGGAATATGGTGCCGTCGTAAAAACCGGATTTTGCATACTCAATAAAGTTTGCCACCGTATCCGGCGCCTTGTTGCCATCCAGTTCCAGGGTGATCTCACCCATGCTGGTTTCCATCTTTACAGTCACCATGCCGACTCCTTTGGTTTCATTTTCAGATGTGTAGCCGACTGCCGGGGCAAGGCCGACAGTCACTACCAGTAACAGACCTAGCAGATTTTTCATCAAAATCTCCATGCATATTCACGAGTTCGCCAATAATATCGGCTTCGGCGTGCTTTACAAGCGCGCAGGGGTGTTTCAGGTCGGACTTTTCGTTACCATGTGCCGCGCCGAATCGCCAGCTGAATCATCATGGATACACTCAAGATCCACAACAGCCTCACGGGGAGAAAGGAAATCTTCGTGCCCATGGAACCGGGCAAGGTGCGCCTGTACGTCTGCGGCATGACCATCTATGACTACTGCCATCTGGGTCATGCCCGCGTCATGGTGGTGTTCGATGTCGTCGTGCGTTACCTCCGCAGCCGGGGCCTTGAGGTAACCTATGTGCGCAACATCACGGACATCGATGACAAGATCATCCGGCGCGCAAACGAAAACGGCGAAAGCATAACCGACCTGACTGACCGTTTTACCCGCATCATGCACGAGGACTCCGCCGCGCTTGGCATTCTGCCGCCGGACCTGGAGCCGCGCGCAACCGGTTCGATGCAGGAAATTATCGACATGATCCAGACCCTGGTCGACAAGCGCTATGCCTATCAGGGCGGCAACGGCGATGTCTACTATGACGTCAGCCAATTCGAGAACTACGGCCGCCTGTCCGGCAAGCGACTGGAAGACCTGCGTGCCGGCGAGCGGGTCGCCGTGGATGAGTCGAAGCATGACCCGCTGGATTTCGTCCTGTGGAAAACCGCCAAGCCGGACGAACCCAGCTGGCCGTCGCCCTGGGGGGATGGGAGGCCGGGCTGGCACATCGAGTGCTCGGCAATGTCCACCAGCTGCCTGGGCGCACATTTCGATATTCACGGCGGCGGCATGGACCTTAAATTTCCGCATCACGAAAACGAGATTGCCCAGTCCGAGGCGGCTACTGGCGAGCCCTTCGTCAATGTCTGGATGCACAACGGTTTCGTCAAGGTCGACGAGGAAAAGATGTCGAAGTCGCTGGGCAACTTTTTCACCGTGCGTGACATCCTGCAGCGCTACCGCGCGGAGGATGTGCGCTACTTCATCCTTGCCAGCCACTACCGCAGCCCGCTGAATTACTCCCAGGAAAACCTGGAGCACGGCAAGGCAGCGCTGACGCGGCTCTATACCGCGCTGCGGGGCATCGAGCCGGCAGCTGCGGCCGGTGATGCCGGCGATGCCTGGGTCACGGCTTTCAACGCGGCCATGGACGACGACTTCAACACGCCGGAGGCCATTGCGGTGCTGTTCGAGCTTGCGCGGGAAATCAACCGCCAGCGTGACGCGGACCCCGGCAGGGCAAGTACACTGGTGACCTGCCTGCTGGAGCTTGGCGGCACCCTGGGGCTGCTGCAGTCCGATCCCGAGGCCTACCTGCGTGAGGGGGGTGACCCGGACGCCATCAGTGAGGCGGATATCGAGGCGCTGATCGAAAATCGCCTGCAGGCGAGGAAGGAGAAAAACTGGGCCGAGGCCGACCGCATCCGGGAGGAACTCGAGGCGGCGGGTGTGGTGCTTGAGGACGGCCCGGCAGGTACCAGCTGGCGTCGCAGCTAGCAGTTGTCAGGCGTGCAGCTGTTCGGCGGCGAACAGGGTATTTTCCAGCAGTGTCGCCACCGTCATCGGGCCAACGCCACCGGGCACCGGCGTTATCCATGCGGCACGTTCCTGCGCCGTGGCAAAACCGATATCGCCGGTGAGGCTGCCGTCTGCCAGCCGGTTGATGCCGACGTCGATTACCGTGGCGCCCGGTTTTACCCATTGACCCTCGACGATCCCGGGCTTGCCTACCGCGACGACGAGAATATCGGCGCTCGCGACATGTGCATCCAGGTCCCGGGTAAACCGGTGGCAGGTGGTGACGGTGCAGCCGGCCAGCAGCAATTCCAGTGTCATCGGCCGGCCAACGATATTGGACGCGCCCACAACCACGGCCTCACGGCCGTAAAACGGTTCGCCGGTTGATTCCAGCAGGGTGATTACTCCGCGGGGCGTGCAGGAGCGCAGCAGTGGCCGGCGCAGTGCCAGCCGGCCAATATTGTAGGGATGGAATCCGTCGACGTCCTTGTCAGGGCGAATACGCTCCGTGACCTTGTCCGGGTCGATCTGTGGCGGGAGGGGGAACTGGACCAGGATGCCGTCAATTTCCGCATCCTCGTTCAGCCTGTCGATAAGCTCCAGCAGCTCGATCTCGGCGGTCTGGTCGGGGAGGTCATAGGCGCGTGACAGCAGGCCTGCCTCTTCACAGGCCCTGCGCTTGTTGCGGACGTAGATTTCCGACGCCGGGTCCTGGCCGACCAGGATAACCGCCAGCCCCGGCCGCCGCAGGCCACTCGCCATGCGGTCGTCGATTCGCCCCTGAATGGAACGACGCAGCTCGGCGGCAATCGCCTTGCCATCAATCAGTTTTGCTGTCATGAATGCCTAGGTCAGGGGGTGAGATGTTACTGCCGCGGCATTCTCGCACGCGGCAATCCCCGGGCACAACAGGTCCATCCGTCCCGGTCTTGCCGGCCTGTCCCGCGGCACGCAAACCCGGCACGTGATATTTGACCCCCCGTATGCAATCCACGTATCATCGCCGGGCTCAGGAACAACGGTACAGGTGAGCCTCACCTCGTGTTTTTGCACTGTAGCCGCGGGGTATAGCGCAGTCTGGTAGCGCGCCTGCTTTGGGAGCAGGATGTCGGGGGTTCGAATCCCTCTACCCCGACCATTTAAGCAGGGTTTGCCTGGGACGTGGGTAATGCGCCCGTAGCTCAGTTGGATAGAGCATCGGCCTTTAAGCGCACACCGCTTCCGGGTGGTGTGCACTAGGAGCCTTTACGGGGAAACGGAACCCGTAAAGTGGATCGCACTGTATCGGGGAAACCTTAACAGGTGATGCTGATGGCAATCCCGAGGAAACCGCGGCTTTACCCGCAGGCGGGATCCGTAGAGACTATACGTGCGACACCTGTGATGGTGAAGAGATAGTCCAGACCACAAACCTGTGATGGGGCGTCGAAAGACGTAGCTGGTATGCTAAGCCGAGGGTCGCAGGTTCGAATCCTGCCGGG
>Ga0209536_100004026_pt1 | contig 23355 bp, 29 predicted proteins | sample DeeMarSeWOR28_12_FD_187461 | JGI IMG/M metagenome (GOLD analysis project Ga0209536, IMG submission 187461) | Marine sediment microbial communities from White Oak River estuary, North Carolina - WOR-2-8_12 (SPAdes) (version 2) | ecosystem: Environmental > Aquatic > Marine > Intertidal zone >...
CCCCACCCTAGCCTGAGCACCAATCACGATAGGACCCAAGATTTTTGCGCCGGCACCGACCATCACTCCATTTTGCAAAGTGGGATGGCGTTTGCCTTTATTCCATGAAGTACCCCCTAAAGTGACTCCATGATACAAAGTGACATCATCGCCGATCTCCGCAGTCTCGCCTATGACCACTCCTGCGCCATGATCAATAAAAAATCGCTGGCCAATGGTGGCGCCCGGATGAATATCGATATTGCTCCACACGCGACACACAAAAGATATCAGCCGCGCCGTATAGCGCCATCCAGATTTCCACAACCGATGCGATATACGATGCACGATGATGGCGTGTACACCGGGATACGTTGTCAAAACTTCAAACTTGTTTCTGGCCGCGGGATCGCGCTCAAATACGCTATCTATGTCTTCTTTCACCAGCCCAAGCAGGCCGAGTTTTTTTACTTCCGGTTTTTCCATGATCGAATTCCCCTAAAACATATCTTTCTGCACGCTTGTTAACATTGCGAGGATACGCAATACTGCAAATAGATTTCCTGCAGGTCTGTTATTAATGGAGGCCTTTTGGTTTTGGTGACAAATGAGCGTACGGCCAACAAAATTCTGTTTGCCGCAGGTTTGTCCAAATAGACGCCCATGTCATTAAAAATCCGTTGTACCGCATGTGTACCGGAATGTTTCCCCAACACAAACTCGTGAGCCCGCCCCACTTCTGCTGGATCCAAAGCCTGGTAGTTCAACGGGTCTTTCAGCAAACCATCCACATGGATGCCGGCTTCATGAGTGAACACACCCCGGCCTACGATGCTTTTTTGCCAGTGCACTTCCCGCCCGGAAGCTTGTTCGACTAACTTGGACACTTGAGGAAAATTCTGCAAATCGATGCCCGTTGTGGTTCCATACAGCTGTTTTAAACCCACCACAACTTCTTCCAAAGCCGCATTACCGGCACGTTCACCTAATCCGTTCACTGTTGTGTTGATATGGGTGGCACCGGCACGGGCAGCCGCAAGAGAATTGGCGGTGGCCAGTCCCAGGTCATCGTGCGCATGCATTTCGATTTCTAAATCAAACGATTCTGCCAAGCGGCCGATTTTTTCAAACACTGAAAACGGTTCCATAATTCCCAAGGTGTCCGCGAACCGGAAACGTGTCGCGCCAGCTCGTTGTGCAGCCTCGACCACTTGTAATAGAAAATCAAAATCGGCCCGCGATGAATCTTCCCCGCCGACGCAAACATCCAACCCCATTTCCAAAGCCACTGGCACGTGAGATTCTATCGTCTTCAGAATCCAATCACGATTCTTACCCAGTTTTTTAGCAATTTGCTGTTCGGACACCGGTACTGACAAATCCACCATATCGACTTTGAGTTGTGAACAACACTTCAAATCGTCTTCGCGCATACGACACCAGACCAATAGCCTTGAATCCAAACCGAGACTGGCGATGGCTTGAATATCGTCGCGCTCTTGTTCGCCCATAGCGGGAATACCGATTTCCAACTCTGGTACATTCAATGCGTTTAACGATTTTGCTATGGCAATTTTTTCTTCCAGGTCAAACGACACACCAGCGGACTGCTCGCCATCTCTGAGCGTTGTGTCGTCTATCACTATGTTGAATGGTTTTGTTGTCATGAGCTGTTCTACTAACATTCTGGTTTAGATTGCTTTCGTTATTATTCTCATAGCAACCCATATGCCAAGATGTTTTTCTATTGTTATTCAATAGGTTATGGCCGATATGGAGAATATTTGAATGCTACAACAGGGACATGTTGGTGGGTTTTGTAGTGAAGCTTACAAATCGCTTCACTCGTACTATTTTGTAACACTCCCCCTGTTGTCATTGCGAACGGTAGCGCAGCAATCATAAAACTCTTCAGTAGCCACTTCACTCAGTAAACATATCAACATCGTAGAGATTGCCGCGGCGCAAAAAGACGCGCCTCGCATTGACATTTTGGTACCCCGTATACTAAACCAACAATGAAACGGAAAAGTCACTTCAAAAAAAATAAAAGCGCGCCCTTTCGGACGCGCCCCCTTGAGGACTAGCAATGGCAGATGCTAGATAAGGAACTGAAATGCTAAGCGTAGGTAGGAGCGAACGCTTTTTCCGGTTCTTCCACCGGACCATTTTCACCCCAATATGGGGAGAGCTTACGTAGTTTTTCCATGATAGGTGGTATGGCTGCAATCACCTCTTCCACCTCTGCCATGGTGTTATAGCGCGACAACGAAAATCGTATAGTACCGTGCGCAGCGGTATAAGGAATACCCATGGCGCGCATCACATGCGATGGCTCTAAGGAGCCTGAAGTACACGCCGAACCGCTGGATGCCGCAATACCGGCTTTATTGAGCAACATCAATATGGCCTCACCTTCGATATATTCAAAAGCAATATTAGCGGTATTGGGCAGGCGGTTATCGATATCACCGGTAATAAATGAATGCGATACCTCGTCCAAAATTCCTTCTTCCAGTCTATCGCGCATGGCTTTTACCATCGTATTTTCGAATTCCATATGTTCCATAGCAAGCTCACAGGCTTTGCCCAATGCGACAATAGAGGCTGTATTTTCAGTACCTGCGCGCCGGCCACGCTCTTGATGACCGCCTCGCAACAACGGGCGAAATCGGGTGCCACGACGCAAGTACAATACGCCAATACCTTTTGGTGCGTGCAACTTGTGACCGGACAAAGACAACATGTCGATCTTGGTATTTTTTAAATCAATGGGCACCTTGCCAACCGTTTGGACCGCATCGGTGTGAAACATAACACCAGCCGCATGGGCCATCTCCGCCATTTGTTCTACCGGGAACAACGTACCGGTTTCATTGTTTGCCCACATCACAGACACAACCGCGACCTTATCGGACAATAACTTTCGATATTCACTTAAATCCACACGACCTTTGCCATCCACACCCAGGCGATGAATAGTGTAACCGTCTTTCTCCAGATACTCACACAAACTTAGTATCGCCGGATGTTCTACCACTGATGTGATTATCTCCTTACGATCGGGCTGAGCTTTTAGCGCCGACAAAATCGCAGTTGAATCAGATTCAGTACCGCAGGAAGTAAACACGATCTCTGAATCAAATTCGGCGCCTAGCAACTTTTGCACTTGCTGCCTGGCTTTTTTAATGGCCATGCCAACTTTGTTACCGAAACTATGCATAGATGATGGATTACCGAACTGCTCGGTGAAAAATGGCAGCATAGCTTCGACAATAACATGATCGACTTGGGTCGTTGCATTGTTATCCATATAGATGCCTGACATGACTTAACCTCCTACACTGGCTTGTTTTGGCATTTGACTGGCGGGAACCACTTTGATGAACTCGCCTAAATCTTCCATCAAGCGCTGTTGGATGCCACCAATGGTCATTGCCGCCATTTGGCAATTGGAACAAGCTCCTGTCATATTCACATAAACCGTATTGCCGTCGACTTCCACCAGTTCAACATCGCCGCCGTCGGCTACCAATTGTGGTCGTAATGATTCGAGCACAGTTTCAATGCGGCGGATTCTTTGTAAGTTCGTCATACCACCAGAAGAGGCAGCTGCAGGAACACTTTCTTGCGGTATAACGGCAGGTTGTGGCGCAGTATAGTTGGGATCAAAAGTTTCACCACGCTCCGCAAGCACTTTGGTAAGAATTTCTTCAATACCTTCATGACAGGAAGAACAACCGCCACCGGCTTTGGTATAGTTAGTAACATCTTCTACCGTGCGCAAGTTATTCGCTTTAATAGTGTCTTCTATCATCACCGCATCGACAGCGAAACATTTGCATACCAAAGCACCTTCTTCGTGGTCATCTTCCCAAACTTCACCGCGATAATTTGCCACTGCCGCTTGCAACGCTTCACGTCCCATCACGGAGCAATGCATTTTCTCGGGAGGTAGTCCGTCCAAATAATCGGCTATGTCCTGGTTAGACACTTTCAATGCCTCATCCAGAGTCATACCTTTAATGATTTCGGTAAGCGCGGAAGATGACGCAATCGCCGAACCGCAACCGAAGGTTTGAAATCCCGCGTCTTCGATAATTTCTGTCTCTGGATTGACTTTTAATGTCAAACGTAATGCGTCGCCACAACTCAGAGAGCCGACGTCGCCTGTTCCGTTTGCGCCATCAACAGCACCCGCATTTTTCGGATTGTAAAAATGCTCTTTCACTTTTTCTGAATAATCCCACATAACTAATCCCCTATATATCTATATCCAATCTGCCATATAAACTAAACTACACAGTAAATGAGTTGCCACAACCGCAAGATGCCTTTGCATTAGGGTTGTGAAACTTAAATCCGCTGCCCTCAATGTTATTAACGAAATCTACCGACACATTGTCCAAATAAGGAGCGCTGGCTGGATCGATGAAAACCTTTACTTCTCCACAATTAACCACCATATCTTCCATCGCCGGGGATTCTTCGAGTCGCATGCTGTATTGAAATCCGGAACATCCCCCGCCTGCGACACTAATACGTAGCCCGGTCACTGGCGTCTCAGCTGAGCTGATAAACCGGCTTACTGCTTGCACCGCGCTATCTGATAAATTGATCATCTTTTTTCTCCTTGGCAAATCAATTGCAACTTTACAAAACAGTTCTTTACAAACGTCAGTGCAAAGCGTATGCCACAGCGAAAATGATGCGTAACTTATTGTTCTATTTAAAATATTTTAACAGACAATTCTGCATTGTTATTGTCCGGTATAAGACCAAACAAATCCTTTGTAGCCTTTGCTACAATTCCACAACAACTGAGGAGCGTTGATATGAATGTAAATACACTTGAGCCTGGAGATACGGTTTATGCCGCGCGTGAGCTGCGTAATGACGGCAGCATCCCCAATATGCCGGAAAACGAATTAATTGCAAAAGAAGGCACTCGGGGTGTACTTATCAATGTGGGTCACTTTGAAGAACAGCCGGAGGTAACGCTATATTTAGTAAGATTTGAAAATCAAGATTTAAGCCTAGGCCCGCCGGTGGGCTGCTGGCCTGATGAAATAAGAGTCATCGAATCAGCTAACATAGAAGAGTGAAGCATCCGATCGTGCCGAACCATACAACGCCAATCGAATGCGTACGCCGCTATCACCAGCAAACCAAACATCGTTTCGAGCGATACGCTAATAGCCCGGAAACATTGGATTGGTCCATGCAACCCAATCCTTTTCGACGCTTTGCAGGTACGAAACAAATCCCGCTACCGTTTTCACAACAAGACTTGGGAGTCAGATACTGCGATTTATATGAGTCTGAAAATATAAAGCCCGCCGAACTAAGCGTGGAATCCATAGGAACACTAATGGAACTTTCCATGGGTCTTGCAGCCTGGAAGGAATACCAGAGTGAGCGCTGGGCGTTACGCTGCAATCCCTCCAGTGGCAACTTGCACCCTACGGAAGCGTACGTCATTACCTACGGAGTTGTCGGCTTGGAGCCAGGAGTCTATCACTACGTCAGCTTTGATCATGTGTTGGAACAACGCTGTATTTTTCCTCTTTCTGATCATCAGCGTGATCCCTGCGTGGTAATTGGACTAAGCAGTGTAATTTGGCGCGAAGCATGGAAATATGGCGAAAGGGCTTATCGCTACTGCCAGTTGGATACCGGTCATGCCTTGGCGGCAATTCGCTATGCGTGCGCGCTGCTTGGTTGGTCGGCTGACTTGGTTTCTGCTTCCGACGATACGATAGAACAACTGCTGGGTTTAAACCGAACTGAAGATTTTGGTACAGCCGAGCCGGAACATCCGGATCTATTGTTAAAAATTGTGTCTGCAGATAGCCCTTCGGCTTGGAGCGATGAGGTTGAAGCTCTCGTCCAATACAGTTGCCAAGGTAAGTGGTCGGGTACAGCTAATACACTTGATCGAAAGCACTTGTATGAGTGGCCTATCATTGACGAAGTTGCCCATGCCACCCGTAGCTTTAAAACTTCAACTGTCGCGCAATGGACGCCGGACGATCTTCCCCTGCCCTTGCCATGCAAAACCCGGCTTCAAGCCAAGGAAATCATACAACGACGCCGCAGTGCACAAATGTTCGATGGCATCACTACTATTGAAGCAGATGATTTTTATCGCATATTGGATATGTTAATGCCGCGCCTTAATACCCCACCGCTAGATGTATTACCCTGGCAACCGAAAATTCACTTGGTATTATTTGTTCACCGCGTCAATGGTTTTGAATCCGGCTTGTATATTTTGTTGCGCAATGAACAAGTTTTAGATTCTATTAAATCAGAGTTGACAGACAAAATGGAGTGGCAACAAATGGAAGCCACGCCCAAACATCTCAATCTCTACCGCCTGGTTAAGGCCAACGCACAAAAAGCGGCCGCAACACTTTCTTGCCATCAACGTATTGCTTCAGACAGTGCGTTCAGTCTTGCTATGTTGAGCGAATTCGATAAAGCACTGGAAACTGGACCTTGGGCTTATAAGCACTTATATTGGGAAGCCGGTATGTTGGGCCAGGTGTTATATTTGGAAGCCGAAGCCATAGACTTGCAAGGCACTGGTATAGGCTGTTTTTTCGATGACCCTGTTCATGAAATGCTGGGTATAAAAAACACCCAATTCCAAAGCTTGTACCACTTTACCGTAGGCGGAGCATTAAACGACAGTCGTTTGCGCACGATCATGCCCTACGAGCACCTAAAGCGGGATTAATATCATTCCCAGATATATGTAGGGTGGAATAGCGATAGCGTATTCCACCATTTTGTTATGCATGATATGAACTGTGAATATTACTCCGACACACAAGGGTATTTGGTGTCAAGAGGCTAATGGCGGAATACGCCTGCGCTATTCCGCCCTACAACTTAATATAGTTAATTATTTTAAGTACCTGTAGCTGAACTGACAGTCTGACTCTTAACCGAATTCCAATTAATCGGACTTCTGCCCAGCAAGCGCAAATATTGTAACGGAAACGCTAAACGCACTTCGGAGCCGGGTGTAGGCACTGGTTTGTCCCACGCGTACTGCATATATATTGGAGTGGAATCTGGCAACATGCATTTTATCAAGCGCACTGCCCCCAAATCAGTTATGGAATCTACTAGTGCGTGCAAGCTATTGCTTTGTGTCGGTGTGGCGAAACGAATATGTTCCGAACGAATGGCAACCCACTCAGCATCGGGTCTACCTTCTGCGGGTAACTCAACTTCACCCCAAGTTCCTTTAACGCAATACCCAATGAATTCTCTTATGGGCAGGAAATTTTGCCAGCCCAAAATTTTAGCCGCTTCAAAGCTTTTAGGATCAGCGAATACCTCACGGGTGTCGTCATAACAATGCACACGCCCATTAACCAATACCGCTACTCTGTCCGCCAAGGACCTTGCATCGTTTAAATCATGGGTAACCATGATCACCGGACATCGGGTTTCATCGATAACCGATTTTAATTCATCCCTAAGATGTTGACGCAAATTTACGTCTAATGCCGAAAAAGGCTCGTCCAATAACAACAACTCGGGCTCAGTAACCATTGCCCTGGCTAAGGCTACCCTCTGGCGCTGACCGCCGGAAAGCTGATGGGGATAACGGTTGCGATATTCCTGGATATGCAAGCGCTCTAACCAGTGATTAACTTTTTCTTTGACCGCATGCCCAGATATTCCATAGGCAATGTTTTGCGCCCCTGTTAAATGGGCAAACAATGCATAGTCTTGGAAAACGACACCTACCTTGCGCTTTTGTGGCGGCACTGAGATTCTTTTTCTACTATCAAACCATACATCTTTACCGTTTATGATACGACCGTATTGTGGCCGCTCCAATCCCGCCAGGATTCTTAATATTGTGCTTTTTCCGCTCCCTGATGGGCCCAGCAACGCGGTAATGCCTTGTTCAGGAATGTTAAATGTAACATCCAAATCAAACGATTTGCGATTAAGCTTTACATCTAGTGTTAACTGCTTCATATCTGCTATTTAGTTTTAAGTTTGTAATCCATAATGCCAACGGCGGTTAACACCATAGACAAAAAACAAGACAATAAAAGAAAATACTATTAAGCCTGCAGACAAAGCATGGGCGGCGCCGTAGTCCAGAGTCTCAACATGTTCGTAAATCGCGATAGACACTACTTGTGTCTCGCCGGGGATATTGCCTCCCACCATTAACACCACACCAAACTCTCCAATGGTATGCGCAAAACCCAACACAATCGCTGTGAGCAATCCTCGGCGCGCTTGCGGTACAATCACTGTGAAAAAAGTTTTGCTTCGCGAAGCGCCCAAGGTCCACGCCGCTTCAATAGCATGGCGATCCAGGCTTTCAAAAGCGGCTTGAAGCGGCTGCACCACAAATGGCAAAGAATATACGCAAGAAGCGACAATCAGTCCTGCAAAGCTGAATGACAACGGGTGACCGGTCATACTCATCCACAACTGCCCCAAGGGACCGTTACCTCCCATGAACACCAATAAATAAAAGCCTAATACCGTTGGCGGTAACACCAGGGGTAATGCGGTTATCGCTTCAATAGGAACTTTAAATTTACTTTTGGTGTGTGCCAACCACCACGCAATGGGTAGGCTAATAATTAACAGTAGTGACACCGTCACTGTAGCCAGTTGCAGCGTTAGCCAAATCGGCTGAGAATCCAATGCAACGTCGTCCATTCGCTAGTTTTCCCCAGGAGATTCTATCCCATATCCAAACTGCTCGATGAGAATTTTTTTTCCACTATCACTTTTCATAAAATCGATGAACTCAAGAGCGGTGTGTTCGTGTTGAGAACGCAATAACAACACGCCTTGCTGCCTGATAGGTGCATACATTTGCTGCGGTACTTCCCAATAACTGCCTTTAGCGTGCCCCTGGATTTGGGATTTGGCTATAAAGCCAACTTGCGCATTGTTGGTCACAGCGAATTGATAGGTTTGCGACACGTTCTCGCCACGGATAATTTTTGACTGCAGTGAATTCCAGATTCCTAGCTTTTGTAATACCTGTTGCGCCGCTAATCCATAGGGCGCAATTTTTGGGTTGGCTATAGCTATTCTTTTAACCGATTTCGATACTAGAACGTTTTTAATGTCATCGGTTTGCAACAACGAACCATCCGCACTCCATGCTACTAGTTTTCCCAGGGCATACGTGAAGCGGCTATTAGGCACAATTAGACTACTCTGCTCTAATTTTTTGGGCTCTCTTTCATTGGCGGCGAGAAACACATCGAACGGCGCACCGTTGATAATCTGTGCATACAACTTCCCGGTGGAACCGCTACTGACTACTACGGTGTGGCCGGTTTTATTTTCGAACGCAGAACTGATTACATTCACCGCAGCCAGAGCATTGCTTGCCACGGCTACATTGATTTGGTCAGCGGAGCTATTAAAAACAAAGCCCAGGACGAACATTAAGCCGATTAATGTTTGATACCGCTTTTTCACTTTAAACTCCAAGTTGTACGTCAACTATCACCCTAACACTTGATAGCATGAACTGCGCCATCAAGAAGCATCAACACTGTTACGCTAACCTGTTGATTTTGGGTATAATTTTTTTGCCAAGTGAAGCGAGTTTAATGAGTTGTAAGAAACACTACAACTGCATTAACGAATTGAATTTTAAAATGTAGGCAATACAACACAGGTTGTACCCATCAAGCGCTATGCCGGGCGTCCCATTGACGTTTATATCTCAAATCCAATAACGCCAAATCCCGGTCAATTTGTTCCAATAATGGCCACTTTGGAAAACGGCTGGGTGCTTTACTGCCGGTTTGGCCGTACCAAGCATCCATTTCAGCTTTTAATTGTTCTCGTTGAGTAGCCAAGTTGGCGATATCGGTTTTCAATCCCTGCATGGTCCGCTGGCTCAAATCCAGCTCATGATATTGCACCGCATGATCGAAGATGCGCACGCCGCCGCCTTCCGCCACCGTCGCCCGCAAGGCATCCGGATTGGTAATCTGAACACCTGCGAGAAAATCCACGCCATAGTTTACCCAGTCTTGCAACCAAGGTACGGATGGTCCCATTAATACCGTGACCGCATTCCGAGACAATTCCGCTAAGCGTGGAAAGGTTTTATTAGCGATACTGCTTGCGGTCAGGAAGACCCAATCCGCGTCCGGAAGCACATATTCACAAGCGGAATCAGGAAAATCGCCCTCCAATGGATTTCTTTCCAGAACGCTCAATTGCAGTTGAGATTCGTATTGCTCCAATCCCGGGTAACGGCCTATGACTACAACCTTTTTATTTTTCAACTTGGGAAAAAAATACTCGAACACACTCAGATTGGGCGAATCAGTTATTGGGATTGGAGTCGCTTCAGCTGCCAGTGAAGAACTGTTGGCATTTAACGCTGCGTTCACCGCTGCAAGTCCAATCGTCGCTTCGAATGGGTTCCAGCTTTTGATCCAGGCGGCTATGTCTGTTAATGGGCGATCGACTAACGTACCTGACCAGGGCAAGGTGCGAGTGTATTGTTGGGGACTCATCGCTAAGCCAATTCCTTCCCCTTGCGGACCATGGCTCTGACACAGAGTCCAAGTTAAACCGATGCTAACATGTTTTACTATTACCTCGGCAGCTTCCAGTTGAATCCGTTCTAAGAGTAAATCGTAGATTTCCCAGGGATTGGAATTCATAATTATAGTGAAGTTTAAGAGTTAACAATATTGTAGAGTGCGTTTCACGCACCGAGTTACACCGCGAAAATTTGATATCTCGAGGAAGTTAATAAAGGCAACACACCATGGCAATAAACATAGGCATTGAAATCGAATTACGTGGATTAACCCCGGTGCGTGAAACGCACCCTACTTCATGATTTGTCAATTATTACTCTACTGCCGGCAATAACCGCAATTCAGCCTTAATAATGTCTTCTCTCCCCCACGCGTTGACCGCTTCTATAAACCAACGCTGATCATGAGGATGAGGCTCCACTACATCGTATTCCGCAAAGAAGCTTCCATCGCAATGGAATATTATACTGCCCACTCGCAGCCCTCTCGCATCCCGCCAGGTGCCAACCAAGCTGGATTCACCACTGGCCGGATCACGCTGCAGTTCAAAACGGGCCCGTTGCCACGGTGCAGTAGCAATGGCTTTTTCCGCCAAGCCGATTTTCTTGACTTCGTCAGCTAAGGCATTACAAATCGCCTCGCCCACAGCGCGGACTTGTTCCCAGCGTTCTTGCAAATTATTACTGCATTCTGTCATAACCAAATTGTTACCGTACATTCATTCGACTTCCTTCATTGCTGTGGCAAGCTCTTGTAACACAGAGCCACCCACTTGATCTGTTGGATCGAGTTCCTGCAATTTCCTTAATATGCTTTCTGCACCTTCTACATCATACTGCCTTAACCTAATAAAACTCAGCGCTTTTAGTGCGTACAAATACAACCGCTGTGGATTTTCGATGCTATACCAATTCGTTGACTCCGGAGTCAGTATATTCCAGTCAGCGTCGAATTCACCCAACTCCGCGGATTGCTTTAACGATTGCAACACAACAGCTTCCGCTTCGTCGATTCGGTTTTTATAGAAATAAAACTTGTAGAGCGCGACATAGACTTCTAGTTGATTTGGGTCCAACTTTTGAGCCTGCCACAAATAATTTTCCGCCGTATCAGAATCGTCGTACGCCGCTACGGCTTTTTGTAAATAGGCGTTAATATGACTCGGTATATTAACGCCGAACATGACTCGGTCTTCGTGAAACGCCACAACTGTCACTAAAGGCTTTTCCCTGTTAATTTTTTAGAACCTATCTCATAATTAGAGATTTTTCGTTTAGACGAGGCCAGAGCCTTTCGAAAAGCGCAGTTTACACGTAGTAAATGAGCAATTGAGAAAGGCGATAACGAAGTATAAACGGAAAAGATCAATTTTGAGATAGGTTCTAGTATTATCCCCAAATCTCCGCAGGCATTAACAAACGTTCTATTGGCTTATCCCCCAACAAATGCTCGTCAAATATAGCGGCGACATCTTCTTTTTTAACACCCCCATACATAATACCCTCAGGATATACCAACACATTTGGACCATTACCACACGGTCCAATACAGCCGGTATTGGTCACTGCGATTTTGTCGTAACAGTCGCGTTTTTGCAGTTCAAATAAAAACTCTTCCAACACGGCCATGCAACCTTTTTCGCCACAGGACCCACGTGGATGTCCTGCTGGGCGACTTTGGGCACAAACAAATACATGCTTCTCGGGCTTGGGCATACTTCTACAACCTCGTTACTTTGGTGGTTCGTATTTAGTGGTTAGTGGTTCGCCATTTGTCATGCGGCCAATGGTGGTTGCGGCTCGTGTGTTTGACAGTCTTTTGGACATACTTTTGCGCAAGCCTGGCAACCGATGCAATCCATCGCATTAGCGATGGCCATTACCATGGAAGTATCATCGGAAAATCCATCGTCGTCGTCATCATCATCCATGTCTTCATCGATTTCACGTTCTACCAATTCGAAGACGTCACGTGGACAAACCTTGTAACACCGACCGCAACCAATGCAAGTCTCCTGGTTGAGAGCTACTATGAACGCGGGAACCCATTCGACGCCGCCGCGCGTTATACCTGTGATATTGGACATCTTGCACCTTCCTCTACGCTGACTGCTCTGCTTTCAAACGATCACTGGCTTCTTTCCAAGCCTTGCAAGCATCATAGGTGGATTGCGCCATACCGTGTATCTCTTCATAAGCGGCGGGCAAGCGATCCTCCACCAAATCATGCAGTTGCGAAGCCCATTCACTGGCAATCCGTTTTCGTTTTTTCACTTCTTTCTCTAATGCTTTTAACTCTTCTTCATTCATAGTACACCTCACATACCGGCCACATCCGGGTGCTCACCGACGATTTCCAAAGCCACGGATAAAAACTTATCCGCTTCGTCTTTCATTTTTGATAAACTTTTAAAGCCAAAACGGTGCACATCACGCAACGTCTTATCCAGCACTACCAGCTTGCCTACAGTGATAATCGCTCTCCCGAACCCTTCATGACTTAAATTGATCATGGGCACGGCCATTAGTCCGCACTCTCTTTCAATCATCGAAGATATACCATTGTAAAACGCTTTTACTCTGGCCATGGTAATCTCATCCGGGTCACCTATGACAGGAATCTCCGCTTTACGCTCCTTGGTCATCACAAACGGGTCCAATATTTTTGCCACACTCCAGTTCTCATAAGTATCGTACGTGTCGATGGCACGCATTTGTTTCACCATTTCTTTCATGAATTCCGTCTCTAAGAGCGGATCGTTTTCTTCAATAACTAAAGCTGCTTCTGCCATTGCTATCTCCACCACTAGTTAAAAAATCGATGTAGCGTGCGCTGTGCGCACGAAAAACCGTCTGAATATCCATAACTCCACGTGCGCACAGCGCACGCTACTGACTAAAATACCAGTATTTACTCCTCCCAACCCTCCGCTTCCATCTCATCAAAACGTCTCATATCGGGACCCTTCTGTTTATCGATGGCTTTAGCCAGCCATGCCGACGGACCGGCCCGCATTTCATCTTGCAACATTTCGATTAAGTCGCTGATGGCGACGTTATCACTGACTTTCACCGGTTGTACACCACGCGTCACCAATTGTTTTACAGCCGAGGAACCGATCGCATGGCAATACACCGCTACACAGCCATCCAATACTGCCAGTTTCGAAACCAGCTTGTCTTCATTACCATCCTGGTCCAGTTGACCAAATTGACTGACTTCTAGCAATTTAGCTTCATCGGGATTTATGGCATAGATGGCAAAACTTTTCGCTGACCCAAAATGTTGATTGACGTGAGTCATATCCGAGGTCGCAAACGCAATCTTTAATGCTGTATCCATAAAATCCGCCTTATTGTTTCCTGGAGTGCTCCCGTCAATGACTTGCATGCGTCGTTGCAAACTCATGGCGCGCCTCCTTCAGGTTAGTTTCAGATAATGATTCATGTTCAGGTGACCGATATTCAGTTTTCTGCGCATAGACGGATTTGTAAGGTTCCACTTCATGATGATTATTAGCCAGCATCAAGTTGGCTAAATCAAACAAGGTCTGCTGAGTGTTTTTATAGCCTACCCACGCACGTTGATAACCGCCGATTAAATCGTATTGAGGAAATCCCGCTCTGAATAACGGCAAACTTAGACGAGCAGCCGCCTCAGCGGCATGTGAATTTCCAATGACTAGTTCTGCATGGTTTTCCACCGCAAGTTTCTCCATATCTTCAAGATCACCGATTTTGACTGTGCCTACTGGGATATGTGCTAAGATGTCCGCGCGTGAAGGGGCAACGGCTGCTACGATCTCTCCGCCCATGCTTGTTATCAATTGACTGAAAGCGTTTAATAGATCCGGATCCGCCGCAATGGCTACGCGCGCCATACCAATCATAAAATGAGTATCCAACATAGCGTCTTGGAGTTGCGCCCTTTGACGGGTGAGTTTTTCCGGCACTGGATTACCCGATATTTGAGTCAATGCTAAAACAAACTCATCCATCGCTTCTAATCCCACAAGATGTTCAAAGCGATAATCCGGCACACCGGTGAGTTCTTTTAATGTATCGGCGGCTTTATATAAAGACGGTCCCACAACAATCGTGGCGATTGCATCACCTAAAGTTTCAAACTCTAATACTGGTGTACCACCGATAGTGACCGGACTAAAATTGTCTTCTGTTAAATGGCCATCCAAAGATTCGGATAAATCCGGCAACACGCAGGGACGCAAATCAAAGCTTTCGATAAGCTCCTTTAAGGTTTCAACATCTCCAGGTGTAAGATAAGAGCCCGGAAGTACATTCACTTGTTTTTTCCTGCGGCCGGGTTGGGTACCGGCATCTTCTGCTTTCGGTACCAACTCTTTTATCGTGGCTTCAACCGCTGCGGCAAATCCAGTCTCAAAGCATCCGCTGAAATCAGGCGTGTTGACCGCTATGACTTTAATATCGTTGTATTCGGGGTATGTGCTGCGAAATACTTTAACAGCGCCTTGTATATCGGTACCTTGAGTTTCCGATAAACCTGTGGTCGGAACACCTATCAGAGCAGGTTTGGATTTTTCACAAATGACTTTCAGCCCCTCCACAACATTGTCGTCGGCTCCCATCACAGAACTGACTTGATCCATGGCTGTGGACTGCAGTGGAATTGGTTCACGAAAATGGCGCACAAAAAAGACTTTCCCAAATGCGGTGCAGCCTTGTGATCCATGCATCATGGGAATAGCGCGGTTGATTCCCAAAAACGCCAGCGAAGCGCCTACAGTCTGGCTGGACTTTAACGGGCTCACCGATAATGCTTTTTTGCGTTTAATAATGTCTGCCATTTTTTTAATCTTTAACCTCGAATCTTTTACCTCGAACCTTTTACCTTTAACCATTAACCACTATTGGTTGCCCTGTAGCGCCTGTTTCAGCTAGCCAAGGCGCCGGTTTACGCACGGCCTCCCACACCGGACTTTCCAACGTCAGCGCTAACTGCCGTACCAATTCCAACATACCCTCGTAACCGGCATACCCAAATTCACGTTCCTGGTTGATATCCAAAAACGGCAGCTTGGCTTTCAATGCCGTATACATATTGCGACCACCGGCGATCAATATATCCGCTTTATAATCTTTCACCACTTGCAACAAGGCTTTGGGACTACCTTCTTCAATCATCTTGGTATCTTCGCCCATGAGTTCGCGAATTCTGGCTTTGTCCTCTTCTGTGGATTTTTTAGTACCAGTAGCAACTACCACCATACCCAAATCCTGCAATGCAGAAATCACTGACCAGGATTTAACCCCACCGGTATACAACAGTACCCGCTTACCTTTTAAGCGCTTCCGCCAAGGTTGCAGCGCTTCATGAATCCGCGCCTCTTCACGGACAATCAACGCTTCGGTTCTTTCCGTTAAATCTGGGTCGTTGATAATTCGTGCAAACTCCCGTAATGCGTGGGAAGTATCCGTAATACCGTAAAAACTGCCTTCAAACCACGGTGTACCGTATTGTTCCTGCAGCTTACGGGCTACGTTAATCATTGCTTTGGAGCACACCATCATATTGACTTCCGCGCGATGCATGGTTTGCACTTCGCGGTAGCGAGCATCACCCGACAACGTACATAAAATTCGTATTCCCAATTCATCCAATAACGGCAACACATGCCAAAATTCACCGGCAATGTTGTATTCACCCACCAGATTGACATCGTGGACTTTAATCCCTTCCCACTCGGTGCCTTGTGGCAAAGGATCAGGTTCGCGCGTACCCACCACATACTTCACCATGGCTTCACCGGCGATACGATTCCCTAAATTTTTTGTTCCATAAAATCCGGCAGCATCTACCGGTACCACTGGTACACCCCAACGCTCTTCCGCCGATTTACAAATGGCCAGGATGTCATCCCCTATTAGAGCCGGAACGCAAGTGTTATATACAAAAACAGCCGGGGGATTGTAATCATCAATGGCTTGCTTGATGGAATGGAATAGACGTTTCTCGCCCCGCCCCATAACAATATCTTGTTCGGTTAAGTCAGTCGTCATACCTATACGGTATAGTGCAGGTCCTGAAGAGCGAGTACCGCGGTTGTCCCATGAACTACCGGCACAGGCAATCGGTCCATGAACGATGTGGGCAACATCCGCTATAGGTAACAGCGCAATCTGCGCACCGTCAAACGCGCAACCGCCCGCAGTGGCGCCCGGTTTCGGTTTTGCACAGCCAGACTTGGATTTTTTATTGTGGTTGCATGCCGGTTCATCTAACAACTCGGCGATATCTTTTGCCTTCATGGCCCCTCCGGTGCTTCGTTAATGGACTACATAACTCTGCAGAGCAACCGTTGTGCCAACTTGCAACTTATTGATTTAAGGAGAAAATATAGAAAGTAGATTTGTAGCAAATGCTACAATGGCTTGATATTACCCTACACAAACAACAACTACACTAAGGGAATAACTGAGAACATTGCTAAGTTAATTTCTGTAATTTTTGATTTATGACTGCCCACCCATAATAACACCGTAAGCTTTTTGCAATAAAAGCATTTCCACCGGCGCGATACCAACACATTCCATTAAACTGACAAATTTGGCATCAAACCTTTCTAACTGATCATCGGGTGTAGCGTGTCCTTTAAATCCTGCGAGGTACACAGTTATCTCTCTGTTCGGTACTTCAACACGTTCGCAAAACTCTGCTTCAGTCTGTAATAGTCCAGCGGTTAAACCCAATTGCTGCTCACCCCAGTTTGAGACGGTTGAAGGATGAATCACCAACTTCGAGTTGGTGGTCTCATTGTGTTCAACAATCGCGGCGAGTTTTGGTATAGGTTTGAACGCGCAAACACCTCCATGTTGAAAATACAGAAAATGCATTCGCGCACTGACTGGGTGTTTGTGGAACAATATTAAACGTGTGTTTTCAGTATCAATGGTTGTCATTGGCTTGCACGTTTGTTGTTAAACCTTTCACCACATAAAAATAGCGAACCTTCCCCGGGGCGTGAGAGATAATGCCGGAAATGATAATTACAGTTACTAATATATAAGCCTCCATGCCCACTAAAACCGAAGTCATCAAAACCATAATTTTTACTATTGTTGCAATTCCACGTAGTTGTAGTAAACACCTGGCATTAGACAGTATATCCAGAAACAGCATTCCTACGCCTGAAATCACCAGCAAGAGCAAATAAGGTTTCCAGTGCATATACGATGCTTGATATAGAAACGCACCACCAATGCCAGCAACTCCTATGAGATGAACAGTACGTAAACTAATGTTAACCCAACGTATTACAACCTCATTACCCATATAACAGATCGTCATCTCTCATATATAATTATATTCACAGCCTTATTTTTAAAGACGTTTACTCTATCTGGAATCCCACATTGAGTCTACTGTTTTACCATCGCTCCCGATTGTCTCTTGTTGTTTCATTCGTAACATTTCAGAATTTTTATCTGTAGGGTTTACGACAAAATCTACTATCTAACCAAAACACTGTTAGAGCCATAAGCGGAATAGACCTAAAAGCTGATCGAATAATCAAGGTTTTAGCGATTCAGGTTGATTACTTATTACTTTTAATAGTCAAATAGGTTGCACTTGGTTTGATATTTGCTTTGCCTTTCTAACGAAGTATATGCTGATAACAAATACTAGCTATCAAAAAGTGAAAGCACTGATGCATCAATACGAAGATATTTCCATAGAACAAGCTCAACAACTACTGAACGATGGTGATTGCATCGTATTAGATATTCGCGACGATCACAGCATTGAACAAGGGAAAATACCTGGTGCGCTTCGCTTTAACGATAAGGTCATTCGCCAACTACGAAAAACGGAGCAACGCCATTCACCTGTATTGATTTATTGTTATCACGGTAACAGTAGCAAAGACATAGCTCAAATGCTGTGCGATTTCGGTTTTTCAAAAGTGTATAGTCTTAATGGAGGTTACACCGCATGGGAAGCTGCGAAAAAACAAGTCAGTTCGATTTCGCAAAATTCTACATTACCAAAAGAAGTGTATGCCTGGCTGATAGAACAAGGTGTAAACCCACGCAATGTCAACCAAAGGCTCGATAACGGCATGACTGCGCTAATGCAGGCTTGCCGATTCGGATTGGCGGATGTAGCAAAAACACTTTTACATGCAGGTGCCAATGTTAACTTGACCAACAATGATGGAAACAATGCGCTGTGGTTAGCCTGTTTCTCCGGCGATTTAGCAACGATTGAGTTATTGCTCGAAGCTGGAGTCAATATTGACAATCAAAATATTACTGGAGCTACTGCTTTGATCTACGCCGCTTCTGCAGGCAAAACTGATGTTGTCAAGCGCTTATTAGAAACCGGCGCTAATCCCCATATAATCACACAAGACGATTTCACTGCTTTGGATTTAGCAGCATCACCACAAACATACAGATTGCTTAGAAACCTCGCAATCACGGTCAATATAGGAGCGGCATAATGTCACTGTTTATAAGCATTAATTCTCCAAGCAAAGAATTGGAAAAAAGCCCCATAGATGAGGCAATCACTATATTAGCTGCCAATGCTGCTATTGAAAAAAGAAACGGTCACCTTCCCAAAGGTCCGGCATTGGATATTACCTTTATGCTACCCAATAACAATGATGTTCCGCCGTTCAACGGCATGCGTATGGGCGGATTTACCAACGAAAATCAAACGTTGTTTTTTGAAAGTGCGGTACCGGAACACATAGTGCGTTCCAAACACGCACCCCGCTATGTTGCAATAGCACTGCAAGATGCCGTCGACAACGCCAGAGACTATTTTAAAAGTAACAATATTGCCTTCGACGATGCCCAGTGGCATCGTGCAATCACTCCACTTGTTAGAACGGCTTCGGTTTTATCCAAAAGTAATTAGGGATTCTCTGTATCTGAATAAGAGTACTTAATACAAAATTATAGCTCGGCAATCTCGGCCTCGACGACTGCTGGAACTTAATCAAAGCTTCCTTAGAAATCTAATCAACGACTGTGTTCAACCTTGAAGTTTAGGAAACAAAATGAGCAAAATAGGTATATTCTTCGGTACCGATACTGGCAGCACCCGATTGATAGCAAAAATGATTGCAAAAAAATTGGGCAATGATATCGCCAGCAAGCCACTCAATGTTAATCGAATCAACGTCGAGGATATGCTCAGCTATGACGCACTGATATTGGGCACACCCACGTATGGTGATGGACAAGTGCCCGGCAAATCAACAAAAGTCGCCGCAGGAAGCTGGGAGGAATTTCTTCCACAACTTAAAACAAATGATTTATCCGGTAAAGTAATCGCTATTTACGGCCTAGGTGACCAAGAAAAATATTCTGACCGATTTGCAGATGGTTTATTTCAACTTTATGGCCGATTGCAACAATGCGGTGCTAATATTATCGGCGACTGGAGCATCGAAGGATACGAATTTGAAAAATCCAAATCTGTAGTTGATGGAAAATTTGTCGGTTTGGTATTAGATCAAAGTAATCAACGACTACTAACCGAAGAGCGAATTGATGCTTGGCTGAAAACAATAGTGCCGATACTTCTCAAGCAAGAAACCAAACAAGCCGTTGCTTAAAATAAGTAAAAGGTAGAGTGTTGAGCTCCACAAACTCAACCCGCTAACCACCAACAACCAACCACGAGCCACCAACTATGTACATAGCCATGAACCGATTCCGCATCGCCCCAGGCTGCGAACAAGACTTTATCGACATCTGGAAAAACCGCGAAACTCATCTTGACTCCGTGCCAGGCTTTAAAGAATTTCATCTACTGCAAGGCCCCACGGACGAAACCTGCACCTTATTTGCGTCACATTCCATTTGGGAATCGGCCGAAGCTTTTATGAATTGGACCAAATCGGAAGCATTTCGCAAAGCACATGCCAGCGCTGGCAGTGCTAAAAATATCTATCTTGGCCCGCCCCAATTCGAAGGATTCGAAGTGGTATTGTAAAAATTGCGCTAAGCCGCAAACGTAATTGAATGTAGGAGCGACCCTATGGGTCGCGATTTGTGCGATATATACGCATGAGTTCGTAATTCACGGTGCACTGCCCACTTCCACTTGGATCGCCATCGAACCAAGGGCGAGGTTCCGACCTGTGCTATCAACATGAGGCAATAACATGAAATACCAACCCAGCATCCATGAACTTTCAGAAACCGATACCTACTCGTCAAAACAGCGCCTACATTATTTCTTAACCCGCGCCGTCGAATCTGAAGAAGTCTGGGGCCTCAGTAATAAATCCGGTTGGGTCATGAGAGAGCATGACAACCAAACCATCTTGCCTGTTTGGCCTTACCAAATCTTTGCCGCAAAATGCGCAACCAATGAATGGCAAGACTATAAACCCGGCGCAGTCTCTCTCGAACATTTCGTTTACAAACTTTTACCGGTAATGATAGCGCAAGAAATCAAAGTTGAAATCCTACCCTCAACAAATCAACCAGGCAATCTATTGGATGCTCGAGAACTCTCCGAGCTATTTGAAGGCATGCTCGAGTCGGGCGAGTACTATATGGAAGGTTAAATTGTGGCTAAAACTGATTTTCTGGTTTTTCGACAAACTGCATACACCACTCTTCAATAATAGCTCGGGTTTGCTCCGGATTTTCCGTTAATGGCCAATGATCGGCATCAATCGATTGAATCTCGGCGTGAGGAAAGCGCTGCATTTGTTGTGCTGTTCCCTGGCGATCACTAATTTCTGCACCTTTAGAGACAATTGCCATCACCTTAACAGTTACATCCTCAAGGTGTGACAAAGGTTGGACTAACTCTAATATATCCTGGAGATAATTCGCTACGGGAATATAACGCAAGTCAGCAAAGGGATTCATATAAAGCTTGGCGATGGATTGTTTAGCCGCCAATTTAATTCGAGTTTGTTCATCCAGTTGCCACAAATTGCGTAGCTCAAAATGGCGGCGCCGCAGACCCAATTTATTCAAACCAAATCCCAACCACATGAGGCACCAAATCATCCATTTCAGCCTTCTCGCCCAACCCAGAACACCACTTAATAACTGAGGAAATGTAGGATCGATCAATACGATGCCCCTACATTGTTCAGGATGACGATAAGCAAACTCAATCGCCACTTGCGCACCAAGACTATGACCCACAATAAACGCATTGCTAAAGCCTTCATGTTTTAATATAACTGCAATATCCTCGCACCATTCCTTGCGTGTTACTCGACGCCGTTGCAAAGACAACCCATGCCCCACCAAATCAACACGCAGTAAGTTAAAGTGCTCTTTAAGCGAGGTATAAGCAATGAATTCAGACCACCGAGTGTGGTTGCTGGCTAGTCCATGAATGAAAATAATTACCGGCTTGTTTTTATCTTGTTCAATAATTTTATAGCCCAGTTTGTAGCCGGGATACTTTACAATCGACTTAGTTACTTCGTTCTGGATAGTCATCATGTCATTGTGGTGTTATTGTAGATACATCATAACACTAATCTGCTTTTACAAAATTTGATATCAGTATTTCGAGCATATCCTTTCAGAACCATATCTATTCATTTTAACTATGTAGCAGTTTAGGAAAAGTCAGCATTTTGATAATATTCGCTTACGATTCTAAAGCAGGGAGATATTTTTAATATTTGTATAACGGCTTGGTAGTGATTGCTGACATAGGTTAAAGTACTTCTCTACCGGTATCTTTATTTTAAAGCCGCTGTTTTGGACTACTCTAATTCCTTCACTTCACACAAATCACTATCGTCTTCGTCTATATACTCCCACATTTCATTTTGATGTAGCCAAATAGGATCAGCGTTTTGCGTTATGAATTCATCGACATTTATACCGTCGATGGTTTGTGGCCGTTTAATACGCACTTGCTTTCCATTCATAAATACCCACATATATTTCCTATGCCTTTCTGCCTTTGCTTCGCGCCTGGCTCTTTTCTGGGCAGTTGTAAGTCTTTTCTTTCCCTTTTTCTTTTTCGTTGTCATCGCTTATTTCGATTCAATGTTTAGCCGGTGCAGCCGGATCCAGTCCGCGGTGGAGGTCATAGCAAGCACAGCGAGCGGACACAAGGCGCTGGTTACGCGTTTTTTATTACCCAATAATATCATCGTGCTTTTGTGTTACTACTTGGTCAAGGTTTAATTTTTTATACAAACCTTCGTTTATTTCTCTCGGACCTATAACGTCATTTCTTAATGCGTAAATAATAGCGATTTCCGGTGGAGATAAAACATACATCTTGTATAATTCTCGAGCTTTTTTATCATGAAACTCGTGAATACGATCAGTTAATTCAAATACGTCAATGTATTTGCCTCCCCATTTTTGGAAGTCTTCATATAATTTTTCTAGCAAGTCAGTAAGGTGTTCTTCATAGCACTCACTAACTAGTGATCGTAGCTCCTTTTTTTCTTTTTTATTTAATTCCACTTGGTTATTCCTATTCTCTTTGGATAGTTAAAGAACTGTATAGCCAAATTTTTTTGCTACCGGTGTAAATTTGCGAGGTACCGCAGCTATGCTGCGCCGAGACAAAATAGAACAACTGGTTAGGCGCTTGCTTCAACATAACTAACTCAAAATCGTTTTTAGTTCCGTTAATGCTTTTTTACCTGGTTCTATTCCGAGCATTTTCTCTTCTATTGGAGTTATATCCTGCTCTATTATTTCTACTGACAAATTGTGAATTTTATCTCTTATTTCTCTTGGAATAGATTCCATTGCCGGCTCATGCATTTCTATACTTTCGGCTATTGAACTAGCTGAAGTTTTTCCATTCTCAT
>Ga0209536_100004027_pt1 | contig 23352 bp, 19 predicted proteins | sample DeeMarSeWOR28_12_FD_187461 | JGI IMG/M metagenome (GOLD analysis project Ga0209536, IMG submission 187461) | Marine sediment microbial communities from White Oak River estuary, North Carolina - WOR-2-8_12 (SPAdes) (version 2) | ecosystem: Environmental > Aquatic > Marine > Intertidal zone >...
GGCCTTCAACTGCGCTATTTGCAGACGCTCACCGAAATCGCCGTTGAGAAGAATTCGACAATTATCTTCCCGGTTCCAGTAGAGTTTTTCCGGGCTTTCTCGCAACAGTTCGGGAAGAATGAGGAAGATGACCAGCCAAGCAGTGGATGAGTGGCTCGGCGGTCTGATGCCTTAAGTCTGCATGGCGTATTCGAAGGGGCCGAGGAGATTGCAAACCTCCGAGACGGGTCAGGCAGGGCCAGAGTGGAGTGAGGCCACGAAGCGCACCGTAGCCATTGCCGGTGTGCTGATTGGCGTTCTTGTGCTCTACATTAGCCGCCCGGTGATAACCTTTATCATCCTGGCGGCTATTGTTGCGTTCTTGCTGAATCCAATTGTCATGTTCTTTCACAACCGTCTGCGTATGCCCCGCTGGGGGGCGGTAATTCTAACCTATGTGCTCCTTCTGGTGGCTATGCTCCTGTTGCCGCTGATTCTTACACCGGCTGTTATCGGGGCCGTGCGTGCTATCGATATAGATATGGTAGGCTTGGTAGCGGAGACGACAACAAGGCTAGAGGGAGCATTGGAGGATGCCCGCTACGTCGCGGTGCTGAGCTATCGATTTGACCTGTCTTCTATGGTGGATCCGGCGCTGGAGATGCTGACTGGCGTCGTGCCTGAGGCGATGATCCCTTCGGTAGACCGGATTTACAGTTCGATACCCTCGGCGCTAGAGTTGGCAACTGGCTTTGCGTCAACAGTTGTTGGCAGGGTGCTTTGGGCGCTTCTGGCCTTCCTGTTTACATTGATTTTCGCCATCTACCTCAGCTACGACTGGCATCGATACGGGGATACGTTCTTGTCTTGGACTCCTCTTGCGTATCGCGCCGAGTATCTCTATCTCGGGATAATGATACGCCGTGTCTGGGCTGCCTATTTCCGAGGGCAGCTCATTCTGTCTCTCATTATCGGGCTGGTTGTTGGCGTCGGGACTGCCGCTTTGGGCCTGCCAGGTGCGCCACTGTTGGGCATACTGGCTGGTCTATTGGAAGTATTGCCCAATATCGGTCCCGTCCTGGCCGCAATCCCGGCTGTTGTGCTGGCGCTCTTGCAGGGATCGTCGGTTTTGTCGGTCTCCAATCTGGTGTTCGCTCTCATCGTAATTCTGTTCTACTTCATCGTTCAGCAGTTGGAGAACAACATTATTGTGCCTCGGCTCATAGGGCAGGCAGTGGACCTCCCACCTATCCTGGTAATGGCTGGCGTGATCGTGGGGGCCAGCGTGGGCGGCATCTTGGGGGCGTTCATGGCTGCCCCAATCATTGCCACGGGACGTATCTTAGCGCAATATTCCTACAGCAAGATCGTTGGCCGTCCTTCTTTGCCTTTCATCGAGGAATCCGTGCCGGCCCAAACAGAAGCCGCGCCTAGCACTATTACTCCTGCGCCCTCTGCCTCATCAATGGCTGAGGGTGAGCAAGTCTTGGCAGACTACCCTTACCCGGCTCATGCTGAAGGTGAGGGGCAGGAGGAGGCGATTGAGGTAGAAGGCACGTCTGTCTCGGTGGAGTCGCGCGACGCTGACTAAACTGCGTCCAGGGTGAAATCTACATGCTTTCGTGCTTGAAGTCTGCGGGTTTCATCTTGGACTCAGTATAGTACCCCATCACAGAGATTATGCCCGAAGGTCCCCTCTGGGGAATATGCCAAAGCTCGTGCCCGTGAGGGCTTTATATAGCTTATTAAAACCACTTTGATGGGGCACTAGCGGTGACGGGGATTTCGATAAGCTGCATTCGGCTCTGCAGTATTCTCTATACCAAAGCTGGCCCTACCTGGCAAGGGTAGGGCCTTGTAAAAGGCCCACCCATGGGAGCATGTCTGTATCTGGACCTGATCGGATGTCACGCTCAGGCACGTCTGGTCTGGTATAGGGGAGTCCCTCTAACGTAACTCTATCGTGCGTCTAGTGTAACTCAAACAAAAGTAGTGTAAACTACAAACCAGTAAATGTTGGAACTCAGATCGGCCCTGGTATAGACGAGAAGCAGGAGAATTGGGGAGTATCAATGTATTGGAATGGAAACCAGCAGGCTCCCCGCAGGATCCCAGTGCGGGTAGTTAAAGAAAAGAGCACTCCCGGCTCCGCTATGGAGCCATCGGTTGAAGTAGATGAAGTGCGCGAAGATACTTCGCCCGTCAGTGATGGAATCACCGTGGCAGCCACGAGTGAGCCTGACTGGCAAGCTTTAGCCTTGCGTCTTCAAGCTGATATGGATAATTATCGTAAGCGCCAGGCTCGTCGGGCTGATGAAGCCATTGTCGCTGAGCGTGAGCGGATGCTGCGTCTGATCATACCCGTCGTGGACAACCTGGCTCGGGCGCTAAGCCAAGATGGGCGGGGAGATGAGGCGCTGTGGCAAGGTATCGAATTGACCTATCGTGAAGTCATGCGACTTCTGGAATCTGAGGGTGTGGCGCCCATTGAAGTGATTGGACGGCCCTTCGACCCTGAGTTGCACGAAGCAGTGGCAACCGCCATGACCGATGCCAAAGCGGGCATCGTCGTCAAGGAATTGGAGAAGGGCTATGTGCTGGGTGAGAAATTGCTTCGTCCAGCCCGGGTGGTAGTCGCTGCCTGAGTAGCGTCGGCTGATGAGGCTGTGACCAATGGAATATAAGGATTATTACAAGACTCTGGGCGTTGATAAAGGCGCCACTGAGAAAGAGATAAAATCTGCCTTTCGCAAGCTGGCCCGCAAGCACCATCCTGATGTAAACCCAGATGACCCGCAAGCGGAGGCACGTTTTAAGGAGATCAACGAAGCCTACGAGGTGCTTGGCGATTCGGAAAAGCGGGCCAAGTATGATCAGTTGGGAGTTGACTGGCAGCGTTGGCAGCGAACTGGGGGTCGACCTGATGACTTTGACTGGAGTCAGTGGACGACCGCCCCAGGCGGTGAGCGGGTTCATGTGCGCTATGGATCGCCGGAAGACCTGGAGGACCTGTTTGGCAGCGGCAGTGTGTTCTCTGACTTCTTCACCAGCATCTTTGGCGGCCTGGGAGGTGGTTCGCGTCGAGCTGGTGGCTTTGGCGGTTTTGAGGGCTTTGATTATCAGCCTCGACCACAACGTGGCCAGGACTTGGAACAGGATGTGGATGTAAGTCTAGCCGAGGCTTACCATGGCACGAATCGATTGCTGACGAAAGATGGACGTCGCCTTGAGGTGAAGATTCCGCCTGGGGCAAAGACCGGCACCCGGGTGCGGGTGCGCGGCGAAGGAGTAGCCGGGGCGGCTGGTGGACAGGCTGGTGATCTGTACCTTAGGATCACTGTCAGATCTGATCCCCGCTTTGAGCGCAAGGGTGACCATCTGCACACTAGTGTAGTGGTAGACCTTTACACAGCCGTTCTGGGCGGTGAAGTGAGTGTACCGACGATAACCGGCGCTGTAAAGTTGAAGATTCCGGCCGGGTCCCAAAACGGTCAGATCTTCCGGTTGCGTGGCAAAGGTATGCCGAATCTGCGTCGGCCTAGTGAGTTCGGTGACCTTTTCGCACGGCTGGATGTCCGTTTGCCGACAAAGCTTACGCCGGAACAGCGCAAGCTTTTCGAGCAGCTGAGTCGGTTGAAACAGGACTAGAGACTCAACAGGCGAAGGGAGAAGGCTGGTCAATGACCGATGTGCAGAGCCGCCTTGAGCATGGCGGCACGAGATTGAGCGACGCCCGGCCCGTGCGATTTGTGAGGTCGGGCGGGACACGGCACCAGCAGGAGGGTATCTGATGTTCAAGACACTTATCTTTGCCACCGATGGCTCCGCTGCTGCTGACCGGGTACTGCTGTATGTCGAGCATCTGGCCCGCAAAGAGGAGGCACAGGTTGTCGTGGTGCACGCCTATGAGCTCCCGCAAGTCTATGAGTGGGCTGAGGGCTACGCAGATTTAGAGGCGCGGTTTAAGCAGGTGGCGGAGGAAGTGGCCGAAGATGCTGTCGCAGAGTTGGAGCTAGGTGGCGTGCGGGCTGTTGCCGATGTGCGCCAGGGTCCAGCACCTCAGGCTGTCCTTGAAGCCGCCCGTGCTCACCAAGCAGATTTGATCGTGATGGGCAGCCGGGTACGGAACCGGGAAAACATGGCCGAGATGTTGTTGGGCAGCGTAAGCGCCTACGTTTTGCGCTACGCCCCTTGCCCAGTCCTGGCTGTGCCCTAATCTTCTTTGACTTTTTGACTGTTCTGCGTATAATTGCCTTTGTTCTCTTGTTTCCACCTCTATCAGTAATCCACAATAGGGCGTTGAATGTCGGTACCCGGGAGTACCGCCATTTCCTACCTGGCTTATCTCATCCAGATCCAAGAAAGGAGTGTATAGTCGTGTTTCAAGGACGACACGTCGGCTACCTGGAGGGGTTGCGCTACAAAGGAAAAGCCCCGATGCTTGCCTGGGCCTTACATCGCATTACTGGTCTGGGCATTCTCCTTTTTGTAGGGATACACGTGATCGCCGCCTTCTTTTTGAACGCGATCGGTGACGATGTCTCGACGACGATTACTACCGTCTACGAGTCAACATTCGTGCAGATCTTTGTTTACTTCTGTGTCCTTTACCACGCTCTCAACGGATTGCGTCTCATTATTGAAGATCTTTGGCCCCCCTTGTTACGGTATCACCGGGAACTTCTGTGGTTTCAGTGGCTTGTTTTCCTGCCGGTTTTTGGGCTGCCAGCCTTTTTTATGGTGGTCAGCATCCTGTCCACGGGAGTCTAAGAGGAGGATAGCGAATGCGTTCCCGATACCCGAAGCGCGGCAGTGCCTTCGAATACTATATGTGGCTTTTTACGCGCCTTTCAGGCGTGCTTATGCTTTTCATGGGGGCTTTTGGCATCGTCTATGCTAATTTGGCAGGCGGCCGTACCCTGATGGATATGACGACTCAATACCGGTGGGCTTTCTTCCCTACCTACTGGCACGTACAAAACAGCGACATCCCGGATGTGTTTCCCAACTGGTCTAATTCGTTCTGGCAGGTCTATGCTATCCTGCTTTTGCTTGTGGCTGCCATGCACGGCTTCAACGGGCTACGGGGTGTCATCGAAGATTACATCCACCGGCCATATCTTCTCCTTTTCGCCAAATTCTCGGTTTATATTCTGTTCTTGTTCACATTGTTTACAGCGGCTGTCATTGTCTTTGAACTTTTTGTCTAAGCTCTAGCCTTGACCTTAGCCTCATTGGAGTGAAATCCTATGTATCACAAGTACGATGCGGTAATTGTCGGCGCTGGCGGCGCGGGGTTGATGGCTGCACTATACGCCTCGCGTGGCGTCAAAACGGCTGTCCTATCCAAGCTCTATCCCACGCGCTCGCATACTGGTACGGCTCAGGGAGGTATGGGCGCAGCGCTCGGCAACCACGAGGAAGATAACCCGGAGTGGCACACATTCGATACTATCAAGGGCAGTGATTATCTGGCTGACCAAGACGCCGTGAAGATCATGTGCTACGAAGCCGTAGACATTGTCTATGAACTGGAGCACATGGGCCTGCCTTTCAACCGCACAGAAGAGGGTAGGATTGCCCAGCGCCCCTTTGGGGGACATACCAACAACGTCACCAAGCGGCCGGTGCGACGTGCCTGCTACGCAGCCGACCGGACGGGCCATATGATTCTACAAACGCTCTACCAGCAATGTATCAAGAATCAGGTGACGTTCTTTGACGAGTTTCACGTGCTGGATCTTATTATTGAAGATGGCGTGACGCGGGGGGTGGTAGCCGTGGAGATGGCCACCGGTGAACTCCACGTTTTCCACGCCAAGACGGTACTTTTCGCCACTGGCGGCTGGGGCAAAGTGTGGCGTGTTACCAGCAATGCTCATAGCCTCACTGGTGATGGGCCAGCCATTGTGCTGCGTCGCGGCCTCCCCCTAGAGGACATGGAATTCTTCCAGTTCCACCCCACTGGTATTTATAAGATGGGCATCCTCATCACCGAGGGGGTTCGTGGCGAAGGTGGGGTGCTTGCTAATGGCGAAGGAGAGCGGTTTATGGACCGCTACGCGCCCACCATTAAGGACTTGGCCTCTCGAGACGTGATCTCCCGTGCTATTTATTTGGAGGTACGTGCAGGGAAGGGCATTGATGGCAAAGATTACGTGCATCTTGATGTTCGGCCTGAGACTGTCAACAAGTATTTTGAACGGGATGGCATAAAGAACCCGGATGACACGCCCCGACGTATTACTGCTGCTGACATCGAGACCAAACTGCCCGACATCGCCGATTTCACGCGTACCTACTTGGGAGTTGATCCCGTCGCCCAACCCATGCCTGTTCAACCCACCGCGCACTATGCTATGGGCGGCATCCCCACTGATGTATGGGCACGCGTAGTGATTGACGGGAATAACACTGTTATGCCCGGCTTCTACGCTGCCGGTGAAGTGGCCTGTGTGTCCGTGCACGGGGCCAACCGGCTGGGGACCAATTCCCTGCTTGACATCAATGTCTTTGGCAAGCGAGCTGGGATGGACATGGTGCGCTATTGCCAGGAGAATGACCTTTTGCCTTTGCCCAAGGAGCCTGAAGCTTTTGCCCGTGAGCAGTTGGAGTCGCTGCGTAGTCGGCAGAACGGGCGCGAACGGGCTGCCGACATCCGGAGTGAGATGCAGGACACTATGATGGACTATGTGGGCGTCTTCCGTGAGGAGGGAGGCATCGAAGAGGCGATTGACAAGCTCAAAGAGCTGCAAGAGCGGTATGAGCGCATCACTATAGACGACAAGGGTAGACAATTCAACACGGATGTGCTGGAGGCCTGGGAACTGGGAGCGTTGCTTGACCTCGCTGAAGTGACGGCCGTCACCGCGCTTAATCGTGCCGAGAGCCGTGGCGGTCACTACCGTGAGGACTACCCCAAGCGTGACGACGAGAAATGGCTCAGACATAGTCTGGTTTGGCGTAAGGATGGTCAGACTGAGATAGGCTACAAATCAGTTGCTATCACCGAGTATGAGCCGAAGGAACGCGTATACTAGCACCCCTTGACGGGGTACGAATATACCCTGGAAAGGGCACCAGTACCCAAGAAAGGGCACCAAGAAGGGAATGGGTGTTTGTCATGAAGGTCCAGCTAAGGATTCGTCGTTTCAACCCCGAGACGGATAAGAAGTCATGGTGGGGCAAGTATGAGATAGAAGCAGAACCCACTGACCGAGTGTTAGATGCCCTGCACTACGTAAAATGGTATCAGGACGGCACTCTAACTCTGCGACGCTCGTGCGCTCACGGCATCTGTGGCTCCGACGCGATGCGCATCAATGGACGCAACCGGTTGGCCTGTAAGGTGCTTATCAAGGACGCAGGGCGCAAGATAACTGTTGAGCCGATCTTGGGGCTGCCGGTCATTAAGGATCTGGTGGTGGATATGGAGCCCTTTATGGCCCACTATCGCTCCGTGATGCCCTACCTGATCAACGACCAGCCGCCACCGGGCACAGAACGTCTCCAGAGCATCGAGGAGCGTGAACGCTTTGACGATACAACCAAGTGCATTCTATGTGCGGCTTGCACCACTTCCTGTCCATCATTTTGGGTCAAAGGTGAGTACTTGGGGCCGGCGGCAATTGTGCAGGCTCATCGTTTCATCTTCGACAGCCGCGACCAGGCCAGCCAGGAGCGCCTAGGCATTCTGGCGGCTTCTGATGGGGTGTGGCGCTGCCGTACGATCTACAACTGCACTGAGGCTTGCCCGCGTGATATCCAGGTCACTCAGGCTATCGCCGAGGTGAAGAAAGAGATGCTACTGCGCGGGCTGTAGGTCGTCCAGGACAGCACTGATTATGGAGAGTCACCCTCAGGTTGATCGCTTGGGTTGAGATTCTTGTCGCATTATGGCTTTTGCCTGAGATGTCGAGTGACCCCGTCTGTCAAGACGGGGTTTTTTGTGCCTGAGTGGAGACACAGTTCTATTGTCGGCAGAGAGCAGATATGTTATACTAGTTGTGTGAGGTATTGGTCCAGGTCGGCTGCAAAAGTTGGCAACCTTGACTGAGCCAGCTACCGCTATCCTGAATTGATGCCACCCGCACGTTAATACCTAAATAGCATTTGAGGGCAAAACTTGAGCCTTCAGGGCTGGTTGTCCCGGTGTGAGTTGTTGCCAGAGGTGTCAAAACATCGTCTGGCGTATTGGTCATAGTCTCTGGGCTGGGCATATTGGTGTATCAGGGAGGCTGTGTTGTGACGGAGACTTTGGTTTTAAATATCGACCCACCTTTGCCTTGCGCTGTTCTGAGTGGCGCTGGAACTTGTGATCGATTGTCTCACACGGCTTATGCCTATCCGACGCGGGGCCCGCGACCGGGGGTGTGGTTGATTATGCCGGTTTGCAGTAGGTGCGCTGGGGTAGGTACGACGCCAGGAGCTGAAGGTAGTCCGGGTAGCTCCGAGCCAGACGCGGATAGCTGGGGTTGACGGCGGCGGGGCGGTTGGGGTCTGTGCCTGCAGGTTTCCTCTGGGGAAAAGAACAAGCTCCCACTTTGCCGGCATCTTTGCCCAGGCAAATGGGAATGAAGTGCAAGGTTATGCTTTTCGGCCCTTTAAGAAGCCGGCCCTGTTTGCCGCTCTGGCTATGCACGATTTGAGATCCAACATCTGCTATGCTATGTCCCATCTGTGACTTCCAAAATCCATCCAAGCATATATACTGTGGACGTTGCGGCAAGAAATTGCCGAAGACGGCACCTCTTGCCGTGACGACCGGCCCGCTCGCGGGTGAGCGCAAGCAGGTTACTGTGATGTTTGCGGACATCTCCGGCTTTTCGGCTATGTCGGAGCAGCGTGATGCAGAGGAGGTGGTGACTCTAGTCAACGCCTGTTTTGCGAAGCTGAGCGAGTGTGTCTACCTCTACGAAGGAACCATAGACAAGTATATTGGGGACTCGATTATGGCCGTCTTTGGCGCTCCTCGTGCGCACGAAGACGACCCAGAACGTGCTATCCGTACCGCCCTGACTATGCGTGAGGCTCTGGGGCAGTTCAATTCCCAACCGCCATTGCCCTTGGCCGACCCGCTGGATATCCATATTGGCATCAGCACTGGGTATGTTATTGCCGGCCTGATTGGCACAGAGCGTCGTCAGGATTACACAGTAATGGGCGATGCCGTTAATCTGGCCTCGCGCCTGGAGGATGTGTCGGACCGGGGGCAGATTTTTGTCAGCGAAGATACGTATCGGCTTACCAGTCGCCTTTTCATTTTCAAGGGGTTGGATCCGGTTAACGTCAAGGGCAAAACGGACCCGGTAAGACTCTACGAGGTGCTTGGTGCGCGTGTGCAGCCGGGCTCAATGCGAGGGCTGACAGGATTACGCGCCCCATTAGTGGGCCGTGACGTAGAGGCGCAGAAGTTGTCTGTTGCTATCAGCAATTTGCAGGCTGGGCGTGGTGGCATCGTATTGGTAGAAGGTGAGGCTGGAATTGGAAAGAGTCGTCTGGTAGCGGAGGTGCGGCGAGATTTGGAGGGCGTGCTCTCTGGGTCCCGCTGGTTGGAAGGACGAGGTCTTTCGTATGGAAGATCACTCAGTTATCACCTGCTGGCCGGTGTGCTACGCAACTATTTGGGATTATCGGACGAAGATGACGAAACGCGCGTATGGCTCAAGTTGCAGGCGATGGGGCCTGACCTTTTCGGCCCACGTGCTGATGAGAACCTCCCCTATCTAGCTATGCTGCTCGGCCTGCGATTGCCTGAGGTCATGGCCGGGAAGATTCCCCAGGCTGACCCGCAGTTGTTGCAACAACGAGTCTTTGTTGCCTTTGGAGAGTGGGTCGAGGCAGTGAGCGCGAAAAAGCCCCTTTTGCTTGCCTTCGATGACTTGCACTGGGCCGATCCCAGTTCAGTGGGGCTGATCGAGTACCTGATGGCTCTTGCGTGGCGCAATCCACTTCTCGTCCTGTGCGTCAGCCGTCCAGACCGAGACGCTCCCTTCTGGGAAGTCCGAGGTCGGGCTATGGCTGAATACGCCGACACCCTGGTCTACGTCCCACTCCAGCCTCTTTCGCTCGATGAGAGCCGGCACCTGGTGGATTCCCTTCTGCAGATGGAAGACGTGCCACCTGACGTTGAAGGGCTGATTCTCGGCCGGGCCGAAGGGAACCCGTTATTCGTAGAGGAAGTGTTGCGAACGCTTATAGAAGAGGGTACGCTGGTTCAAGACAATAGCACCTGGAGGATCACACGCACAGTAGATGCCACCGAGATTCCTGATACGCTGCAGGGGGTACTGACTGCTCGTATTGATCGCTTGGACGAGGCGATGAAGCGAGTAGTGCAGATTGCTGCGGTCGTGGGCCGGGTCTTTCAGCGATATGTGCTCGACCGCGTGGTAGACGACCCATCTATACTAGATGACTGTCTGGCGCAGCTGCAGATGGCGCAGATAATCCGCGAGCGCTCTCCGAGCCCAGAAGCAGAATACATCTTTAAGCACATCCTCACACAGGAAGCAGCCTATCAAAGCCTGCTTAGCCAGCAACGCAAGGCTTATCACCGAAGAGTTGCCGATGCCCTGGCGCGACTCTTCTGGGAGCGGGGTGAGGAGTACGCAGGGCTGGTCGCTGCTCACTACGAGCGTGCTGAGGCCTGGCCCCGCGCTTTGCGATATCTGCAGCGGGCTGGCGACGCGGCGCGCACTAGCTTTGCTATTAAGGAGGCTATTGACCACTATAGCCGCGCTCTCCAGGTAGCTGATCGGCTGGGAGATGCCGCTCAGTCGGCCGAAGGGCTGTCCCTGTTTGAACGACGGGGGCAGTTGCTGGTACGACTGGCCGACGTGGATGGTGCGCTGGACGATTACGAGCGGATGTGCAAGCTGGCACAGGCCATCGGCGACAAAAAGGCCCAGCTGCGTGCCCTTAACGAAATTGGAGCGCTGCAGGCTGGCCGTCACGACTTCGTACGCGCCGCCGACTATTTTGATCAGGCGTTAGTGCTCGCGCGTAACATTGGCGACCAAGCTGGCATTGCGGACAGTCTCAATTGCCTGGGCGGATTTTATTTTAACACTGGCAAGCCGGAGAAGGCACAAGCCTGCCATCGAGAGGCTTTGGAGATCGCCCGTGTCTTGGGCGATAATGCCTTGCTGGCTACAAGCCTTGACGGCCTGGGACAGATCGATTTGTTGCGGGGGAGGGTTCGGGCCAGCCTGGACAAATATGGTCAGATCGCCGACTTGCGGCGTCGATTGGGGGATCAGGCCGGCTTGATGGAAGCCCTCAATTCACTGGCCGCTGCCTATACTTGGTTAGGAGAGTACGAGCGAGTTGCTGGCGCTTGTGAGGAGGCGCTATCCTTTGTCAGCAAGGTAGGCAATCTGCCGGTTGTTCCGTCCCTGCATACCTACTTCGCGATTAGCCATCTCAACCGAGGAGACCTTGGAAAGGCGGGCGATCATTTACAGGTAGGGCTCGCCGTAGCCCAGTCGCTGGATCACGTTGCTATGCAGGCTTTTTGCCTGGCATGGACGGGCTACTATCATCTGGTGCTCGGACGGTTCGATAAGGCTTTGGAGTGCGCTGAGGAAGGAGTGAGTCTGGCCCAAAGGCTGGGATCACCCTTGTGGGAGATGCGCGCTCGCACTAGCCTCGGCATCGTTCGTCTCTATCGTGGCGAACTGAGTGAGGCTGTGCAGGTTCTGGGTGAAGTGTATGACGTAGCTTGCGCCTTGGACTTGGCCCCAGACCAAGCAGTAGCGCTTTACGAGTTGGGACGTGCTAACCTGGCGATGGAGGATCTCGACAGCGTCGGTGAGTCTTTGGAGGCGCTGCTTAGCGTGGCAGATAAGGGCGAATTGCGTGAGTATCAAGTGCGCGGGCGCTGGCTACAGGGTCGTATGGCTTTGGCTCAAGCTGACCTGGACGCTGCGCTGGAGGCGCTAGAAGATGCGCGCGGACGTGCCGAGGCCATTGGAGGTCGTCTCATCATGTGGCGGGCTGATAGTGCTTTAGGTGATGTTCATCGCATCGCCGGCCGCAGCGCCGAGGCAGATGCGGCTTACTGTCGAGCCTGGGAGACCCTTCAGGATATGGCTGCTACTTTGGCGAGCGAAGAGGCTCGCGAGAGTCTTTTGACTTCACCCTCAGCCGCTGAATTGCGAGCTAAGGTGGAGATGGGAGATTGAAAGTTGGCTCTGGCAGCTCGTGTCCGTCGCGCTATTGAGCAATACCGCCTGTTGATGCCCGGTGAGACAGTGACTGTCGGCGTCTCAGGTGGGCCTGACTCCCTCTGCCTGCTTCACGTTCTGCGGCAACTAGCGCCAGATCTGTCCCTAAAACTGCAGGTTGCCCATCTAAATCACCAGATGCGCGGCGAGGAGGCTGATGCCGACGCCGATTTTGTTGGCGAACTGGCCGCCGCTTGGGGTCTCCCGGCTACGATAGCGTCGGTAGATGTGCCCGAACTGGCCCGACTCCACAAACTTGCCCCTGAAGAGGCTGCCCGACGCGCCCGCTATGCCTTCTTAACCCGAGCAGCCAATCAGATTGGTGCGCGAACCATTGCCGTGGCTCACAACGCTGATGACCAAACTGAGACGGTGCTGATGCACTGGCTACGGGGTGCTGGTTTGGCTGGACTGCGCGGGATGCTCCCGGCTACCCCAATGGGAGAGCTGAGACTAGAGGTTGGAGATTGGGAACTGGCAACCAGATCCTCACTGGCTGGGCTCGAATCCCCAGTCTCAAACCTCAAGTCTCTGGTCCTTGTCCGCCCTCTACTGGATATCCCGCGTGCTGACATTGAGGCCTATTGCAGCCACCACGCTCTAAAGCCGCGCTTCGACCGCTCCAATCTGGATACGACTTACTTCCGCAATCGGCTGCGTCACGAGTTGATCCCATACTTGGAGACGTACAACGTCAACATCCGGGACATTGTGCGTCGGTCGGCTTCTGTGATCGCTGCCGACTACGAATTGCTGCGCGAACAACTCGAGGTGACGTGGGGCCAGGTGGTGCGGGTTGAGTCAGATTATGCGGTGGTCTTTGATCTGGAGGACTGGCGTGCGTTGCCTCTGGCGTTGAGACGGTCTACTATCCGCGAGGCGATTCACCGTTTACGCCGTGCGTTGCGCAACATCGATTTTGTGCACGTGGAACACGCTGTTGAGGTTCTGGCGCACGGCGAGACGGGCGCCCAGGCTACGCTGCCTCAGGGGCTGATGCTCACGACCGGTTACGACACCTTCACCATCGCTGATGAGGGCTTCCGAGACCTGCCCGATTTGCCACTGCTTCGGACCGAACAGGGCGTGCAGGTTGCTCTGCCAGGGCGTACCAGGTTGCCGGGATCGGACTGGACGCTCGTGGCGGAGGTAGCTCCTCGACCCTCGGTATCCGACGACGATCTGGCTGCCGCCAGAGGCTGGGAAGCGTGTCTGGACGCAGGGGCTGTGGGGTCAGCGGCCGCCCTGCGCCCCCGCCGCCCGGGTGACCGTTTCTGCCCGCTGGGCCTGAGGGGGCAGAGCAAGCGACTCAACGAGTTTATGATCAACGAGAAAATCCCCGCTGCCTGGCGAGATCACATCCCGTTGCTGGTTAACAAGGACGGGCAGATTGTGTGGCTGTGTGGCTGGCGGCCCGACGAGCGCGCACGTGTCACACCCAGCAGCCTGCGCGTGGTGCGACTTCGCTTTGAGGCGAGGCAGGAGAACCAGGGTGGTTGAGCCAATCATCAGGAAGACTATGCCTTGTCGAGTTTCGATACTTTGTATCCTCCGCTGATTGCCGTGGTAGGACCGACAGCCGTAGGAAAGACGGCGACAGCCATTCGCCTGTGTTGTGCCTTCGAGGGCGAAATCATCTCCGCCGACTCGCGCCAGATCTGTCGAGGGCTGGATATTGGCACAGCCAAGCCGACACCCGACGAGCAGGAGGCCGCTGTCCATCACCTCATTGATGTCGTGGATCCCGATCAGGTGCTTGGCCTGGCCGAATATCAGGAGATGGCATATATAGCCATCAATGACGTACTGAGTAGGGGTAAGGTCCCATTTCTGGTAGGGGGGACGGGTCAGTGGGTGCGGGGGGTGACTGAGGGTTGGAGGGTACCGCGCGTGCCACCTGACTACAGGCTGCGGGCCGAGTTGGAGGCCGAGGCAGCTCACGCCGGTCCACAGGCGCTGCACGCCCGGCTTGCTGAGGTGGACCCGGATGCGGCCGCAAGGCTTGACTATCGCAACGTGCGGCGGGTGATCCGGGCGCTGGAAGTCTATTCGAAGACCGGCATTCCCATCAGCCAGCACCAGGGCGCTCAGCCGCCCCCATATCGCATCCTACAAGTTGGCCTGACCATGCCGCGTGAGTTGCTCTACGCTCGGGCAGACGTTCGCGTGGATAGGATGGTGGATAGGGGTCTGGTGGCGGAGGTGGAGACCTTGGTGGATCAGGGCTACGATCTGAACTTGCCGGCCATGTCAGGGCTGGGCTATCGTCAGGTAGGGGCGTATCTGGCAGGCGAGCTGGATCTGGAGGAAGCGATACACCTCATCAAGAAGGAAACCCACCGCTTCATACGCCAGCAGTACAATTGGTTCCGGCTGGATGATCCCGAAATCCACTGGTTCGACACGAACGGTGAGTTCCTTGCGGCGTTGTACAAGTTGGTGGATCGGTTTCTGGTCGGGGGGGCCTCGGGCGACTGACTGCTACGGCTGGGTGTCAATCAGTGCTTCCACCTGGTGGCGGGTGGGCAGGCTGGAAGTGATACCGCTTTGGGTGGTGGTCAGTGCGCCGGCTGCATTGGCAAAACGCAGGGTTTGTTCGACCTTGTCTCGTTCCGAGGAGAGTCCGGTTGCCACCAGTTCTGCCAACAGGCCGACCAAGAAGCCATCGCCTGCACCGGCGGCGTCTATGGCCTCCACGCTGTATCCGGGAAGTTGGTTGGTCTCCGTGGGGGTGCGATAGGCGCAACCCTGCGCCCCCATAGTAACGATCATAAGGCGCAAGCCATTTCCCTTCCGAGAAATCTCGTTCCACAGCTTCTCCAATCCCTGCATTGGGTCCCGCGTCCCACTCATAAACTCAAGCTCGTCCAGGTTAAGCTTTGCGATGTCGGCCCGGTCAAGCCCGAGGCCCAGTCCATAGCGTGCCTCAGCCTCCGACCCCCATAGCGATAGGCGTAGGTTGGTATCGTACACGCGCAGAACACCGGCATCACGGGCAATGGCAAGGGCCTTGAGCACCGCGCTGCGGCATGGCTCGCCGGTGAGGCTCATCGAGTCGTAGAAGATGGCTCGGGCACTTTTGATGTAACTTGGGTTGATATGACCTGGTGAGAGCAGTAGATCGGCGCTGGGGTGGCGAAAAAAGAGATAGTCTCGCTCACCGTCCGATCGAAGCGAGATGAAGGCCAGGCTGGTTCGTGCTTTGGGCTCAAACGCAAGCTGGCTCACATCGACACCCTGGCCAACGAGGGTGTCGGCCAGGAAACGGCCGAATGGGTCATCGCCAACACGTCCGATGAAACCTGACGAAACCCGCTGGCGGGCCACTCCCAGCGCGACGTTGAGCGGTGTAGCTCCGATTTTCTTCTCAAATGCCCGGGCTTCCGAGAGCGTTACCCCTGGCTCTATCGATACGAATTCGACTTGAGCCTCACCGATCGTGATTATGTCAGGCATGCTGTTCCCATTTCTGTTTCCCTAACCTGCTCTCTGGTGCGAAACGCGCCAAGGCACCCAAGGGCCACGCTGAATACCCCAACGGGGACGACGGTGGGGCAGGTGTTCGTCAGCTACGCAGCTTTGCATCAGACGGTACCTTATGTTCCTGTAGCCAGTGCTCGACCAGGGTGTGCTCATCAGCCAGAGTGATTACCTGACCGTCCAGCCTGGCGGCGCGCAGGTGGTCTAGAATCTGGCGATAGAGGGGGCCGGGTCGCAGGTTGAATTCTTGTCTCAAGTAGTGCCCGTCGATGATGGGTTCTACGCCACGTAGCTCGCGCTGGAACTGGGCTAGCTGAGCGCGGGCGGTCTCGTCCTCGCACGCCAGCCAGCCGACCAATAGGGCCTGGCTGGGTACTGGCTCCAGCAGGCGATGAATTTGGCTGGGACTACGTGGCTGCTCAAGCTGGGGCAGAAGTGACTTAAGCTTTTGCACTTGGTGAAGCGTTAGGGCATCTTCGGCGCGGATGCGCAGTCGCGTGATGACTTCATTCAGAACCTTTTCCGACCATCTGAAGGCGAGCAAGCCCAGGTAATGGACGTCTTCGGGTTGTGTGCTAGCCCAAGGAGTATCCTCCAGTCTGTCCCGTAGGTCAACGAATCGCTTGACAATCCAGTCGTCCATGTGCAGGTCAGGATGAATCTGGCCAAGTACGCCAAGGTCGTCTAAGCGCAGCAGGGCACGCTCTGGTTTGGCTTCGAGAAATACAAGATGCAGCTCGTGGTAGATACGTTCGCCGCTGACACGTTCGAGCAGGTCCAGGGCATCGCGCAGCAATTCCTCAGTGCGCGCTTCGATGCGGAAGCCAAGTCGTTGCTCTAGCCGAGCTGCGCGAAGCATGCGAGTTGGATCTTCTACAAAACTGAGACTGTGCAACACCCGAATGAAGCCACGCTGCAAGTCGTTTTCGCCCCCGTAGAAGTCGAGGAGTTCGCCATAACGCTCTGGATCGAGCTGAATGGCCAGCGTATTGATGGTAAAGTCACGCCGGTGCAAATCCTGTTTGATCGAACTGCGCTCGACTTCTGGGAGGGCTGACGGGTGCTCGTAGTACTCGGTGCGTGCGGTGACGAAGTCCAGGGATTGGGGTAGTTGGGCATCAGTATTTGGGATTTGAGAATCATTGATCAGCCACTTGGCTGTCCCAAATCGCTGGTGGCTACGTACACGACCGCCGTAGCGCCGGGCTAATTCTCGCGCCAGATAGATGGCATCGCCCTCGACTACCAAATCTACGTCGAGAGTGGGGGTGCCCAGCAACAGGTCGCGCACGAAACCGCCAACGATAAACAGCGAGTCGCCTTGTTCGGCTGCCAGGCGGCCGGCTTCGCGCAACAACTGGAGCAACGTCTTGGGGAGTGCGGTGCCCAGCCGTTCGCTGATTTCATCAGCACGGGAAGGTTGGGGAGGTTCTGCCCATAATTTAATGAGGTCGGTACGTGTGACAATGCCGATTATTTTCCCATTGTCAACGACTGGAACTTGCCCTAACCCCTCATCTGTCATCAAAGCCTGTAACTTCTCTACGGAATCCTGGGGGGTGACAAAGAACCGCCCTTTGCGCATAAACTGGCGTATGGCAGTACCTCCCAACTTATGGTGCAGAGCCTTGTCTATCTCACCGCGAGTCAGGACACCTATGATTGCGCCGTCTTCAACGACCGGGAAGCCTTCATGTCCGTAACGAGCCATCACTGTGGCTGCCTCAGCTACTGTGTCGGTGGGAGCCAAAGTGCGGACGCCATAGGACATGATCTGCCCAACTGTGGTGGATGGGCGTACGTGCTGGTCCAGAACCTCGAGCAACTGCTTGTGGATCTGGGCTAGATCGATGTGGCGGATCAGCGCGGCGGCGGCTCGAGGGTGGCCACCTCCGCCAAAATGGGCGGCAATGGTCCCTACGTCAATGGCGTCCGTGGTGGAGCGGGCGACGAGTTGGGTATGATCATCCATGGCCACGGCCAGGAAGAGGGCATCGGGTTCGAACAGGTCACGCAGTTTGTGTGCCAAAGTGCTCACTTCTTCCACATAGCCCGCGGCCTGAGCAACCGCGATCATGACGGTGCGACCTTCAATCTCGTGAGTCTCGAAGGCATCCGTCAGCCGGTCGTACAGGGCGCGCTGGCTATCGCTGAGAGGATAGTTGAGGAACTGGCGAACTACATCCAGGGAAGCGTTTTGTTCCAGCAACCAGGCGGAGGCACGCACATCACGTGGGGTGGTGCTGGCGTAGGTAAGAGAGCCAGTGTCCTCGTAGATGCCCAGCAATAAAAGAGTCGTCTCGTTAGGAGTGAGCCGGATATGATGATTTTGGATCTCCTCGACCATAAGCGTTGCCGTGGCGCCGGTGCTTTGCAGGGTGGTCTGGGTGCCAGGGGGCAGGTCTCTTGATAGGGCGTGGTGGTCAATAACGTGAAAGTGAGTCTTTTCATCTATCCCCTTGAGAGACGGGATGTGCTGGCTATCTACCAGGGTCACGCGGGCCACCCGCACCTTTTTTGAGGGCAGCACGTCTTGGGGACGGAAGAAGGGAAACTCGTCCCAGTAGAGATGGAGAAAATCGCGGACATTGCGGTTGACGCGACGCGGTATGACCGGCACAGCACCTGGATACAGTTTAGCCGCGCCGAGCAGCGACGCGATGGCATCAAAATCGGCGTTGTCGTGTGTGACAATCAGGTGCATTTCTCTACGTTGACCCACAGTCGACAGAAGGCACACAGACCGGGTGCGGTGGTTGGTTGGCCGCAGCGCTGGCAGTCATGCAGTTGGAGAGACAAGTCCCGATTCTCGTTTAGAAAGCCGTCTTCCCTGGCTTTCAGGAAGCTGAGATAGAAGTTCTGTTTGGCTCCTGGCGATTTGCGCTCCAGTTCGGCTAGCAGTTCCTTATGCGCAATGCTGGTGGCGCCATAAGAGTAAGGGCACTCTTCATAGATGTAATCAATGCCCCGCACCAGGCAGTAGGCAGCCATCTCGCGTTCGTACAGGCGGCATAGGGGTTTCACCTTGCGGGCGAAACCATCACCTTCAGGCAGCACTGGCCCCTGGCGAGCCAGGTAGCCTACCTGCCAGGTCATTGTATTGCCAAATAGGACAGCTGCCTCATCATCCAGATTGTGGCCGGTAGCTAACACTGAAAAGCCCAGTTCATAGGCGAGACGGTTCATCTCGTGGCGCTTGATAAGCCCACATACTGAGCAAGGTTTACCGCGCCCGCGTCGTACCCTTTGGGCCACTCCGGGTATGGACTCACCATACGTGTCGGGGATGCTCAGGGTGTGTAACTTTGGTGACCAGGAATCGGCAACTACGGGGTCTTGTGTCGGCACTTCAAGATTGCTTGAGTTCCCGATCCCCTCATTGGCTGATGCCTTAAAGCTCTTTAGAAAGGTCTCACACTTGCGATGTGACTCGTCAGAGTAGCCGATTCCTCCGTCAATGCCCAAGCCCAGGTAGAGGCCGTCGGCGTGGTAACCCAGTCGGAGCAGAATGTCCCACAGGGCCAGACTATCCTTACCGCCGGAAACAGCAATCAGCACCCGGTCCTGAGGCGTAAACATCTGGTACTTGTGTATTGTCTTTTGAACCTGCGCCGGCACCCACTCTGCGTAGTGTTCAGCACACAATGCGAGCTTATGCTGACGCATGTTGATCACAGCTACGACGCCGCACTTACGACACTTCATCTACTGTCAATCACCTATCCACCCGAGATCACGGCAATCAGCTTCACGAGGTCGGCGGCTTTCAGGTGTGTGTCCTCGGTTATGAGTTTTCCGTGGCGGGTGGCCAGGACTGTTTCGGGGTTGAGACCCCCTTTTATGATCGCATCCCGCACGGTGATGTTGGTGGGTACTTCCCACTCTTTATCGCGATAGATAATCTTGGGCACAGCACCTCCTAACGCCGTGTTATGGTAAAAAGTCGGCCTCCCCGCATTCATTGTACCCTATTGCGGGGAGGCCGTCAATAGACTGGCGAGGGGGGGATGGGAGGTTATCAGTTTTGTATGGGGCCGGCAGCGCGTATGTCCTCAGGCACCGCCTCCTCAAATTGTTGGAAGTTCTCGATAAACATACGGGCGAGCCTGCGTGCCTGCTGGTCGTAAGCAGCTTTGTCTTCCCAGGTGTTGCGCGGCCAAAGGACCTGGTCGGGTACATTGCAACAGGACTTGGGTACGTAAACTCCGAAATTTGGATCGGGCTCAAAGCTGACATCCTCAAGTTCCCCGTTGAGGGCGGCATTGACCATAGCGCGTGTGTGGGCAATCTCCATCCGGTGGCCCAAGCCATAGGCGCCGCCTGTCCAGCCGGTGTTAATGAGCCAGCATTGAACTCCGTGTTGCTCGATCTTCTCGCCGAGGAGCTTGGCGTAGACGGTGGGATGTAGGGCCATGAAAGGGGCGCCGAAGCAGGTACTGAAGGTCGCCTGCGGCTCAACAACCCCCTTTTCGGTGCCAGCCACTTTGGCGGTGTAGCCCGAGAGAAAATGGTACATCGCTTGTTGGGGGGTCAGTTTGGCAATGGGTGGCATTACCCCAAAGGCATCGGCAGTCAGGAAAATGATGTTGTTTGGGTGAACAGCCAGTCCAGAGGGGACACAATTCGGGATGTGGGTGATGGGATAGGCAGCACGGGTGTTTTCAGTGAGCGTGTCGTCGTTTAGATCAATGCGACGGATGCTGGTGTCTATGGCAACATTTTCCAGGATGGTACCAAAGCGGCGGGTAGTCTGGTAAATCTCCGGCTCAGCCTTGGCTGAGAGGCGGATGACTTTGGCGTAGCATCCTCCTTCGAAATTGAAGATGCCTTGGTCGCTCCAACCGTGCTCGTCATCGCCGATGAGGTGGCGCTGCGGATCGGCGGATAGCGTGGTTTTTCCGGTCCCGCTAAGTCCAAAGAAGAGGGCTACGTCGTCGTCCTCACCCACATTGGCAGAGCAATGCATGGACAAAACATCTTCTAAGGGCAGCAGGTAGTTGAGGATGGTGAAGACGGACTTTTTGATTTCCCCGGCGTAGCTGGAGCCGCCGATGACGACCAGTTTTTTCCCAAAGTGAACAATGACATAAACCTCAGAGTTGGTGCCATCGATACTGGGGACGGCGTGGAAGCGGGGGGTGTTGATAATGGTAAACTCTGGCACAAAGTCAGCATACTGCTCAAGTTTGGCCTGGATGAAGAGGTTGCGGGCAAAGAGGCTATGCCAGGCCGATTCGGTGATGACGCGGATAGGAATTTGATATTTAGGATCTGCGCTGGCAAAGCAATCTTGTACGAAGACATCCTTTAGTTGTAAGTAGGCCAACAACCGGGCGTAGAGTTGGTCGAAGCGCTCGGGATCAAAGGGGCGGTTGACATCTCCCCACCAAATGTTATCTTGGCTGGAGGGTTCTCGCACGATGAATTTGTCGTTGGGAGAGCGGCCAGTATGGTGTCCCGTGCGCACGATCAGGGGCCCCAGGTGCGCGACTAGCCCTTCACGCCGTCGTACTGCTTCTTCGTAAAGCGCAGGGGTGGATAGGTTCCAGTAAATATCGTTGACGTTGACGATTCCATGGTTCTCCAATCCATACCTGCTGCGTTGAATACCCGGTTCTCGCATCTTCAGCCTCCTTGGGTAGGATAGAATGCCGGGGCTGGCGGGCTTGAGTGACTATGGTGATATTTCCACATATGCTGTCCACTGCGTGTCCTGGCCTGGGCGTCTGGTAGGTCTAGGTGAGGTGTGCCATGGTGCTGCGTATCAGTCCCACCGACTTCTCCAGCACAACTCGCTCTTCGGGGGTGAGGTTGACCTGGATTATCTCTTCGATACCGTTGCGCCCGAGCTTCACCGGTACGCCAAAGTATATGTCGTTGAGTCCGTATTCTCCCTGCAGGTAAGCCGAACAGGGCAAGATGAGCTTCTTGTCTTTCAGGATGGCTTCGACCATCTGGGCGACGGCCGCGCCAGGCGCGTAATAGGCAGAGCCGGTCTTGAGTAGGTTGACTATCTCCCCACCACCTTTGCGCGTTCGCTCGACGATGGCTTCGACGCGGTCCGAAGGCAGCAAGTCGGTAATGGGAATGCCAGCTACTGTGGAGTAGCGCGGCAGTGGGACCATTTCGTCGCCGTGACCGCCCAGCACGAAGGCATGGGTGTTTTGCACTGAGACGTCGAGCTCCATAGCGATGAAGGCTCGCATGCGAGCAGAGTCGAGCACGCCGGCCTGGCCGATGACCCGCTCGCGTGGGAAACCGCTGACTTGCTTGGCCACATAGGTCATCGTGTCCAGCGGGTTGGTGACAACAACCAAAATCGCATCTGGAGAGTTAGCCTTGATCTTAGTGACGACGTCGGTGACGATCTTCTGATTTGTGCCGACCAGATCCTCGCGGCTCATGCCCGGTTTGCGGGCTATACCAGCAGTGATGACGACCACGTCCGAGGCGGCCGTTTCATCGTAGTCGGTGGCGCCAATGATCCGGGTATCATAGCCGACTACTGGGCCTGCTTCCGTCATATCAAGGGCTTTTCCGGCAGGCATGCCCTCAGTCTGCGGAATGTCCACAAGCACGATGTCGCCCAACTCGCGCTCGGCCAGCCAGTGAGCGGTGGTGGCTCCCACATTTCCAGCTCCAATGATGGTGATTTTGTTACGCATTTCTGCAAGTCTCCTTGGTGAGAGGTCGTTTGTCTCTAAAGTCTACGAAATCGATCTTCCAACTCTTCGAGCATCGCAGCGGCTTCTACGAGCTTGTCGAGGGGATTCTGGGCGCCACGGAAGTAGCGGTAGTCACACGGCATAACATCGAGGGTCTTGACCAAATCCATATGACACCTGCGAACCGTGGACGGTTGAGCGCCATACCAGTCGGCGAGCTCCCGCAAAGAGGCATCACGGAAGTTGACCTTACGGACGGTTAGGTCAAGGGCGGCTGCCCAGGGTGCCGGGCTGCTCGTGTCGAGGGGACGGCGTCCCATTGCAATGCGGTACTCCATCCACATCTGGATGGCGGCACCGATGACATCGAGGGGGAGCTCGTGCTGAGTCATCACCTCCGTTAGCAGCGTCTCCACCTCGTCCATTGCATTTCCAAAAAGGCGCTCAAAGCGCTCGGTGAGCAGGGGGTCAGATTCCGTGCGCAGAAAATCGCCCAAGGCTCGGAGAGTGCCCTCATAGTCGCCAAAGCGGGCCAAGGCGCGGGCCAGGTTCAGATGGTAGTCTGGCTGGTCGGGTTCCAACTCTGCCGCCTGTCGAAACGTGCGTACGGCCTCTTCCACTTCCCAGCGGCGATAACGGAGCAGCCCCTCTTCGTTGAGATGTGCCGCTCTTCGTTTGTCGGAAGCGGATACCATGTGTGACCCCTTTGCGCAATGAAGATTTCGGTGGCCTGTGATATTCAAGGCGACCGAAGTGGTAGCCGCCGAGGAGCAGGGTCACCCCTCAGCCGGAGCTGTGGATGTGGCAATGACAGACACCGAGTCAGCCTCTGCCTCGTCAGCAGCTACCAAGTGCTCTTCGACCAACAGGCGTCGCAGTGCCGCAATTGCCACCTCGAGCATCGAAGCATCAGGTTGGCGCGTAGTGAAACTCTGGAGCCAGAGACCTGGGGCGATGAGAAGTCGCATCAGCCAATGATCCTGGTGGGCTGCACTGAATTT
>Ga0209536_100004028_pt1 | contig 23345 bp, 15 predicted proteins | sample DeeMarSeWOR28_12_FD_187461 | JGI IMG/M metagenome (GOLD analysis project Ga0209536, IMG submission 187461) | Marine sediment microbial communities from White Oak River estuary, North Carolina - WOR-2-8_12 (SPAdes) (version 2) | ecosystem: Environmental > Aquatic > Marine > Intertidal zone >...
GATCGGTAATGTTCCCGTCTTCTTCTTTGGAAAGTGTAACCGTGTAGTCACCCGGCGCAACCATCGCACCGATATACCCGCCGCTGATGTCAGCCAAATTACGGATCGCGTCAGTGGGCGGGTATCGTAAATCCCACGCTACGCGCTGAAAACCCTTTTTGTTGGCGCCCTCTATCCGGCGGATGACATTGTCTTCTGTGTCTCTTACTGTCAGCCAGATTTGGGGGGCGTCCTGCCTTCGTTCCTCTTCAACTTTGTCCCAGCTCGGAAATGTAACTGCCAGTCCTTTGTCAAGCATTTCCTTCTCTTTCTTCTGCCGAACGTCTTTCAAAGTGGTTAAGGCATCCCTCAGGTAGTAAGTAAAGACAGCACCAAAAGGCGGATTAGGAGCCGTATAAGTAGACGAACCCTGAATAACGCCCAGCGAACGCTCGATATACCACCTTGTCTTTCGCGGTGGGAACAGTGTGGCTTCCTGCTGCAATTGCTCCCGGGAAATCTGGCGCAGAGCGCTGTAGTCATCCAAAACATAAAAGCTGCGACCAAATGATGCGCCGACGAGATCGTTTTCACGGCGCTGGATAGCGAGGTCACGAAAAGAAATGGTCGGCGCCCCGCCCTTAAGTTTCATCCATTGGGTTCCGCCGTCAATGGTGAAGTAAATACCGAACTCGGTTCCGGCAAAAAGCAGGTTGGGTTTCACATGATCCTGCACCACCCGCCAAACCAGGGTTCGATCCGGGATATTCCCCTTTATGGATACCCAGCTTTTTCCGCGATCAGTGCTCTTAAGCAAATAGGGATTCAGGTCGCCAAATTTGTGATTATCCAGAGCAATATAAACGGCATTGACGTCGAATAAATCCGCTTTAATGTCATTGACGAATGCTGTTCGGGGAACCCCAGGCAGGGTGCCCACTTCAACTCTGCGCCAGTTTGCGCCTCCGTCATCGGTAATTTGAATGAGTCCGTCATCGGTTCCGGCATAAATCAAACCCTCCTGCAGCGGCGATTCCGCCAGGGAAGTAATAGTGTTGTAAGTCGACATCGCCCAAATATCCCAGGGCGAGTCCCAGCTCCAGGTTTTTCCCATAATAGGCAGCTTAATGCGTTCCTGATCGCGGGTCAGATCGCCGGAGATTGACGTCCAGCTATCGCCGCGATTGTCGGAACGCCAAACGCGTTGTGAGGCATAATAAATGCGCGTGGGTAGATGCGGGCTGACCAGAATGGGCGAGTCCCAATTGAAGCGTTCAAAGTCTCCCCCGGCTTCCGGCTGCGGCTGAATTAAAAGGATCTCACCGGTTGTTAGGTCAACGCGTGACAGGAAACCTTGCTGCGATTCCGAATAAACAATATCGGGGTTGCCCGGTTCGGTTGCTGGCTGATGGCCGTCGCTGCCAAGGGTCAGAAACCAATCCGAATTCAGAATGCCATGGGACCAGTTTGTGCGGGATGGACCTCCCTGGGTGGAATTATCCTGGGTGCCGCCGTAAATATTGTAAAAAGGTTCTGCGTCGTCCACGGCAACCTTGTAGAACTGGGTGACCGGCAGGTTAGCGATAAATTTCCAATTCTCAGCGAGATCAAAGCTTTCATACAAACCGCCGTCTGTGCCCACCAGCAAGTAATTTGGATCATCCGCGCGGAAGGCCAGGGCATGATTGTCCGAGTGCTTGAATTCTTCTTTCATGCCTGTAAAGGTTTTGCCTCCGTCATTGGAAACCTGCATGCGCACATCTGCGAGATAAATGCGGTCAAATTGATGCGGGCTGGCATACAGCTCCTGATAATAATGCGGGCCAGTGCCGCCGGAAACAGCGTCTGAGCGTTTTTCCCAGGTGGCGCCGCGATCGCCAGACCGGTAGACACCCCCTGTACGGCGGTCAAGTTCGATGGCTGCGTAAATCACGTCCGGATTTTGCGGGGAAATTGCCAGACCGATTTTACCCATATTGGAGGCGGGAAGACCCTTGCTTTGCTTTTCCCAGGTTTCTCCGCCGTCGGTGGAACGGTGAATCCCCGTACCGGGTCCACCTCCCATGTAAGCGGCAACATTTCGGTGACGCTGCCAGGTAGCGGCGTAAAGCTGGTCGGGGTTTCGCGGATCGATCAGAATATCCGTCACGCCGACCCATTCATCATCACCCAATACCTTTTTCCATTTCTTACCGTCATCCACTGTCTTATAAAGTCCGCGGTCACCCCCTTTTGACCATAATGGTCCCTGGGCGGCCACCCACACAATATCCGAATCTTCCGGGTGCACAATTATTTTTGAAATATGCTGTGATTCCTTCAAACCAAGATTTTGCCAGCTGGCGCCGCCATCGATGCTGCGGTAAACGCCATCACCGTAGGCCACGTGGCGCCCACCAACATTCTCGCCGGTACCCACCCAAATAACGGATTGATCGGAAGGATCGATTGTGACGCAGCCAATGGAATAAGACGGCTGGTCATCAAAAATGGGTTTCCAGGTTGTACCGGCATTATCTGTTTTCCACACGCCGCCGGAACCTACAGCAATATACCACTGGTTGGGATCATTGGGGTTGATAGCGATATCGGCGATACGACCCGACATAAAGGCTGGACCGATGCTGCGAAGTTTTAAACCGGAAAAAGTGGCATCCGTGAAAAAAGAATCTTTGTCACTTTTCTTATCCCCTTTTTTCTGTGAAAAACCGGTAGCTGTGAGGGTGACAATTAAACACAAAGCGATCAGTTTGGTAACGTAGATCATGGCTCGGCTCCCTAAGTGATTATGTTAGATAGATTGGATGTGTACAGGTACGATATTATAAACAAATTTGTTGTCTTTGGCAAAGGCGGTATGGCACGATTGTAAGGTAATTCAACGCACCAATACCATCTTGCGACTCTTCACATATTCACCTGCCCGAACTTGATAAATGTAAATTCCCGATCCCACGGCATTACCCAGACGATCCCTTCCATTCCATGTTACCGAGTAGCGTCCTGCTGGCTGTCTATGTTTCACAAGGGTATATACACTCTGCCCCAGCACATTGAAAATGCTCAATTCCACATCACCGGCTTCCGGCAACTCGTAGTTGATCGCTGTCTCGGGATTGAAGGGATTGGGATAATTCTGCAGCAATTCGAATCGAGCAGGCATTCCAGGATTAGCATCGGCAATACCCACAACCTGCTGGACGGTTCTTAAAATCCATTTATCGGGATCAAAAACAGTCGAGACTATTTCTTTGGTGAAATCAAATTGAAATTGTTGTAGCTGCTGGTCATTCCATACCGAGACCAAGGTATCCGATCCGTCCATAAAATTGAAGCGGAGCTGTACCGGCATTTCAAAAACCGGACGCCGGCCCAGATTCCCCTGGGTCTGCCGGATGGTTACTGTTGTCTGAAAAGTAGAACCGTTCTGGTTCACGCTAAATTCATAGATCGGATAATACGCGTCATATACCCACTGCTGGAAAAAGAAATCAAGGTCCATCCCGCTAACGGTTTCGCATACATTTTGAAAATCCTCCGTAGTAGCATGGTCATACCGAAAAAGCGGATCGTTGGCATATTCCGAAATGGAGTTGAAGAATAAGGAATCTCCCAATACCCCGCGCAGCATGTGCAGGGTGTAGGCCCCTTTGTAATAAATGATAGAAATAAAAATGTTGAAAGGGTCGGAATCATCCTGCAAATACAAAGTACCTCCGCTGTAGAATTCGTTGTATTGCATGTTGGCTTTGTAAGCGGCAAATCCCCCCTGGTCTTCCGCCCACAAGGCTTCAGCATAAGTGGCAAAACCCTCGTTCAGCCAACCGTGATGCCAGCTTTCGCACGTGATCATATCCCCGAACCACATATGCGCCAGTTCGTGAATGCTCACATCGAACCAGGAGAGCGACATATTATTGGTGATGGTATTGGTTTGATTCTCAATCGCACCATAAAATCCCAATTGGGTCATTCCGTATTTTTCAGTTTGAAAAGGATAGCTGCCGAAGAGAGCCGAGTAGACTGCCATGGCTTCCGGCATCTGGGCAACGCCTGCCTGAGCCTGGTTGAGATGCTCGTTGAACACCCAATAGTCCATGGGGAAGTTCTCTCCCTGCGTTCCGCTGTAAATTTGCTGAAAATGCTGGTAATTGGATATCGCAGCCATCACATAATAGGGCGGGATGGGATAGCGCTCCCGCCACTGAAAGGTTTTCTTTCCCCCGGCGACGACAACGCTGTCCAAAGCGCCGTTGGAGGTTGCGGTCAGCGGAATGCCGTTGATGACCGTATCAGGAATGGTGATATCTATATAAACCGAATCCGGTTTGTCCCCCGGCCCGTCTTTGCAGGGCCACCAGTAATGGGCTAAGAACGGGGTGGAAAGCGTGGCGATGATCGGCTGAGTGCCGGCGTGGGTTGCGTAACGCAGCCCTTTGATTCCCCCGGCCAATTGCGGAACCCCCTGGTAATAGATGTGCAAACTGCCGGACTCCCCACTTTGAAAGGCGTGATCCAGAGTGATATAGATCGAGTCATTTGCCGCCGAATAATTCGTGACATTTCCGCTAATACTGTCGATTCCCAGGGCGTGGTGCAGATTCAGCTTGATGGATTGCAGGTTATCCTCCGCAGCCCGGAAGCGGCACAACACATCCCCTTGTATGTATGGCGAGGTAATATTGATTTCTACATTCAGGTGATAGAAGGTAACGTCAAAATTGGTTTCCAGAGTTGCGGTTTGAACAGCGGCAATATGTTCCCGCCAGGTTTGCTGCTCCAGTTCGTAAAAATTCCGCAGCGCCTCAGATTTTTGGGCAAGAAGCGGGAGCGTGGCTAATACGGTAATGACAAGGAAATATCGTACGCTGAATCTTCCCACGATGATTCCTCCTCGAGATTTTTTTTGAAGATTAACAAACAAAGATTAAAGATGAAAGGAGAAAGATTAAAGATAGAGTGGAATTTGCTCGCGAAGGGACTGACAGTCTCGGGAAGCGTAATTATGACACCGCAAATACGAATAGTGGGCAAGGATTAGATAATCCAACTTGATGTTAAGCATAAAATTGAATAAACTTATCCGTTATTGAGTTTCAGATAAATACCGGAGCAAAATATGATCAAAGTTGTGACTGCCGAAGAGATGCGCGAGATAGATCGCTACAGCATCAAAGAGGTCGGCGTGCCCGGCGTGGTGTTAATGGAAAATGCCGGCGCCGAAACAGCCCAGGTGATTTTAGATTTGGTTAACGATGTTGAAAATCCGCTTGTTCATATTTTCTGCGGCAAAGGCAACAACGGCGGCGATGGTTTTGTGATCGCCCGGCATCTGTCCAACAATGGCTTGGATGTCGCGATTCTTAATCTGGTGGCGGAAAAGGAAATAAAAGGTGATGCTTTAATCAACCACAAAATCATCAAGAACATGGGCGTTCCCATAAAATTTATCAGCAAGTCTGCTGATCTTGCCAAATACGAAGAATACGAAGCGCCGGATATTATCGTGGATGCTTTGTTGGGTACCGGAATCAAAGGGGCAGTCCGCGGATTTGTCAAAGAAGTGATCGACTTCATCAATGATTTGGATATTCCGGTGGTGTCTGTCGATCTACCCTCGGGACTGGATGCAAATACAGGGGATGTGGAGGGATCGGTAATCGGCGCCGACGTTACCGTCACCATGGCGCTTCCCAAACGGTGTCACCTCTTTTATCCGGCGAGAAATTTTGTGGGTGATCTCTTTATCGCCGATATCGGAATGCCCGAGTCTGTTACATCCGAGGAGGCGGTCAAGGTGCTGTGGATTGAGGAAGAGGATATTCAGATGCCTTATCGATCTCCCAATGCCCATAAATATCAATTTGGAAGAGTTGCGATTCTGGCCGGTTCTCCCGGGTACACTGGAGCCGCCGCGCTAGCGGCACAAGCAGCATTAAAAATCGGCGCGGGAATGGTCATCCTTGGTACGCCGATAGGCTTGAATCCGATTTTGGAGCAAAAGCTCACCGAAGTGATTACCCGTCCCTTGCCGGAAACCGGAAGTCACACGATTGGAAAAATCAGTCTGCCCGCTATTCAGGAGTTACTGGATTGGTGCGATATACTTGCTATCGGTCCAGGATTAGGCAGAAGCCAGGAAGTACAGGAAACGATCATTCAAATATTAAAAGTCTTTGCCAAACCTGCGGTCATTGATGCGGATGCCCTTTTTGCCCTGGCAAATCATTCTGCTATTCTAAAGAAGAAGACCCACCCAAATTGGATTTTGACGCCTCACACCGGGGAATTTTTGCGCTTCCTACCGAATGAAACCACGGACTCAATTTCTGCAATCCCTATTGAGTTAGCGCAACAATTTGCCTCGAACCACAAACTCAATCTAATTCTGAAGGGCGCCCCCTCTTTAGCTGCTGATCCGGATGGAAATGTGTATATAAATAGCACAGGTAATTCGGGATTGGCCACCGGCGGATCGGGTGATGTGCTGACCGGAATGGTTGCCGGTTTATTGGCACAGAAGCAAACCGCGATTGAGGCGGCATACACGGCAAATTTTTTGCATGGCTTTATCGCTGATTATATCGCCGACGAAGAGACACCCCAAACGCTGGTGGCAGGTGATCTGATCACAAATATGGGGACGGCTTTGAAAATATTCGAATTACAATCCGGCATCGAAAATGACGATGATACGTTATTCTGATGATCAGGAAGCAAAACCGATCTTTTCAAATTGACGTTGCCTTGACATATTCGCGATAATATATTTAACGTTTTGCGAATCTTCTTAACGATTTTGAAGAATGAAAAAATTTGAATCCCCGGATTTTTATAACATTGATGACCTGTTCAGCGATGAAGAAAAGATGATTCGTGCGTCAATTCGATTATGGATTGACAAAAATGTGCTGCCTATCATAGAAGAATGCTATCAAGAAGCTAAATTTCCCACTCAATTAATTCCCCAATTGGGCGAGTTAGGCGTGTTGGGTGCGAATTTGCCGGAGCAGTACGGCTGTGCCGGGGTTAACAATGTGGCTTACGGTTTGATGATGCAGGAGCTGGAGCGGGGCGACAGCGGGATGCGCAGCTTTGCCTCGGTGCAGGGAGGTTTAGTGATGTATCCGATCTTTGAATTTGGGTCTGAAGAGCAAAGAGAATTCTGGCTGCCCCGATTAGCATCCGGAGAAAAAATCGGTTGTTTCGGTTTAACGGAACCGGATCATGGCTCCGATCCGGGAGGAATGGTAACCCGGGCAGTAAAGGACGGCGATTCATTCATTTTAAATGGAGCTAAAATGTGGATCACCAATGGCACCATCGCAGATGTCGCTGTGGTTTGGGCCAAACTCGATGGTGAAGTGCATGGTTTTATTGTGGAAAAAGGAACTCCCGGATTTACAGCGCCGGAAATGAAAAATAAGCACTCGTTGCGAGCATCGGTTACTTCGGAGTTGATTTTCCAGGACTGCCGAATTCCGGGAAATAATCTCTTGCCGAATTCGGCGGGATTAAAGTCACCGCTAAAATGTTTGACACAGGCGCGCTACGGTATCGCCTGGGGAGCAATCGGATCTGCAATGGCATGTTATGATGAAGCTCTGGATTACGCTAAGACCCGTATTCAATTCGATAAACCGATCGGTTCGTTTCAGCTGGTGCAGCAAAAACTGACCTATATGATTACTGAAATTACCAAAATGCAGCTGCTCTGTCTGCAGTTGGGAAGATTGAAAGATCAGAACAAAGCCAGTTTTGCGCAAGTTTCAATGGCGAAGCGAAACAATGTTTTCGAAGCGCTGGAGATTGCTCGAGCGTCAAGAGACCTGCTGGGCGCTAACGGTATCACCGCCGCATATCAAAGCATGCGTCACATGTGTAATTTGGAAAGTGTGAAAACGTATGAAGGAACTCACGATATTCACACCTTGATAATCGGCGAGAATATAACAGGGCTGGCCGCCTACAGTTAAATCCAAGGAACCGGAGTTTTATGGAAAAAAAGATTGTTCTCATTATTGAAGATGATATCCCATATGCGGATATGCTGAAGCTCGCTTTGGAGCATTATCGGTATTTGCCTTATATTGCATATTCCTCAACGGGTGGTATTGACATTCTCAAGCAAAAAAGAGTCGACATTGTTTTGAGCGATGTCGGTTTGCCCGGGATCAGCGGTATCGAGCTTACCAAAAAACTTGAGAAGATGTGCCTTGACATCCCGGTTGTGTTGCTGACCGGTCTCAACGATCTTTCCACAGTAAAGCAAGCGCTGCGTAATGGCGCCAGCGATTATCTTATTAAGCCGGTCAAGATTGATGAATTACCGGTCGTAATTGAGCGCAACCTGGAGCGCCGGCGTTTGGAATCGAGCCGGCTTCAAAAAAATACCGCTGATATTTTACTAAAAGCCTTGAAAGCCTTGATGCGGGCGCTGGATGCAAAAGATGAATATTCCAGCGGTCATTCGCAACGCGTGGTTGTTTTGGCAATGCGAATGGCCGATGAGCTCAAGCTGAATGAAGAAGAGCGCTATAAGCTTCAATTATCTGCTTTCTTGCATGATATTGGCAAGATCGGCATGCCCGACAGCATTTTAAAAAAAGCAGACAGTCTTGAAGATTACGAATTCCGAAAAGCAAAAGATCACCCGGTCATCGGCAGCAAAATCATTGCGGAGATTGAGGAACTTGGTGATGTTGCTTCTGTCGTCAGGCATCACCACGAACGCTTTGACGGAACTGGCTATCCGGACGGCCTTAAGGGCGAAGCAATTCCTTTTTTCTCCAGAATTCTGGCCATACTGGATGCGTACGAGGCGCTGGTATCGGACAGGGTTTACCGAAAAGCCATCGATACAAGTCAAGCGCTGCAGGAAATCAGCGAAAACGCAGGCCTCCAATTCGATCCTTTCCTGGTGGATGTTTTTTCCCGGGTAATTCAAAAAAACGGAAACCTTAACCCGGATGGGAAGGAAGATTTTTTGAATACTGAGCGGGGCAAAACTGATTGACAATACTCTAACCTCAAAACGAGCTTTGAAGAAGCCCCGATTAGCATGTTAATCGGGGCTTTTATATTCCAAAGTATACAACCGAATGAGCGAACTCTTTACAACAATAATCCTGGCGATTCTGGCAGTCCTGCTGTCTATTTTGAGTGCAATGTCGGGGCTGGGTGGAGGAATTTTTCTGATACCGCTCATGATATTTCTTTTCAAACTACCCCTGAAATTTGCCGCAGGGACCATGCTGCTGGCAATGGTTCCCTTCACTGCCGTTGCAACTCTTAAGAATATTCAAAATAAATATGTCAATTTTAAGATCGGGTTTATCATTCAGATCGGGGCGATCATCGGTGTGTTGGTGGGCGCTCAATACTCCGCTGTACTGCCAAATTCAGTTTTAAAAGCTATGTTTCTCTTTATAGTTCTGTACCTGCTAATCTCCCTTCAGGTTAAAGATAAATCGGAATTCAATTTTGCCGCCCAAATATACTTTCTCTTGAACCGCCTTCCCCCTCACGTTACCATTCCCGATCTGGAGAATAGCAGGGTTAGCTTCTTAGCTTTGGTGATTTTAGGCAGTATCGCCGGATTCTTTAGCGGGCTATTAGGTATTGGCGGCGGATTCATGATAGTCCCTCTTTTTATCATTGGAATGAGGTTGCCCGTTAAAATTGCGGTTGGTACTTCCCTTTTCATGATTCTGATGACCAGTTTGGTGGGCGCTATACAGCATGCCGTTCTCGATCACGTTCGTTATCACTTATCTTTCATCTTAGCCGCCGGAATGATAATTGGCGCGGCAACCGGCGCTTCGCTTTTGAAAAAGATATCGGAGAGAAAATTAAAAAAATTGATATCACTGATTTTGGTCCTGGCGGCAGTGGCGGTTATTCTACGTTAAAATCAGCGCATCATAATCATTTTTCGTGTTTGAACAAATGAATCTGACTTGAGTCTAAGAAAGTACACACCGGAACTCACAAGCTGACCCTGATCGTTATCACCCTGCCAGATGATTTTGTGCTCACCGCCGGCCAAAGACCCCTTGATAAGTCTGCGAACTGTTTTTCCCAACGCATTGTATATAGCCAAATCAACTTGTGTTCCTTCACTTCGATCAGGAACCTCAAAAATTATGGTGGTACCCTGGTTGAAAGGGTTGGGATAATTGGCGTGGAGAGAGTATTCGTTAACCATTTTATTTTGATCATTTGTGATTGAAGTAGGTGACGCAAGAATCGTGTAGGTATCTATGAGGGTTCCGCCACCTGCGATGGAATAAAAGCTAAAGTTGATGCTGTCCACATTTGCTTCAATCAGCATAGCCCCGTAATTCGAGTTGTATCTTACGACACTGCCCGGCTCCGGTGTTGAACTGAAACCATAAAGACTTCTTCCTCCGAGGCCATTAACAAAATAGGGGAATCCATTCTTGAGAATCCGTTCATAGACGTGATCATGTCCGGCCAGGACTGCGGTTGCGCCCCAAGATTGGAAGGGCCATTGCAATTCCGGTGTGTTTCCATGATTGGAACTGGAGGAGTATGGCGGATGATGAAAGTACACGATTTTCCATACGGAGGTCGATGAAGCAAGTTGTGTTTGGAGCCACTGACCCTGCGTTGAGTTGCTGGTTATCCCATCCGGTTCGTTGTCATCGCTATCAACCACAAAAAAGTGCACCGGTCCTTGAATAAATTCGTAATAGCGTTCATTTCCGGGCAGCTCAAAATAATTGTACCATCCCGATATGCCGGCATCCCAGTCGTGATTGCCTAAAGAAGGGAAAAACTGATTGACTGCCGGTCCGGGGGCGTAAGCACTGGTGCTTCCCGATGGATATTGGATGAACTGTCCGTAAAATTGACCCACTTCATCATCCCATGCGGCAACGCTGCCGCTGCCGTAATTATTGTCCCCCTGCGTTATCACGAAATCCGGGTTCCAGCTGCTGATCAGATCGGCAACTGCCTGGGTGTTGGAATCATCATCAAAATCGCCGACGGCACCGAAGCGAACAGCCGTTTGTGCGCCGATCTGAAGGGTTAAAATGTAAAGAAATAGCACAATGCTCAATACTGATCCATACTGCTTATTGTAATGCGACATTATTGTTCCTCCATAAAGTTTATCCGGTTTGTATGCCGGGATTTTCCAAAACATTTCCTTCTTTAGCATCAGCTCGTTTTAGTAGGATAGCAAAGACTAAGCCGAATAGTCCCAAACTGGCAAACATGATCATACTGGCAGAATAAGTCTGTGTTGTGTCGCGCAACCAGCCATTTAGAAACGGGAAAAGTCCCAAACCGATATTTTGAATAAATGTCATAAGTCCGAATGCAGTGCCGACAGTTCTTTTCGGAACAACCAGCGGAACCGAAGGCCACATCGCTGCAGGGACTAATACAAACGCTGCGCCAAGCGCTATCATTGGAAAGGCGGGATAAAGGTTAGTTAATCCCATTAGTAGATAGCACGGAATCATGATCAGGGAACCCCATATCATCAGTGTAGCACGTTTTCCGATCTTATCTACAAAATGCCCTGCAAAAGGGGCAAACACCATAGAAGCAAAAATGATAATGGACGAGATTCCGCCTGCAGTACTGAACATATGGAAGAAATTATTGAACACCTGGTAGAAGAATCCGCCGGTTGCTTCGGCAATGCGGGCAACACCCCATTTGTCCACAAAGAAATCCGTTGACAGGGCGGTGAATGGAAAAATGGCAGAATAAAAAGTCACGCAGAGCAGCACCACAAACCAGTAATTGGACTTGAATAATTTGATATCCTTTAAAACAATTTTTTCTTCAGCGCCTTCTTCTTTCAGATCGACCGCTTTTTCCCCAAATCGATCCATGATGATATAGACAACATTTGCCGCCAGAGAGACCGCGCAAAACAGCATGGCAGCAATTAATGCATAGCGGTATCCCCCAAAATGGCTGGAGATTAATTCTCCGGTGTTAAAACTGAAGATGGTTCCCAGTCGGCTGACGGTAAGGGCAATCCCGAATGACAGCGCCAACTCCTTCCCTTTGAACCACCGGGCAAGAATGGCGCTTTGCGCCACAATGAGTGGCTCTGATCCTGCCCCGAAAATAAAACGTCCGATAAAGAGGACCGGTAATGATTTAGCCATTGCAACCACGGCAGCGCCAATAAAAACGAGAATAGAAAAGATCATACTCGATTTTCGGGTGCCGAGTATATCAATCAAAAACCCGCCGATTAGAACGGAAATTACGGCCGCAATACTGTAGGAGGTATACATCCAGCCCACGGTGGCTCGATCGGCACCAAGGTCTTGAACAAGCGTGGGAGCGATGGCGCCAATAATATCATAGGCAAAATAACTTCCGAAGGTCAATAGGGATACAAAGATTAAAATGGTAAACCGGTAAAATCGGGTAGTGGGATCCAGAAGGCTGCTCATACTTTTTCCTTAATTAAGTGTAAGCGTGATCAAAATTTTTTGATATTAACCAAAACCTTGGGATTTTGCAACATTGAGTTTTGATATTATCAATTCGCATTAGAGGCGGGATCGGCTTCTAAAAAGGAACTTTGGTTCAAAAAATCGGATTGAATAAAAGATTAAGTGTAGATTATTTGATTAGCAAAAAGTATATTTAATTAGATAACGGAGTGAAAATTATGAGGTATTTAAGCAAGATCATTCTTCTCGGCATGTCAATCATATTCTCCGCGATGGCATCTGAAACGGAAGAAATTTATCATATCAGATACTTTGATACAAAGATACCTGCTAAGAAAGCGGTCTTAGTAAGAACCTACCCGGTTTATCAAGGGAATGACACTTTTCAATTGTTTTTCCTCATCGAAATACAAAATGATTTTCTTCAATTCATTTATGATGGAGCAAATTATGACGCCGGCGCTGAGTTTGAAATCGATTTGAAAAATACCTCTACAAACCAACTAAAATCTAAAATCTTTCATACCCGGGCGCAGGAAAGAGATTTCAACTCCACCAATAGAAGAGACCTGTATCATTTTGCCTTGGATTCGTTTGAAGTTGAATCCGGCGAGTATGAAGTGATTCTCAAATACAACGATATGAATGGAAAAGGCAGGCAGCAATCCCAGAAATTCAAAATCGATTTACTTTCCGCAAATGAGTTTTATGCGTCCCCGATTTTATTCATGTATCCTGGCAAAAAAATCTCAGACAATTTTTTTTACTCGCAGCCATCGGCGTTAAGAAGCAACTGGGACTTCAACCAAAAGATGGGTATTCAACTGAATACGTGGCAACTCCCGTCAGATACTACGGTTAAAGTCAAGCTTGAAATTTTAGAGACGCCGGAAAATAAATCCATTTATTCAATTGACACCCTTGTAACCGGATCGACTCAAAACAAATCTGTCTATTTCACGTTGTCTCGAAGCCTTTTTTCCGAACAGGAATATCTCATCAAAATAAACTACTCTACTTTGACGGATACAATGGATCAAAAATTCCCTTTGAATGTAATCTGGTTTGAAAAGCCGCATAGTTTGTGGAACATTAACAATGCTATCGGGCCGTTGAAATATCTGATTAAAGACGACAAAACTTTCCAGAACATCGCCCGCGGCGACGATAAGGAAAAGCGGGCTAACTTTGATGCCTATTGGAAAGAACAGGACCCCTCGCCCGACACTCCTTTTAATGAGCTTGAATTTGAGTTTTACTCCCGGGTGGATTCGGCAAATGCTAAATATGGCGGAAAGCGAGTCCCGGGGTGGACAACCGACGTTGGCAAGATTTATATTCTTTACGGTGAGCCGGATGAGGTCGTGGACAACAGTCTGGCACCCATTAGCAATCCATTCTTGCGCTGGACTTATTACTTGGAAGATAAGCAACTCAGTTTTACTTTCCTCGCAGTTGATGGAAGGAAAAGATATAGATTGGCTAACGTGGAGGAGAATCCAATCCAGTGACAGACCAACCGATCAAAGTTGGCGTTGTGGGCGTTGGACATTTAGGCCGGCTCCATGTAAAACAGCTAAAGCAGGTGGCGGAGGCGGACTTTGCAGGAATCTACGATATCGATGCGCAGCGGATGGCGGAGGTTTCTAAAGAATTCAATGTGCATTCCTTCCACACTTTTGCGGAATTATTGGAAGAGTCAGACGCCATTGTCATTGCCACGCCGACCCAATTCCATTTTGATTACGCAAAAGAATCGCTCTCAGCACACAGACACGTATTTATCGAAAAGCCCATAACCGAGAGTGTGGAGCAAGCCGACGAACTGATCAGGCTGAATCAGGAGAAAAAACTAAAACTGCAAGTCGGTCACATTGAACGATTTAATCCTGCTATCATCGCCCTGGAGCCTCTCAAGATAAATCCCTTGTTTATAGAATCTCACCGGCTTTCTAATTTCGATGTACGTGGTACTGATGTAGCAGTGGTGATGGATTTGATGATCCATGATATCGACCTTATTCTGAATTTTGTCCACAGCCCTGTGAAGGGGGTTGATGCCAGCGGCGTTTCGGTGATTTCTCCGACGGAGGATATTGCCAACTGCCGCCTGCAATTCGAAAATGGCTGTGTGGCAAATGTAACTGCCAGCCGCATCTCCGCGCGGGGCATGCGCAAAATGCGATTTTTTCAACCCGATGCCTATGTCTCCATTGATTTTATGGAAGGCTCTGCCGATGTCTATTATATTGAAAATAAAGACATTCACTTCCCGGATGCCGGATTAGCTTTTTCCCTGGGCAAGATTGAAAAAGGAGCCGAGAAAAAGAAAATCCGCTATGCCAAATTAACCAAAAAAAATATCAACCCCTTGCGGTATGAGCTTCAGCTATTCTGCCAATCGATAATCAATGATACCGAACCGCCTATTACCGGGGAATCAGGAAGACGGGCTTTGCGCGTTGCCAAACTCATTTTAAAAAGTATCGAGGAACATACAAAACTTGTCAGGCAGCATTGGGGAATTTAACTATAGCTTTAGGAAAATTTTTCTTTAAATATCGCGGGTTTATCCCCATTCCAATTGTGGTGATTGTGCTGTACTTTGCCCAACCGACCTTTTCCGCGCTATTGATTGGAATCGCGTTTATGGTAACCGGAGAATGGATCAGGTTCTGGGGAGTGGCTTATGCCGGAGGTGCCACCCGGACACGTAATGTGGGCGCGCCCAGCTTAGTTACCAGCGGTCCATTTGGCCATGTACGAAATCCGCTCTACATCGGGAATATGATCATGTATGCCGGAGCGGCAGTTATCGCAAACGTGTGGATACCGTACTTAATTCTTGGCGTGTTATTTTACTTTGCATTTCAGTATTACTTCATTGTGAAATTGGAAGAGCAAAAATTAAGGGAATTGTTCAAAGACGAATACACAAAATATACACAGTCGGTTTCACGTTTCCTGCCTCGTTTTACGCCGGTCGCCGCATCCATCCCGACTCAGCCCAATTTCAAAAATGCGCTCCGCTCGGAAAAGAGCACCTTCATGAGCTTTTCGACAATCATTATTCTTTTTGTTTTGAAGATGACATTATTTTAATTTTCAATCTATCTTTAAAAAAATTTGATTCGTTTTGTAAAATTCATCATATTGTTTTTATTCGCATGCTTTATCATTTAGAAACCGAAATCTAAACGGAGTTCAACATGCATGTTGCCGCTTCCAAAGCTGTTTCCAAAATAGACATTAAAGAGATCCAGAAGAATATTGTTGGATATGAAATGCAGGTGCCGCTATTGGACGGCAGTAAAAGACAGTACATCAATTTCGATAACGCTGCGAGCACCCCTTCCCTAAAACCGGTAGTTGATAAAGTCAACGAATTTATGAAATGGTACAGCAGCATACACCGCGGAACCGGTTTCAAATCCCAACTTTGTTCGGAGACATTTGATCATTCACGGGAAGTGGTAGCTGATTTTGTAAATGTGGATCTCGAAACCCACGCCATTATCTTTGTGAAAAATGCCACCGAAGCGATTAACAAACTTGCCAATCGGATGTCCATTGGTGATGACGAAATCGTGCTGGTTAGCAAAATGGAGCATCACTCAAACGATCTGCCCTGGCGGTCAAATGCTAAGGTTGTTCATATTGATGTTACAGAGGATGGAAGTTTGGATAAGGAAGATTTGGTCAGCAAGCTAAAGCAATATTATCGAAAAGTTGCGTTGGTTGCCCTCACAGGCGCTTCCAATGTGAGCGGCTGGGTGAATGATATTAATCATCTGGCAGAAGTTTGCCATGATCACGGAACGAAAATCCTGATCGATGCCGCTCAGTTGGCGCCACATCGTGCCATCGATATGAAACCACAGAACGATCCCGGTCATATTGATTTCCTGGCATTCTCCGCGCATAAAATTTATGCGCCTTTAGGCGCCGGGGTGCTCATCGGTGATAAGGAATTTTTTCAAGAGGGTGATCCCGATTATGTGGGGGGCGGAACAGTTGATCTTGTGACGCTCGATGGCGTTTACTGGACCGAAGCGCCTGAAAAAGATGAAGCCGGCACACCCAACACGGTCGGCGTTATTGCGTTAGCTGAAGCCCTATTAACCCTCAAAAAGATTGGAATGGACGCAGTCGCAGATCACGAAATGGGGCTAACTCATTATATGCTACATCGCATGAAGGAAGTTGAGGAAGTCCGGATTTATGGCAGCGCAAGCCCGGAGGTGGTGAAAAACCGCTTGGGGGTGATAGCATTTAATGTCATTAATTTACATCATGCCCTGACCGCTTCAATCCTGAATTATGAGGGCGGCGTTGGAGTACGCAATGGTTGCTTTTGTGCGCAGCCCTACATCAAAATTTTGTTAGGTCTAAGCGACAAAGAATTACTGGGGGTTAAAGATAGAATCCTGAGTGGTGACCGCACCAACATCCCCGGCGCGGTGCGAGCCAGTTTTGGAATTTACAATAGCAAGGATGAAATCGATGCATTCATCGATGTGCTAAAAATGATTTCAAAAAAGGAATGGAGCGGCGATTATATGCTGGACAAAAAAAGCGGCGAATATTGTCTTAATGGGAAAGCGGTTCTGTATCAGAATTATTTTCAGTTATAGTACCCACATCTTAGTCCCCTCGCAGGAGGGGGGATCATTGTCCCCATTGTTGGCCCGAAAACCGACCTGAACACATTACCAGTCCCGTCCGCCGGAGGGATTAGGGATTGTTCAAGAAAGTTAACTAATCAATCCTGGGTTCTCTCCTCTCACTAATTGCCAGCAAAATCCCAATCAAAATCAACCCTGCGCCAACATAAAATATCCCATACGGTTTCTCCCCGAAAAAGATAAACGCCATTATTGAGGCAAGAACCAGTTCCCCTAACGACGCGATATTCACTTTGTAAACTTCAATACGGCGGGCGGACCAATTTAATAAAGAGTGTCCAATTCCGGTAGGAACCAATGCCAACAGCAACATCATCAAATGAATTTTGACTGGATAATCAATTATTGGATAATCACCAAAAAAACTGACCGCGATCAGCGTCAACGCGGCTGAGCCGTATACCATCATCAAATAAGGCAGCAGTACAATCTTGCCTCTCAAATAACGGGCGATGAATATATAGAGAGTTACAAATAAAGCGCTTGCCAGAGAAAGCAGGTCGCCCCACACCTGCTCAATTTCGAATCCAAAATCCTGCCAGACGATCAGCGTAACTCCGATGAGAGTAATCAGAACGGCCAGTACTGACCGCCAACCCCCTCTTTCTTTGAGGATCAAGGGAGAAAGGATTAGCGCAAAGACCGGCTGCGAGGAAAGGATCAAGAGTGAGTGAGCAATGGTGGTTAATTGAAGCGCAAAAATCCAGGCCACAAAGTGAAGCGCCAATAAAATTCCGGCGAGTAAAATAAGGCCGCGGTCTTTCCATTCCAAAGGTCTGAAAAATGGAGCGGATGAAGTTTTCACGCGGACAATAATTCCAAAGAGTAACGCCGACCACAGCATCCGGTAGAAGGAAATGATTATCGGACTGGTGTCACCGCACCAGCGGATAAAAATGGAAGACCAGGAAACGGCTAATACAGCGATAAACAATCCGATGTAAACTGACATATCGCTCTCAAACTAACCTGAAAGGTTTTTAGGATTAGCTTTGGTAAAGCAGTAATGAACCATTTAAATTAAATATAGTCAAACGAAAATAAAATATTGACTACAAATCCACAGGAGGATTTCAAATGGATCTAAAAGAAGTTGCGATGGAATATGTGAAAATCTATTATGCCTGTTACCCGGGGAAATTACCGGAGGACAAGGATAAAGCGTTTCAGGAAATGTCTCAGCTCTATTCCAAATATAAGGACAAACTTGTCCAAAGTGCCCAAAAGAAGAGTGAGGATTTCTTCAGCGATAAGTTTTAATTGTGAAAATTACTGTTGCCTAGATCTCCAGTTTCCTTATATCTCTTATTGTATAAGGAATGCAGGAAGCATACGAAACCATTAAAACTCACCCTATCCAAAAGTGAAATTTTGGGGTGTGCTCATCTATAAATTGGTAAGCTGGCCGGCAAGCCAACCCGACCGAAATAAATTTTGTGAGTCCAAAATCGCCTGAGAGCTATCTATAATTGATTTTTGTCTTTTGCCAAACTATAAAACTTTTGTTCACTAAATTTTACTGTTGACATTTTGGGATGAGCCTCTTATCTTACTTCCCCAGCAGGAGGAGGTTGTTTCTAAAAATTTAATCTAAAATCATCATTCATTTCTTTCATGCGTCGCGCTAAGTACCTGTTCAAATTCACTGTATATGTGACAATCAGAAAATAATAATTTATCCAATAAAGAACTTTAAACCCGGAGACAAGTAATGTCCGATAAAAAATCCTCGGAATTAACCAATGAATCTGAAAATGATTTAGGGATTTCCCACGAGACCGCTCCCAAAATGAAATCCAAATCAAACGGAAAACAGAATATAAGCATGGGGATGCACTTCGATTATTTCTTCTCTAAAGAAGAAGTAAATCCATTTGACGCAATCAAATGGGAAAAACGTGACGCCAGAATTATCGATGCAAATGAACAAATCATTTTCGAACAAAAAAATGTTGAGGTGCCCAAATCCTGGTCCCAGATTGCTACAAACGTGGTGGTTTCAAAATATTTCAACGGTAAAATCAACACCCCCGAGCGGGAAAAGAGTGTAAAGCAGTTGGTCAACCGGGTCTCCAGAACGATCGCTGATTGGGGAATTAAGGACGGATATTTTGCCTCCAATGAAGACGGGGAAGTTTTCTATAAGGAATTAACCCATTTGCTCGTCGACCAGTATGCCGCATTCAACAGCCCGGTCTGGTTTAATGTCGGTATTGAGGAAAAACCGCAATGCTCGGCTTGTTTTATCAATTCACTCGACGATACGATGAGCAGCATTCTTGATCTGGCGAAGATTGAAGGCATGCTGTTTAAATTCGGATCGGGAACGGGTACAAATTTTTCTGCGCTGCGCTCTTCGCGAGAATCTCTTTCCGGGGGCGGAATTGCATCCGGCCCGGTTTCTTTCATGAAAGGTTTTGACGCTTTTGCCGGCGTTATCAAAAGCGGGGGAAGAACCCGACGCGCCGCCAAAATGGTAATACTCAATACAGATCATCCGGACATTGAAGAATTTATCAACTGTAAAGCCAATGAAGAGAAAAAAGCGTGGGCATTGATCGATGCCGGATATGACGGCGCCATTGATGGCGAAGCTTACACATCGATCTTTTTCCAGAATGCCAACCACAGCATACGCGCCACCGACGAATTTATGAGAGCGGTGGAGGGCGACAAAGAATGGGTAACAAAAGCTGTGAGAGGCGGCAAACCGATGGACACTTACCGCGCGCGTGATCTGATGTATATGATATCTGATTCCACCCATGTTTGCGGTGACCCGGGAATGCAGTTTGACACAATTATTAATGATTGGCATACCTGCCCCAACTCCGACAGAATAAATGCCTCAAATCCCTGTTCTGAATATATGTTCGTGGATAATACCGCCTGCAATCTCGCTTCTCTCAACCTGTTGAAATTTCTGGATAAGGAAGGAAAATTTGATGCCCGTTCCTACAAGATGGCTGTCAGAATCCTGATTACGGCAATGGAAATCCTTGTGGACAATTCCAGCTATCCCCGAAAAGAAATCAGCGAAAGATCTCATTTATTCAGGACCCTGGGTTTGGGATACGCCAATCTCGGTGCGCTGTTGATGTCGGCCGGATTGCCCTATGATAGCGACGAGGGGCGAACCTACGCCGCCGCAGTTACTTCTATTTTGTGCGGAGAGGCATATAAGACATCCGCTGAAATCGCCAAACACATGGGACCTTTCGAGGAATATTCCAAAAACCGTGAGCCCATGTTGAGAGTCATCAACAAACACCGTGAGGCTTCTCATAAAATTGAAAAAGAATTTATTACTGATACGTTGCTTAAAGAAGCCACCAAAATCTGGGATGAAGCGTATGAACTGGGTGAAAAACACGGCTATCGAAATGCGCAGGTAACCGTTCTTGCTCCCACAGGCACCATTGCTTTTATGATGGACTGTGATACCACCGGCATTGAGCCAGATATCGCGCTGGTAAAATACAAAAAATTGGTTGGCGGCGGACAGATTAAGATCATCAACAATACGGTGGAAAAAGCGCTGATAAAATTAGGGTATGACAAGGAAAGTATTAACAAAATCATCGCATACATTGATGAGAATGAGTCAATTGAAGGTGCCCCGCAACTCAAAGATGAACACCTGCCGGTTTTTGACTGCGCATTTAAGCCCAAAAGTGGTATTCGCTCTATCCATTACATGGGGCATGTGAAAATGATGGCTGCCGCACAGCCATTCATTTCAGGCGCAATCTCCAAAACGGTAAATGTGCCTGAAGAGATAACCGCCGATGAAATTATGGATGTCTACCTCAAGTCCTGGAAGTTAGGATTAAAAGCAATCGCTATTTACCGGGATAACTCCAAGCGCACTCAACCGCTTTCAACTTCTTCTGCAATTAAAAGCACTATTAAAGAATATGGAAGACCTTATAGACGCCGTTTACCGAATGAACGAGATTCAATTACTCATAAATTTTCGGTCGGCGGACACGAGGGTTATATAACTGTTGGCAAGTATGAGGATGACTCGCCGGGAGAAATTTTTATCACCCAGGCAAAGGAAGGTTCTTTCGTTTCGGGGCTAATGGATGCTTTTGCAACGGCAATTTCCATGGCACTGCAATACGGAGTGCCACTCAGTGTATTATGCAATAAATTTACAAATACGCGGTTCGAGCCGCAGGGATTTACAAATAACAAGAACATTCCCATTGCCAAATCGGTGATGGACTATATTTTTAAATGGCTGGCGATAAAATTCTTACCAAAAGAAGAATGCAAAAAATTTATGGATGAAAAATTTGCCAGTGACGCGGATTCAGATAAACAGGAAACCCCTATCAGAGCGGCCGCAAAAAATCCGAACATATCCAAAGTTGTAGACGAGTCAACTCGCAGAGAAGAACGGGAAAAGATTGTCTTTGTCCAGCAAGCCGATTCGCCTAATTGCAGCGAGTGTGGAAATATTATGGTTAGAAATGGAAATTGTTATAAATGTATCGAGTGCGGTTCGACCAGCGGATGTAGTTAATTTTTCGCCTTGACCGGGCACAACCGTGACCTGTCAAGGCAATATATCTTATTCCTCAATCCATACTACCGAAAAATTCCCCACGCCGGTTTCAAGATTCATATCTAGGCTATTGTTCGTTTTCCCCCAATTTTCATTATAATAAAGGTCATCTTTCTTATAGATGTCATCAATGTTGAAGGAACAGAAAAATGACTTATCCACTTTCATCCGAACTCCGGCTGAACGCGGTAAATAGATTTTGACTTGCCCAACCCCCACAGCAATATCGACTTTGGTATCCACGTAATGATCCCCGGCAAAATCAATAACGTAATCGCCGATTCCACCTTCAAATTTAAAGTGCTGAAAATTGGCATTTCCCAAGTTGATAATTTCCAGCGCTCCAACACCTGCCTCTACATCGAAATATTCTAATGAGATCGGATTCGGTTCGCCAAAATCGATTTTGGTCTTACTTACACCTAAAGCCAGATCAATCCCGTGGAGCTGCAATCCGCCTAATTTCAGTTCCCCTTTTGCGATACCCAAATTTAGATTGAGAACAATGGGCAAGTCAGGAGAAAGTTTTAATCGGCACTCATCTTCATAGAGGTTATTCAGAGAAGAAAGCCGCGTAGACTTATTTTCCTGACCTTTCGTCCTGAATCTCTGCTGGTCGAACCGTATCCTCAACCGGCCGGTTTCCCCGACAATTTCGTAGTTAATGTCAGGAAGATTGTCTTTATAATGAAACTCACCCTCGAAAATGTTGTCGTTGATTCCTTTTTCTATGAATAGTCTGCCGTTACCTAAACTGATATCCACATTTATTGATTTTTCGGAGGTACGATTGGCACTCTCGTTAATCTTGTTGTTTTCCTTTGCGAAATTTGTACCAACAAATAAAAATGATGATAAGAATAGAATTGATACTGAAGCTCGAAAGAGCATTGGCTGTGTCCCCTAATCTAGGTTTTTAATCTTTTTATTCAGCATTTCCCTTGCTCGGAAAATTCTCGCCTTTACTGTTCCCAGGGGCAAACTCAGAATCTCGGCAATCTCTTCGTACGATTTTTCTTCTTTATGGCGGAGAAGAATCACGTGACGGTATCTTGGAGGAAGGGATTGAATGGCACTATTTATGAATTTTGATCTTTCCTCGGCAAGCATCTTTCGATCCGGTGTCATTTCCTGATCAGGAATCTCATACTGCAATTCTTCATCTTTATATTGAATGGGTTCATTAATTGAAAACACTTTTAGTTTCTTCTTCCGCAGATAATCAATGCAGTTATTCGTTGCGATTTTCATTAGCCAAGTTGAAAACGCAAATTCCTCGTTAAATGTAGCCAGAGCATTGAAAGCTTTGATAAATGCCTCCTGGGTTAAATCCTCAGCTTCCTGTGAAATACCTACCATTTTAATCATTACGTGGTAAACTAGATTACGATATTTGTTTAATAATGATTCAAACGCTTTCTGATCGCCCTGGCGAGCAAGGTTTATTAGTTTATGGTCTTCTAATCTTCTCTGCTCCACCTCCTTTTTCTGTTTCAGCTCTTTTTTCGGCTCTACATCTTTTTTCCGCTTTTCATCTTTTTTCTGTTTCAGCTCTTTTTTCGGCTCTACATCTTTTTTCCGCTTCACATCTTTTTTCTGTTTCAGCTCTTTTTTCGGCTCTACATCTTTTTTCCGCTTCACATCTTTTTTCTGTTT
>Ga0209536_100004029_pt1 | contig 23343 bp, 21 predicted proteins | sample DeeMarSeWOR28_12_FD_187461 | JGI IMG/M metagenome (GOLD analysis project Ga0209536, IMG submission 187461) | Marine sediment microbial communities from White Oak River estuary, North Carolina - WOR-2-8_12 (SPAdes) (version 2) | ecosystem: Environmental > Aquatic > Marine > Intertidal zone >...
TGTAATTGATGCTGAAATTATTGATCATGGTCCTGAGTGGAGAGCATTTGATAGTGAACAAAGGGAAAAAAGAGCTCGTGTTGGAGCTCCAATGACCTACACAGTACATGATAAAGGTCTATCTACAACCATTGGTTGGCAGAATAGAGATGCATATGGAAGAACAATTCCTCCAAGAAACCGAGCACAGTTATATAGATTGAGAAAATGGCAGATTAGAACTAGAATTAGTGATAATACTGAAAGAAATCTAGCACTTGCCCTTACTACTCTTGATAGAATGTCATCGACATTAGGTCTTCCTAGAAACGTTAGAGAAACTGCAGCTATGATTTATAGAAAAGCATTAAGTCAGAAGCTGATTAGGGGCAGAAGTATAGATGGCGTTACTGCAGCAGTATTGTATGCAGCTTGCCGTCAGTGTAATGTACCTCGAACTCTTGAGGAGATAAGCAACGTATCAAATAAAAAAAAGAAAGATATTGGTAGGAATTATAGGAATATATCACGTCAACTTAAATTAAAATTACTTCCAACAAGACCCCAGGATTACGTTTCTAGATTTTGCAGCCGCTTAAAGCTAAGCGGCGAAGTTCAGGCAAAAACTTATGAGATATTGAAAAAAGTTGGAAGAGAAGAGCTAAATAGTGGACGAGGTCCAACAGGGATTGCATCTGCTGCTTTGTATATTGCATCGGTTCTTTGTGATGAGCGAAGAACACAACGTGAAGTTGCAGAAACGGCTGGTGTTACCGAGGTAACGATAAGAAACCGATACAAGGAAATGGTTAAAAAACTAGATATTGAAATTAATATGTAATGTTCATATATTGAGAATTTCTAAAAATTTTATATTATTTTATTTATTGGAGGATGAAAAAGAAAAACAAAAAAAGCAGATGTTTGAACAAAAGGAAGGCAATAAGAAAATTAGGGCTTTTTATAAAAAGAGAAGCCTTGATGAAATAAAATAAAGTGAAACAAGACTTAGAGAATACTAAAAGAAGGTAAAGTAATATGGAAGATGCAACTGAAAAGCTTAAAAAATTGATGAAATCAAAGAAGAAGAAAATAATAATCTATAAACAGTCTAATATAATGTCAGGTAACTCATTTTTAGCTTAGGTGTTTAAGTAGTAATAAAAGATTGTTTGCAAATCTTTTGTTTATAACTAAAAAAAGACGAAAATAGGAAGAGTGATCTAACTTCCTATTAATAATGATATTTTTAAAGTTTTAATATTATTGTAATAATATCAATTTATTATAAAAATTAGATCTGGAGTAAGGGATTTTATCGATTAACAAGTATTCCAAGAGGAATTATAAATTCCGATATAATCCTGTTTTAATTATTGTATTAATTTGGTTCCAGACCAAAACATCTCATGTATTGTTGGTTTAAGTAACTTGTTATTGCTTTTTGAAATTTTTCTAACGGTGGAAAGACTTCTAAATCTCTTAAGATAACATTCTTACTTTTTATCTATCTGTGTTATTTGCTTTGTGTAATTATTTTCTAGATTATATGCAGAGCTAAATTCGTATGATTCCGACAGAAGAAAATCCTATTAATTTTCCGGTAAAACTGAGTTCAAATCTCATCTGTTATACTATATTTTAAAAAAGAAAGAAGAGGGTCTTTAAAAAAAACTTTTATATTTTCGACGATTATTCCGACGATATTCTCAGCGAAAAGGAGAAGGTAATCACTTTGTTACCCGCCCAAATATTTTATGGCTAGTTATTAAACCGTAATTTATCTTGGTTTTTAATCACAATGAATTAAATAAGTGGTAAATATGATTTTAGATGATAGTTAAAATTATGAGTAATTTACTATTATTGCAGAATAAACAAAAAGAAGAAGAGTAATTTTTAAATTACTCATATCCGCCCAAAAATAAGCTTGGGTCACCAAGAAGGATCCATTGTTCAACCATTTGCCTGTCTTCTGCATCAATGTTAATATCAAATTCATTGACATAATCTGTAATCGCATTGCTATAGGCTACTCCACAATATTCTTCATCCATTTGACCTACATGATAGAAAAATCTTGGTAATAACCATCCATCAAGACCATTTGGATACTCAAAACCTGGAATACCCATGCCAAATCCACTATTACCTATTGTTGCAATTGCACCACTATTTTCCTTAATTGTTAACCACCATGAAAAGCACCTAGGAACATGATGCCCATAACCATATGCATGGGTAAATCCTTCTCTTGGAATGCTATATATTGAAGTGTTAAATTGGCTATTATGACAACCACCAATAACCATGACTGGAAGTTTTCCAGAGTTTCTTAATCTTGGATTTATTGGAGATAAAAGATATTCTAATACTTTTTTTAGGCTCCTTCCATTTAATAAAGCCCAAAATGCGTCTACAGGTGGAATTGCATACATTTTCAAAATTGTAATTTTTTCTGTTTTTGGGGCATCTGGTGGATGTGTGACTAAGGTGCTTGGGTTTGCATGACCTGCCATATGTATAAATCCAGCTCCATTATTAATTTCATCTACCACCGATTTTTGACCTTTTAAAGTTTCAAGAGAAGCCCAAAGTCTTATTGGATTATAATCTTCCATGTAACCAGCAGTGACTTCAGTATCAATTTCGGCTTCATATGCACCCACAGGTCCATGATCTGGATATGTATCCCCGCCAATTAATATTATATTTTTAAACCAGGATTCAGCAAGTTTTGTCTCTTCATAATCTATTATTTTATTTACCATTGTTATAACTTCTTTTTTTGTTCTACAAGCAAGTCGGCCGATATAAACATCAGGTGCACCATCAATTAAATCCTTATTAACATCTCTCCATTCTCCGATAATATTATTGCCATTAGAATCCCAATCATCAAAGGTTGTTCCATCATCTTTATAGATGTCAGCAAAATAAAGATCACATAAAAATGCTGCTTCATTTGGAGTGCTAACATATCTAACTGGTAGATACCATTTATCACTTTGTCTAACCATTCCCCCAACAAGCAATACAAAATCAATTCCTAAATTTAACCCATTTGGATCAATAGCATCGTAAATAAATAACTTCACTTTTTCTGCATCATCTCTTCCATCAGGATATTCAGAATAAATCTCTTCAAGAGTTTTTAGTGAAGTATTCAGTCCCATATTATTTTTATGATTAACTAAAGGAGTTAATTCTTGAGTAAAATCATCTGGTGAAATAATCATCATATCATATACATTTGAGAAAATGACTGGATTTTCAGGTGGTTGATAATTTATTTCAACCTCAAAATTGTCAATATAATAAAGTGAACTTTCCTCAAAATTGTATTGAATTGGATAGATATGAACTGATAAAAATATCACTCGTCTTTCACCACTGATACCAGTTGAAGTTTTATAGGTAAATCTTTTTTCAGGATATATTGTATAATCAATATTTGTAATCTCTGATTCTGTTTTAACTTTTATATCTGTCCCATCAATTATTGGCTGAGGGGCAGGTTCAATTTCCTTTAAAAGTTCTATTTTAGCTTCTTGTGAAAATTTTACTGAAACCTCATTAATTACTGAGCCAATTGGGATTTCATAGGTTTTTGTAATTTTTGGTAGCATCGGTAGTCCAGTTTCTAAAGTATAAGAAGTTGCTTGATCTAATTTAAGTGAAACATATTGATCTAAATTAATTATATTTGGTTGAGATAGACTAACGGAATCATTTATTTCGTTATATTTGTCAATTTCTTTTTCAGAAAATGCAATTGCTCCAAACCCACTTAAAATTAAAATGATAATTATTATTAGATTTATCACTATCTTCATTTTATGCCTCCTTTTAAATTTTGTTGAATATAATATAGGATAGGATTGTTTAAATTTTACTATATAAAAATATACTATTAAAATAAATAGTTATAAAAACTGATTCCATTTTCAACATTGACATATTTTTATATGATTAAAAGAAAATTGAGGCTTTATAAAAATAAAAATAAATAGATATTTATAGGTTTCTCCTTATTAAAAAATAATTTATTTATTGCTCAGTTATTGGAGAAAGCTATATGTACTAAAACGTACATATAAGTATTTATAAATATTTGGTGATTTTATGACTTTAAAACAAATTAGTCTTACTATACCTGAAAACTTGCTCAAGGCATCTAAAGAATATTCTAAAGAATTTGGGTATAGAAATATTCAAGAATTTATTCTTGAACTGATTAGAAAAAAAGTATTTTTTGAAAAATTAGAAAGATATCAAAGAATTGAAAAAGAAATGAAATCAGGTAAGAATGTTAAAAGATTCAATCAAAAAGATGCTGTTGATTATTTAGATAATTTGTAATATGACATACAATATCGAATTTAGTGTTCAATTTGAAAAATCAATTAAGAAATTAAAGAAAAAAGATAAAATATTGTTTAATCAAATCCAAAAAAAACTTATAGATATCGTTCAAAATCCAGATCGTTATAAAACCCTTGGAAATGTGTTTGCTGGATATAGAAGGTTACATTTTGGTCCCTTTGTTCTTATTTATAAAATTGAAAAAAACATAGTTAAAGTTATCTTATTGGATCATCATGAAAAGGCATATTAAAATAATTTGAATCACTTCTTCTAGATATAATGTAAAAAAAGAAAAAAAGGATTTAGAAAATATCTTTGGTTTTTCGACGATATTTTCAACGAAAATCTTGGCAAAAGGTCGAAGGTAACCACTTTGTTACCCCCTACCAATTAAAGTGAGTCATAAATACACTCTTGGTTTTTGAAGGTTACTATTTGAAATCATTGTCTATACTTACCTTTAATTTAGATAAAACGATTAGGTATGATATTGAATTAAAATAAAAAAAGTATAAATACACTTACTTGATTAATACTTAACAATTGTTAATAAATGGAGGTTATCCTAATCGAAAAAAGAAAATTAGGCAATATTTACCATGTTATTATTTTAATTTTAATCATTACCTCAATAAGTCTTATTATGGTTAATTTTTCTGAAGAAAATTTTGAATTAGAAGCAGTTGAACTTACTGAATATCAAGGAAAATCCCTCTCTTCAATATATGATTTTAGAGAAAATTCTATAAAAGGACCACAATATGTCTCAAGAGAAAGATATAAATTGACTATTACTGGACTTGTAAATAATTCATACGATATGACCTATGATGAAATCATAAGTTTTTTTAATAGTTCAAAAAGAGTCATCACATTATTTTGTGTTGAAGGCTGGGATGTAAAAATTCTTTGGGAGGGAATTATTGTAAAAGATCTACTTGATATTGCTAATGTGTTACCTGAGGCAAATACAATAATTTTCAAAGCATATGATGGTTATTCCACTTCTTTTCCGATAAAGTATATTACTGAAAATAACATAATTATGGCATTTAAAATGAATAATGTAACAATTCCTCCTGAAAGAGGATTTCCTTTCCAACTCGTCGCTGAAAGCAAGTGGGGTTATAAATGGATAAAATGGATAACAACAATTGAGTTATCTGATAATCCAGAATATAGAGGATATTGGGAGAGCAGAGGATATTCAAACAGTGGAGATTTAGATAAAGGTTTCTTTGAATGATACTGATGTTAAATGAATAAAAAACTTTTTAGAAAGATAATTCATTGGGGTCTTCTTGTAATAATTATAGTTTTTATTATTACAGGTTTGGGTATTTTTAGATATAAAATAATTGAATCAATAACCTTTGGTTTGATTACAAAACCTATATCATTTCAGGTTCATACTTATTTGACCTTTCCATTGGTAGTCTTCCTTTATTTACATATATTACTTACTTGGAAAAGAAAGAAAAAAAGAGATTGATTTGATCTAATTTTTTTCTAATAAGATTTTTATTATTGAAAATCTCATTGATAGAGATTTTAATAATTGAAAGATTATTGAGCTATATATTGCTCTATTTCTAGGAATTACAACTTCAAGAGTTCCCCATTCTGATTCTGCTTGGTTTTCGTCTTTTAGTTTTGCTTTTACTATGTATGTTCCTGCTTCCATCCAGGTGTGTGTTTCGCAGACTACTGTTTCTGATGGGTATGGTCCTTGCCAATCTGTTGTGGTTCCATCGTCCCAGTCCCATAGTACGTATAGGTCGTCTCCATTTGGATCTACTGCAGGTGATATGCAGTATGTATATTCAATTCCAGGGGCTCCCTGCGTTGGTCCAGTAATTATCGGTTTTTCTGGAGGTTGTTGTGAATAAATAGTCACAGTAAATGATCCCCAATCGCTTTCTGCTCCATGTATATCTATTAGTTTTGCTCTTATTATATATGTTCCTGCTTCCGTCCAGGTGTGATTTTCGCATACTTGTGTTCCTGATGGGTATGGTCCTTGCCAGTCTGTTGTATTTCCGTCATCCCAGTCCCAAAATACCAATACGTCATCATCTTCAGGATCAACTACTTGATTTATACAATAAGTTAACTCTTCTCCTATAGCACCTACAGCCGGTCCTGTAATTATTGGTGCATCTGGTGGTTGCTGTGGTATAAATGGCTCCATTAAAGGATAATTATCAGAATTACCTCCGTCTCCTGGGATATCATATGGTGTGTCACCTATTCCGTCACCATCTGAATCAATACCAGTGTAATCATCCCAATAGTTCCCACCTGAAGGATATCCATCATCCCAAGTGTTTGAAAAATCATCATATGCATTGTCTTCATCACTTGCATAGAAATTGTTGTGAAATATTTCGTTATCGTTTGATTGAACAAGTGCTTCCAGTCCTCTTGTATTTCCCTTGATTTCATTTTCATATATTGAATTATTACTAGATTCAGTTAACAAAATACCATACAGGTTCCAATTTACCTTATTTTGAGTGATAATATTTTCTGATGAAGATATTGGATTTATACCTTCAAAATAGTTGTCTGTTATTGTGTTTTTAGTAATTTTTGCATTGGTTGTCTGAGATAGTCCAATTCCTTCCCAATTATTTTTAATTATATTATCTTTTATTTCTTGACCTGAGGATTGTACAATATAAACTCCAATTATTCCTTTTTTGATGGTAAAAGATTTAACAACAACAGAGTCAGCTGTAATCTTTATCAAGTTTTCAGATAAGTCTCCCTCAATAATTGTAATATCCTTATCTTCACCAATCAAATCGATTGTTTTATTGATTATAATGTGTTCTTTATAAGTGCCATTATAAACAAAAACGGTATCACCTGACTGGGCTGCATTTATTGCTTTTTGAATTGTAGTATAATTGTTTGGTCCTGATCCACCTACATAAAGAAATTCTCCTCTGAACTCTTGAATTATAATCAATTTTTTTTTATTTAATAATTGATTGTTTCCTTCAACAATAGGAAGTAAAATTGATAAAATGAAAATTATACTTATTAGTAAAGAACTAATTTTTTTCATTAAATTAAATCTCCCAGTTTTTATAATATAGTATCAACATTATATATTAAATTTATGTAAAATAAAAAAAAGAAGAAAATATTGTGTCTCTATTCAAATTTTGTATATGAGCACAATGAATATCTTATAAAGTGGTCTTCTTCGTTATATGCTAGAGCCACTGATTTTATTGTCGAATCTGATTCGTTAATCTCCATTAAGCCAATGAAGCCACCAGTCTCATTGCTATCTGTAACATTATATTCACCCAATGTTATATGATAGAAAAACCAACCAGCAAAATAACCAGATACATTTCCGTCAAGAGTTTGCCATGCTCCTGCATAATATCCAACTTGCCCCCAACTGATATGATAATATCCAAAAACATTTCCTAGAATTTCATATCCCGTGGTTTCATTTTTCAATGCATATACTCCAGAGATATTTCCATCTGCCCAATCTGGTATGTCTGTTGGTGATACCGGGGTTTCAGATATTGATATATTCTTTTGTACCATTTTTGGTAGTCTTAATGAAGATACTGCAGGAATAGATACGACTAATAATACCGCTAATAGTATTGCTAATATCTTTTTCATGATTTTACCTCCCTTTATTTTAATAAAAGGTAAAAATAATAATGCATAAAAAGTTATTAACTGTTTCGGTTTCTTTAGATATGTTCATAATTTTTTTTTTAAAATTAAAAAATAGAGAAAAGGAGATTTGTTTTTTTTAATCTCCACCGAAGTTTACAATATGTAATATACCAAGCATTTTTCCGCCTTGCTTCCTATCATCATAAGATCCATAGGGCTCTTGTGCAGTAACTGTAAACTCAGTTTTTCCAAATCCAATTATTAGGTTTGATTTAAATGTTGTTTCTCCATCTGCAGGTATTGTTTCAATAATACCTGTGGTCTCATGACCAATAATTATTAGTCCTCCGTTTAAAGTAATGTTCCAATTGATGTTATTTGCTATGGCAGTTCCTATATTTTTTATGACTCCTGTTACTCTTAAAAATCCACTTTTTGTCATTCCAACTTCTAGTACAGGGGCTAAAATTGTAACTATATAAGGTTCTGACCAGACGCTTTCTGTTCCGTATGTGTTTTTAGCTTTTGCTTGTACAGTTACATTTCCTCTTACTAACCATATGTGAGATAATGTAATTTCTTGACCTGAAGGATATGGTCCAGTCCATTCTTCAATCTCACCATCTCCCCAGTCAATGTAATAATAGACATCTGCATTTTCCGGATCTGTTGTGATAAATGTGAAATCATATTCATGTCCGATTTCAACCTCTGTTGGTCCATCAATTAATGGCTGATTAGGTCCAGATAAAACAGGGCTTACTACTAATGCATAATCTGCATCCATTTCGGGTGTTTCGGTATGGGAATCCTCAATTATTTCATCTGCATGAATCTCAATTGTCCATCCACCTGATTCAGGATTTTCTACAAAAACACATTCAACAGTATTCTTATCATCTGCACTGCCACCAAGTGATGACCAAGGACTCTCTTCAAGACCATAGTTTCCCCAATATACTGCTTTTGAAGGAGAAATAACTTTTAGTGTTAAATCATTTATTCTATGTTGGGATTGCACTGCGGGATTTCCCGGTGTATCAGCATATGTCATTGTTACCTTTAGAGCAGGAGTACCTTCCTCTACTGAGACGACATGACTTGATACATCAAAAGGTTCGAGTATGTTAGATTCATCAATGATATATATGTTATCACGTGAATCATACAAATTTTTAACATTCGGCATTCCCCACCCTTGATGCATTCTTGTTTTATCATGATCTGTACCTTCAAAGGAATATTGATCTGCAGTATTGATAAGTGCTGCCTTTGCAGTCGTCATATGTGCTTTATTTTCAAAAACCGTTCCTTCAGGATCTACGTCATTGCCAAATATTCCTTCACTCCACATCTGGAAAAATAGTCCAACATGCCCGGCTGTCATTGGTGTTGCTCCACTTGTACCACTAAAAGTAGATGTATAATCATTATTACCAGGCCAACCAACTGTTAATATATAATCATAAAAGAAACAAAAGGTAGGTTTTATTCTTCCATCGGATGCTGGTCCAATACTAGCACCATAATCCCATTCATCATCAGATTTGTCTAATGTATCATGGTGATAAAGTGCACCACCAGAAATTATATTTTTTGCCCATGCCTGAGGACGTGACATTTGATTTCCTGCATTACTTTGTGATTGGCAATGTACAATATCAAAATCAAATAATGCAGAGTCTGTGTCTGCTGATATTGTACTATATTGTGTTGTTCTGTCACTACCAACACTTGATGTTTGAAATACAGCATAATACGGATCCTCAACAAGTTCGCCAGTGTGATCGTAACGACTTTGACCTGTTAAACCTATTATACTATAATCGGCAACTATACCTTGTCCATCAGGTAGTAGTCCACGTGCATCTGAATTTCCAGTACCATCACCAAAGCAAATACCAACAGTTGCTGTACCGTGTGAGTCACTTCCACATGACGGCCCATGAACAATCAATGGATTATTTTGAAAATCGACATGGTTAAGATTAAAACCAGTGTCAAATGATTCTCCCCTTACACCTTCTCCTGTGAATCCTGCTACTGTTTCAATATAATTTGCTCCACCTATCTCACGACCAATATCCATATCAGGTTCATAATCACTCCATCGATCAATGAAATTAACCTCATTCATTCGAGCAACCAAAAATAACTGTTCTGGCGTCAATGTTGCTTGTACTAAAACTTTTCCACCATTTGCTGTATTTACAATTCCACCAATGTTTTCGATTTTCTCAGCTAAAGTATTTTTCATATCAATTGTATGAACCTGTATATTGTAACGTTGAAGAGGATATATCTCTTGAGCATTTTCAAAGTTATCAAGCATGAATTCCTCAAGTCTATATGCTGGATGATAAGGACCAATCCATCTGACATAAGGAATTAATTCAACTTCTTCTCTAACCGATTCACTCATTTCAACAAGATAAGCGTATTGGGCGATATATTGATATACAGAACCACCAAGTTCAGTTATTTCGTTTTTGAACTCTTCAAGTGGTTGAGTGTAGAATTGTACAATAAATAAGTTTGTGTCAGCACCTGATTCTAATGTTGATTCAACAACAGGTAAATTGTTTAATGGATCAAAATGCTCATATCTGAGGCCTAATTCATAAAAAGCTTGTACTGTTCTAACAATAGTATTTCCACCATTTAAGGAAATCGAGTAGAATGGTAAAATATCACCATTATCATTTTTTTGTTCCCATAATTTTAATACAACATCTGTATTTGAGACACTAATATATTTTTCATTAATTATGTCCTTAAAGATATCCAAAGGTTTTTCTTCATTGTTTAGAATATTACCTGTTACATTTGTTGCTGCTGCAAAAAATAATGTAAAGATAACAATTCCCATTTCCAATTTAATTAAATTCTTCATATTTTTATTACCCCCACAATATAATTTATTTAACTATTGTTAACTTTATCTAAACATATAAGTGTTTCGATATAAAATCTGTATTTGTTTTTTATAAATTCCCTAATTTAAAAAATAAGATTAAAAAATAATAAAAATAAGGATAGGGGTCTGAAGGGAGATAAAATATGAAAGAGGTGAAAAATATTTTTTTATATCCAGACCCCCATTTTTTGTTAATTATTTTTTAATTTCCATTTGGAATTTGTAGTCCATTTGCTCTTTTAGCAAAGCCTATAAAAAATGTATAACTCTTTTGAGGTATCTTTCGTGCTACATAAAAAAACATTCCAGTAAACCTAGATATCATACCAACCTGTGAACCTTTTAAAACCCTAAATTTTAGAGCTAATGGTTTTAAAATAATTGTTCTATCTTTTAACAGCTCCCCTGAGGTATAATGCCATAATATTAGTTTTTTCCTAATTTTAATTGATCCTTTCTTTATTGGATTAACTTTATAGCTATGTCCACTACTAATAACATATGTTCTGAAGGCAAATATTTTAGAAAATAATGTTTTAATAATTGAGAATATCCCAAGTTTATTTCCTCCTAATATGTTATTGATTATGGTTTTTATTTCTTGCCAACTTTGAGCTGACTCGATTCTATCAATTAGAACTGATATTGTATTTTGAATTTCAGCTAATTCCTCTTGAGATATATAGATTGTTTTTGTATTTACGATTTCATCTGAATCTAGTGTTGCTATTTCTATTGGTATTTTTTCATTATTTTCTTTTATTGCATTTGTTTCACTTGCCTCAACAATACCTAATGGTACTGTAATTAAAAGCAATATAATCCATATTGCTAAAATTTTTCTTTTGCCTTTCATCTTTTTCACCAATTACTTTTGTTAAAAAAAGCAGATTAATATTGTGACCAAATTATAATCAGTAAAATTTAGAATTGAAACATATAGTTTCATAATGTTTATTTGAAAACAGTTATTAAAAACAAAATGAAATGATTAGTACCATTATTAGTAATATTTGAAATTATTTATACCAACAAGTTTTTTATATGTATAATCCATAGTTGTCATTATGGTAACAATTAGCCATATAGTAAATAAAATGGTTGATGAAAGAATTTATCTTTATGAAGCCTTGAGTAAAGGAATAGCGTCTTATGGTTCGGTTGCCAAACATCTAAAACCAGAAATTGAAAAAGAATTGAAAAGAGAAGTGGATCATTTTGCAATAGTTACTGCACTTAGAAGATATGCAGAAAAACTTGTTACAAAATTTAACGATATAAAATTTGATACAAAATATTCTGAAGTAAATCTAAAAACACATATAATAGATATAAATGTACTAAAAACTCAGGATTTATTTGATAAACTTAAGCGTTTCTATGATTTAATTAATTTTGAAAAAGGAGACATCTTGCATGTTATTTATGGTAGATCTCATGTTGCAATTGTAACCAATGAACGTTACAAAGAAAAAATTTTAAATCTTTTACAAAATCAAAAAATTAAAAAAATTGAAGAAAATCTTGTAGCTTTATCCTTTACAGTTGGTAAAAATCGAATTGAAGAACCCGGGGTTCTTTTTAAATTAACACGTAGTCTTGCTTGGGAAAATATCAATGTAATTGAAATAATCTCAGTTGATCTTGAAGTTACATTTATTGTAGATAAAAATGATGCTGTAAAGGGATATAATGCACTAGAAAAATTAATCATTTGAAAAAAAACCTATTAATTTTTTTAAAAATTACGAAACAATAAAAAAAAATTTAAAGATATCTATATTTATATATAATAAAATGGAGGCATTAAATGAAAATTAAAAATTATAAAAAATGCTTATCAATTTTGTTTGTTTTCATATTTATAATTTCAACTTGTATTCCAGCATTTGGCTTAAATATTAGTTCAATAAAAGATAGTAAAAATGATAGCACAAATATAAATATAAAATATTTAGAAATTGAACTTTCTTTTTCTTACCCAGAAATTGTTAAACATGGCAAATATTGGGTTGTAAGAGTAAAAGAAACAAATCATAATCAATATGTACTTTTTGAATTAGATCCTGGAAAACCAGTTTTACCAGTTAATATTTCATTTTTCAAGCTTGCTTTTGGTTCAGATATAATTGATATTAATTATGAGCATTCAAAGCCTGAAATTATAAACTTAACCGGTAGACTGACTTTTTGTAGAGCTTCCCATGATAGTCAAATATTTGGTCGAAATGAAATCAATATGGATGCAACCATTTATGATAATAATGATCCTTACCCTTCGGACTGGGTATTGAATAATACAGGAGGAGGATTGTCAGAAGGTGAACATACAACTTTTTTAACAGTTAGAGTTTATCCAGTTAGATACTTACCTTTAGGTAATCAACTTCAATTTATTGAAAATATTATTGTTAATATAAGCTATATTGAGCCGTCCTATCCGATTTTAGGAGATAATGATATCTATGACTTATTAATCATATCTCCGTTAAGGTTTAAAAGCACTCTCAAACCACTAATAAATCATAAGAATAAATTTGGAGTGAGAACAAAATTTGTTACACTAAATTTTATTTATGATAAAATTTGGTATGGCCGAGATGAAGCAGAAAAGATTAAATTATTTATAAAAGAAGCAATTGAAAATGCAGGTATAAAATATGTTCTGCTTGTAGGAGGGCTAAAAAACCAAAGGTTCAAATGGCATTTACCTGTAAGATATAGCAGGGTTGTACCACCTAGTGAACAAGAATATCCTGAACAATCGTTTTTGAGCGATTTGTATTATGCAGATATATATGATAGTGTAGGGCAGTTTTCTAGTTGGGACTCAAATGGTGATGGAATTTTTTCAGTTTGGAATGATACTTATAAAGAAGATATGGACCTGTATCCTGATGTATATCTTGGTAGACTTCCATGTAGAAACATTAGAGAAGTAAGAATAATGGTCAAGAAAATAATAAATTATGAAAAGAGCAACAAAAAGGAAGAGGAATGGTTTAATAACTTAATTCTTGTAGCAGGAGACTCCTATAATGATACTAACCACTATAACGAAGGAGAACTGATATCAGAAAAGGCAATAGAACTTATGCCTGGAATGAACCCAATAAGAGTTTACGCAAGAAAAAACGAAAGTATGGATATAAATAGAAAAACAATAAATTCTGCTATGAACCAAGGAGCAAGCTTTGCCTATTTTTGTGGACATGGCAGTCCTGGAAGTTGGTCTACGCATTTTCCACCAGATGGAATAAATTGGACAAAAGGCTATGAACTACCAGACATGTTTTTATTAAGAAACAGAGGAAAACTACCAATCACTGTTGTTGGTGGTTGTCATAATGGACAGTTTGATGTGACAATGCTTAATCTATTGACTGGTTTCAAAGCCGCTTGGTATTCATATACTTGGGCGCCTAGATGCTGGAGTTGGTATTTGACTGTCAAAAAAGGAGGAGGAGCAATTGCTATAATTTCAAATACTGGTCTGGGAACTCATGGTGATGGGGATATGGATAATAATACAATTCCAGACTATTTGGAAATATTAGATGGATGGCTTGAACTTAGATTCTTGGAGCTTTATGGATCGGAAGGAAAAGATATTCTTGGTCAAAATCATGGTGACACATTAACCGGTTATTTAAACAAATTCCTTGGAGATGATTCTAGGATGGATGTTAAAATGGTACAACAGTGGGAATTGATGGGTGATCCAAGCCTAAAAATCGGCGGATATGATAAAATATAATTTTAAAAAATCTTCCTGGTAAGTTTTATATCCTGCGCAGTTAGCCCTTCTTTATCATAGGCTACTACTTTTATGATAAATATACCAAAAAAACTAAAGCTGAATAGGCTTCTTTTCCAACCATAGGTATAAGGTGCATCAGTGTCAGTTCCCTTTAATATCCCATTTATATAAAACTCTACCTTTTCTATTCCAGAATCTTCATCGGAGGCTATTGCCTCAATTGTTATACTTCCAAATATCTTAGAAAACCGTATAAATCTTGGAAGAATCTTAAAATCTCCAAGATAAAGTCCTTTCTCGGGTTTTACTATATATACTTCAGGAGCTTGATTTTCCACGCCTTTTTCTCTAACATTGAAGCTCCAGGTAGGTCCAGAACTAGTTGCGTTTTGATTATCCCATGCAACGATTTTCCAATAATAAGCAGTTTCATATTCCATTGTTCCAGGATCATAACTTTTCTCAGATTGTTTCCAAGATACCTGTGGTGGTGGATTGGTAGAACCAAAATATACATCAAATTTTAGGGAATCGCCATCAGGGTCACTGCATTGCCATGATAAATCTGCTTCAATGTCTATATTTGTGCCACCATTAGGTGGTGAAGGATTATTTGGCTCATATGGAGGGTTATTTTCACCAATTCGGCCCATAACTGATTCGTCTGCATACCCGTTATCATCATTAATAATACCCATTGTGACCTGTATATTATCAGGTTCTATATCGCCAAAATCGTCACCATGATTATCATAATGCTCATTACCATCCCAAATAACACTATCTGAATATGTCCCTCCTGCAGCAATTGTAATATCTTTATTGAAAGCATAATCTAGAAATCCAAAATGATATGGATTACCATAATAAGTATCATATCTGGAAATTATCTCTGTTATACATGCCCTAATATGACCATTATACTCAGAATTATCATTATTTTCAATTGTGATATCAACTTGAATAGTACCAGAACCAAGCCATGAAACAGTAATATCTGCAGATATATCTGCAACATCCCTATTTCCACAATTATTGAGTGCATTTGTTAGTAATATTGGATAATTACCAACGATTTGTTCATAACCACCATCAAAAATTGAATTTGGTACAGCCAAAATACTATAGTTCTGTGCCCATTTATCAACTTCCTCATTAAGAACATATCCCTCATGGTCAAATCTGATCATTTCAACATAAAGAAATTCATAATCTCCAGAGATATATTCGTCATATATACTTTGACTCCACTCATCGCAATTTTTACAGGATTGACCAGTACAAATCTCAGTAAAAACAGAATGAGTGTAACCTTGTATAGGAGTTGGCTCATTTATCTCATTTTTTGATGATGAAACACTATTAAAAATAGGAAATATTAGTATAAAGATTAGAATAATTGCAATTTTCTTTTTAATTTCTAATCCCCCTTAATTAACATTTGTTAATATATTTAGGGAGTTATAATCTTTACTATATATTATCTACAATAAAAAATAAAAAAAGGAAGAAGTGAAAAAAATTAATTTTCCTACTTCTTTTTAAGATATGGAAGACCGGTTCTCTTGTTTACACCAACGGAATATCCTGTTGGTAGTTCACAGGGTGATCCACTCTTTGGTTGTCTCTTACTAAAGAAATAAATAGTTTGATTTTTTCCACCCTTAAGCTTTACACTTCTTGTATATAAAGTCCATCCTTCATGTGTATATGCCATTATTTATACCTCCTTACCAGGAATATATAACTTATGATTTAAATCTTTCCTTATTTCCTTCTATAAAAATAGATAGATTCAAAGAAACATAATAAATAGTATTTATAATACATAAATTTATAAGGGGGACATTATTCCGGCTGTGAAATAAGGCGATTATAATGATAAATGCATACATATTAATACACATAAGTCCAGGTAATACAGATAAAATTATAAATCAGTTAAGAAAAATTGAAAATATTGCTAAAATCTCGGTTGTTGCTGGGGAGTATGATATTGTCGCTAGAGTTCAGGTTAAAAGTCTAGAAAGATTATTGAAAACTACAGATAAGATACAGATGATTAAAGGGGTGAGTAAGACAACTACCCAAGTAATTGAAAAAGAAATAACATTATGAAAATAAGAAAAAAATATTTATTATATGTTCTTGCTTTTTCTTCTGCAATACTTGCTGCATTACTATCAGGTATCGATGTAGTTATAGGGCAATTCCTAAAAAATCCTTTGATACTTGGTTTGTCAATTTTTTACTTTGGATTTTTAATGGCAATAATTTTCACTGGGTTTTTCTCAATTTCATATAAAGGCAAGAGCATTGGTGAAAGAACAATTGATCCAAGTTTTAAAAAAATTAGATTTCCTAAAAAAGTGGAAATAAAATATCATATATTAAGTGGAGCGGGTAATGCAATTTTTACTATTGGCTACTTTTGGTTGTTGATTTTAATAAAAGACCCGTCACTTGTTTTACCTTTTTCTCAAGTTGTTATTTTATATCTTGTAATTATTGAGTCTATAACTGAGAAAAACACTCCAACTCTTATTGAGATACAATCTTCAGTTATTGTAACTTTAGGAGCAATACTTGGGTCTATCAGTCTTTCAGGAACAATTAGTTTAGAATCTCTTGTAATTGTCTTTTTAGTCATAAACCCCGGATGGGCTCTTCAATCAATATACCAAAGAAAAATAAAAATGATGAAAATTAATAATAGACCAAATGACTCTTTAAATATCCGTTTGTGGAATGTTGCTTTTGCTTGTTTGTTTACAATGGTTTTCGTTATAATATATGATTTCTATAGCGGATCTAACAATTTTATAGAGTCATTATATGCAATTATAAATCAATTTGGTTGGCTATCTTTAGTTGGAATTGGTACTTTTTTCAGTTATATATTTTATATTAGAGCCTTAGGTATAGGTAAGGCAAGTGTTACTCAAGCAGTGAAATCCTCAGTAATTATATTTACAATTCCTGTTTCAATTGTTCTTGCCTACTTTGGTTATATTAACCCAATTTCAACTGATCCTGCTCTTATAATTATAAGATTTAGTGGTATTGTATTAATGTTACTTGGAATTATTTCATTTGCATTAACACTTACAAAAGCGTATATCTTCATCAAAATGAAGCCTGGATATCCTATTGAGAAAACAATGCAGAAAATATGGGATATTAAAGGCGTAAATAGAGTTACTGCGGTTGCAGGTGACTATGATTTCATTGTAAAGATCCACACTCGAACCCTTGTCAAAGGATATGAAAGGATACTTAGAAAAATTGAATCAATTGAGGGAATAAAAGAGTATAAATGGCAATCTGTTTTAAAAGAATGGGAGAATATTTAGAAAAAAATCTATAAATATTGCTTTTCCATTCCATTTTTCACCATGTGTGGTATTGTTGGCATTATTGGGAGGGGTCCTGTTTCTCGTCTTATATACCATAGTTTGTTCTCTGTTCAGCATCGCGGTCAGTCATCAGCTGGGATGCTTATGTATGATGGTAACATTCATGTGACAAAAGACCCTGGGCTTGTTAGAGAGGTTTTTAACGAGGAAAGAAAGATTAATGTTTCTGGAAATGTTGGACTTGGTCACACAAGATATTCGACTGCGGGAATGGATGATATTAAAGCCTTAAGACTAAATGCCCAGCCAGAATATTTGGTGAATCCGTTTTTGGCAGCTGTTCATAATGGAAATATCTTTAACTGTTCTGAAATGCTTGATTTGACAGCTAGAAAGCCAAGAACCGATTGTGATATTCATTGTTTTCTTCTTCCAATGGCAGATATGCTTTATAAAAAGGAACTGTCGCCTGAATTGATTTTTGATTCTTGTAAGTTTCTTATGAAACGATTGAAAGGAAGTTATTCTAGCTTATTTCTTGCAGATTCTGGTGATAATCCATATCTTTTTGCAATGACTGACCCCTATAAGATTAGGCCACTTGTTCTTGGAAAAACTGATGGTATGTATTGTCTTACCTCAGAAACCCGTGTATTTAAAAAAGTAAATTTTGAATATATAAAAGACATTCCAGGTGGGTCAGTTGTAATAATTGATAAAAATCTAAACATTTTTGAAAAACAAATAATCAATAAAAAGGAAAAACCCTGTATGTTTGAGTTTGTTTATTTTGCAAAACCTGATTCGCGAATCAATGGTCGTAGTGTTCATAACGTTCGAGTTGATATTGGTAGAATTCTTGCACACAACTATCCGGTTAAAGCTGATATCGTAGTTCCAGTTCCTGAGTCTGGCAGACACTATGCAATTGGTTATGCAAATGAATCAGGAATTCCAATTGATGAAGGTATTATGAAGGATAAAGATGAACGCTCTTTTATACAGCAGACTCAAGAAAGCAGGGATAAGGTTGTCGAAGAAGGTCTTTCTTATCTTAGATCAGTTCTTGGTAACAAGCGTGTTGTTTTGATAGATGATTCGATTGTAAGAGGAACAAACATCCGAAAACTTGTTACGGGATTAAAGGGTGCAGGTGCAAAAGAGGTCCATGTCAGAATTGGTTGTCCACCTTTAATTGCCCCATGTTATCTAGGTATTGATATGAGGAGCAAAAAGGAGTTTATCGCAAGAAACAATAATGGAAAAATAAAATCTGTTGATGCGATATGCGATGAAATTGGAGCAGATACCCTTGCATACTCTAGTATTGAAAGTCTAAAAAAGGCAATTGGTTTTGATACTTGCATGGGATGCATAAATTTTCCAGAGGGTTATCCTGCTGAATGGAAAAGTGAAGTAAAAAGCCTTTTTAATAAAGATAAACAAGGTTTTAGGGCTTATGAATCAATTCAGAGATGTTAAAATATGATTGAAATTACTACTGGAACTCTTGAAGAAAGAATTATAAAACTTCTAAAAAAAACCTATCCAATATCTGTTGATGATATTAAAAACGAGTTGAATGTTTCAAAGGATATGATTTTAAGAACCCTTAAGAAATTCCAAATGAAGGGAATTGTTAGACTAGAACCTCTTTCTGATAAAACATATGTAAGGCTTTTAAGACATGATTTTAGCTTTATTGGAAAAAAACGTCAACGAAAATTTATTAAACACCGTACAGGGAAAAGACAAGAATCAAATGATTATGATGGTATAATGTACTCTTAAGTAACTAATTTATACGATATTTACCCATATTATTTGGATTTCGTCAGGGGCTTTTTTCTTTGGTTTAGCACTGTTCTTTTTTTGCATATTTTTTTCACTATAATTATTTTTGTAGATTATTTTATATAAAATTTTTGATATTTTTAACCAATTACTTGAATTACCTGTTTGTTTACTATTAAAAATTCTTTTAGCTCGGTTGATTCTTTAAGCTTTTTAAGTAAATCATAATCCAATATGTGTTCATAGCGTGATATCACCCTACTGCCACTTGGTGACCAACTTGCGATTTGTATATATTTAAGGTCAAAGTCCTTTACTGAACCTAATATAGAAAAAGACTCTGCACTTATTTTAAAATCACAATGTGTACATTCAATAATTGTATCATAAGGCACATAGGCATTCTCTACATCCTGAATGGGTTCGAGTTGAACAACTATCATTTTACCTTTGCACAGAGGACATATTAAAACCTGATTGTTTTTCCTGTCCCAAATCTTAGATAAAAATTCCATATGATTTTTATTATATTTCATCTCCACGAGGATCCAACCCATATATTATGTAACGTTCTCACATAAATAGTTTTGTACAAAAGTGTTTAAAAATCAATAGATTATTAGCAAAAAAATGAAATTGATAACATTTCTTTCAGATTTTGGTTCAAGAAGCAGTTATGTATCTCAAATGAAGGCTGCAGTCTTATCAATTACTGATGCAAAAATTATAGATATAACTCATGATATCTCGCCTCACAATATCAGAGAGGGAGCATTTGTTCTTCTTTCGTCAATTTCCTATTTCCCTATAGGTTCGGTTCATGTAGCAGTTGTTGATCCTGGAGTAGGTACTGATAGAAAAGGAATAGTAGTGACAACACCTTCTCAAATTTTAATAGGCCCTGATAATGGTTTATTAATACCAGCAGCAAGAAGTTTGGGAAATTTTACAATTTATGAGATAAAAAATAAGAATTTAATGTTAGATTCTATTTCTAATACCTTTCATGGTCGAGATATTTTTTCACCTGTTGCAGCAAATATATTAAATGGAGTCCTTTTTGATCAAATTGGGCCAATTATTACTGATTTTGTTGATTTGGACTTTGGAAAATTTGAAATTAATAATAATTCAGCAAAAGGTAAGGTGATCTATATTGATAACTTTGGGAATATTATAACAAATATTGACGGTTTGAAATTGAAAAATGTTTTAGATTTTGATAAAAATATTACAATTTTTATTGGTAAAAAAACAATTAGAACAAAGTTTGTAAAATCCTATAATTTTGTAAGAAAAGGTAAAGATCTTGCAACGATTGGTAGCAGCAATTTATTTGAAATTGCTTATAATCAGGATGATGCAGCTAAAAAATTAGGTGTTAAACCTTATGATGACATAAAAATTCTTTTTTAATCTAAAAATTAATTATCGAATCAAGCAGTCCATGAGCGTAATTTATGCATCCGAAAGCTGTGAAATAATCTTTTTTATCCAGATAATATTTGGAATCGTTATAGTATTGTTTAGCAAGTTCTTTTGTTTTTTTCTGAGATAATGTTAATGAATTCTTTTTAATTTTTTTTAAATTTTCTTCAAACATCGTTATATCCTTTTCTATCCTAGTTTTCTGGTTCATTTATTTAAGATAACCGAAAATCATATTTGAACATAAAATTTTCGATTATATTGATATTTTGATATAGTCTCTTTTTTATGTTATAATAAAATTTTTTATAAAAAATTCATTTTTTTGAATTTTTTTATTATTTTTTGAATTTTTTAGTATTTTAATTCAATATATCAATATATATTTTGTATCTAAATAATAGTTTCAATAAAATCTTTTTTATAAAAAAATAGTGGTCAATAATTAGTAATATGATAGATATTGATTAGCAAATATTGATAATTTTAAATACGTCTTTTAGTTACCTCTATTAAATATTGTACAAATTAAGTATTATATGTTTAAGATATTAATTATATACATATATAATATATAAAAATATTTTTATATTATTTTTGAGTAAAATTTGAGAAAAATATTTAAGCTCCCTATACATTAACTAGTGTTAACTTGAGGGAGGTAAAAAATGCGAGAGATATATAAAACGTATTCCCAAAAAGGAAAGAAGCAAGTGAAAATTACAACTATCTCGGTAGCATTACTTGTTGCAGCAACCTTCATTTTTGGAGCTGCATCACCTGTAATGTCTATCCAGACGCATACAACGAAATTGAATGTAAATGCACCAGAACAAGAAATAACATCAAATGGACTAGCACCACGTAGTGAAAATGTTATAACAGAATCACCAGAATTAAAATCTGCTCCTGTTATGGCACCAGCACCACTTGATTGCACATATATGTATGGATATAACGCATATCCCGGGCCAGAAGAAACATTCTATTTCCCAGTCGATGATCCTAGCGATTATAATACTTTTGGCGAAACAATATCTGGAGACTTCCTTGCTGGTGGAACAATGGGCTGTGACATGGTATGGTATGCTGTTCAATACGGAAATGGTCTTTTGTATGGAATAGACCCATATACCGGTGAAATGTGGTCCATTGGCGGTGGAGGACTAGGTTTGAATGGTCTTGCATACGATCCAGTATATAACCGTATGTATGGTAGTTCAGACAACAACTACCTTGTTGAAGTCGATCCAGACACAGGTGAGCAAGAGCAAATTGGTCCCTTCGGTGGCGGTGCCGGTTATATGATTGGTATGGCATTTGATGCAGAGGGTACACTTTATGGTTGGGATCTTGTTATGGATTACCTTTGGACAATTGATACTGAGACTGGAGAGGCGACACAAGTTGGTCCCCTTGGCATATCAATAAACTATGCACAGGATGGTGACTTCTGCAGAGAAGATGACATATTATATCTAACTGCTTATGTATCTACTGGACAATTGTATACTTGTGATAAAGAAACTGGAACATGTACTCTTATTGGTACCATTGGAAGCGGAATAGAAACAACAGCCTCTGTTTTCATAAACTCATGTAAACCAAAAGAGCATGATGTTCAATTGAAGAGTATCGATTCACCCGTAACAGGTCGTGCAGAACCAAATATGGATATGTTAATGACTGTCAAAAACGTTGGAAACAACACAGAGACATTTGATGCACAAATGGAGATTATAAAGTGTGAATCCGGACCATTGATATATGAAGAGTACTTTGATACAGGTACATGGCCAGAAGGTTGGGAAACCGACTGGTGGACACTTCAATATTCAAATTACGCCGGTGGAACTCCATACGAAGCACGATGTTACAAGTATGATCAATATTACGGTGGATATGATTACTATGATAACTATGTCCAGAGTCCTCCAACTGATTGTACAGGTGCCGAAAAGATTAATCTGCGTTTCAGATGGGCAGGAGACTATTATTATCCACAATATTGTTCAGTATATGTAAAGTTCAGAAGAAACTCAACCAGTCCATGGAAGGATGTAACTCCTTGGGATAACCCAGTAAAT
>Ga0209536_100004030_pt1 | contig 23341 bp, 18 predicted proteins | sample DeeMarSeWOR28_12_FD_187461 | JGI IMG/M metagenome (GOLD analysis project Ga0209536, IMG submission 187461) | Marine sediment microbial communities from White Oak River estuary, North Carolina - WOR-2-8_12 (SPAdes) (version 2) | ecosystem: Environmental > Aquatic > Marine > Intertidal zone >...
ACGGAAAAACACGGAATATTCATTAACCATGTTGATATCTTCCGTGTGATTCCGTGGCTATTTATCAGGATCGGGGCTTGAGTAAATGTCATTGGGCCTGATCCATAGGGTACTTACCTGAGCGATGTCGTCCCCATTGAGCTCCATTTCGCCACGGAAACATACGGAATCCCGTCAGCTTGAATTCTTCCGTGTTTTTCCGTGTGGTTCCGTGGCTATTTATCAGGATCATGGCTTGAATAAGTGCCATTGTGGTCAGGATGGCTGAGGCTTGGCCGGGAGCCCCGGATATCGTCACTCTTCACCGCCAGCAAGTGACTTGCGCCTGTCGATCTTGCCGAGGCATTGCTCGATCTGCTCGCGGTGCAGGGACTCTTCCTCCTTGAGGGTATTGATCAGGCGCTCCAGTTCTGCGCGATGTTCCCTGATCACCGACCGGGCCTGCTCTTCGGCCTGTCGCAGCATGTTCTGTACGGCGTTGTCTACCGCCTCGGCCGAGTGCTCGCTGTAGTGACGTGGCTGTGCGATCTCGCGTCCCAGAAACGGATGTTCCTCGCTTTCCCGCAAATCCACGGGTCCGATGTCCTCGGACATGCCCCAGCGCGCCACCATGGCACGGGCCAGGGTGGTGGCTTGCTGGATATCGTCATCGGCGCCGCTGCTCACTGTGCCCAGCAGTTCCTTCTCGGCGGTCCGCCCACCGAGCATGACCGCCAGCCTGTCCCGGAGATACTCTTCCGGCAGTGTATGCCGCTCCTCTTCGGGAAGCTGCTGGGTCACACCGAGGGCATGGCCGCGTGGGATGATGCTGACTTTGTATATCGAGTCCGCATGGGGCAGGAAATAGGCCACCAGTGCATGACCCGCTTCATGTATGGCGAGGCGATGTTGTTCCTCCGGCTGAATGGCCAGGGTACGCACCGTGCCGAGCAACAGCTTGTCGCGCGCCTCCTCGAAGTCGCGCATCACGACCTCGGTGCGTTTCTCCCTGGCGGCAAGCATTGCCGCCTCGTTGACCAGGTTCTTGATGTCAGCCCCGGAAAAGCCCGGTGTCCCGGCCGCGATCCTGCTGAGGTCGACATTCTCGCCAAGCGGCACCCTCCGGGTATGGACCTCGAGAATTGCGAGCCGGTCATTGCGATCCGGCAGGTCCAGCACGACATGCCGGTCAAATCGACCCGGTCTCAGCAGGGCCGGGTCCAGCACATCGGGCCGGTTGGTGGCCGCCAGCACGATCACGGCCTCATGGCCGGTGAAGCCGTCCATTTCCGCCAGTATCTGGTTCAGGGTCTGTTCGCGCTCGTCGTGGCCTCCACCCAGGCCGGTTCCGCGGGTGCGCCCGACGCTGTCCAGCTCGTCGACAAACACAATACTGGGGGCGTTCTTTTTTGCCGACTCGAACAGGTGACGCACCCGGGAGGCGCCGACACCGACGAAAACCTCGATGAATTCCGACCCGGATATGGAATAGAACGGCACGCCGGCCTCACCGGCCAGTGCACGTGCCAGCAGCGTCTTGCCGGTACCGGGTGCGCCCATCAGCAGCACGCCGCGCGGTATCTCCGCGCCCAGCTTGAGGAATGTCCCGGGGTGTTTGAGAAACTCCACCACCTCGATGACTTCCCGTTTCGCGTTTTCCTGGCCGGCGACGTCGGCAAAGGTGACCTCCGGTACTTCTGCCTTCCTGGCCGGGGCCTCGAGAAAACGCTTCAGTTCCTCCGGTCCGCCCATGCGTCCGCCCAGTGCGCGAGAGGTCCGCTGGAACACCCAGTAGAAAAACAGGATCAGGAACAGCCAGGGGAGCAATGACAGCAGCACGGCGATAGCCCCGGTTTTGCCTGCCTCGCTTGTGACGTTGACCTCGACGTCATGTGCCTCGAGTAACGGCAGCAGGCCTTCATCACCGAATTGGGGGATGCGTGTGCGAAATCGCCGGGCGATCTCACCCTGTGGTCCGATCGCTTCGTTCGAGTGTAACCTTCCCTCGGCGATATCACCCTTCAGCTGTATTTCAGCCACGCTCCCCTTCAGGACAAATTGCTTGAAACTGCTGTATGGAATCTCGTAGCCGGGTTCCGGGGTGGGCGCCTGCAGGAAGACCAGGTACACAACCACCAGCATTGCCGCGATCAGCGCATAGCGTAGCCATTGCGGGTACTTCTGCTGATTTTCGGGCTCGTTGTTCATTGTTCAGCGTCAACTGGTATTTCAGGCAATTGTAACCATGACTGTCAGCCCTGGTGCAGCACGATTCCGGCAGCCAGGCCCGCGCAACCGGGTTGCCTTGATGCTATCAATCGATCTTCATCCACGGGAGCATTCATGGAAAGTAAAGCACAATCTGCGGTTCCACGTACATGCATGAATCCGCGACAATGGAGATATCATGGTTAATGCCTCTGGCGGATCATGTCTCGAGCTGGTAGTGGTGGGCTTGCCCGTGACAGGGGCTGGCGCGGCGACTGACGGCCTGGAATATCTTCGGCCGGATGTGGCAGGAAGGGTTGACGTGCCATGTCCTTGGCGAGGTCAGCCTGACTGCGCTATACAGTCATAACCGGTCGGCTTGTCTGGCTGAATCACCTCGCAATTCCATTCACGACCACCTGATCCTCTACTTGCTGGTCAGCAACTCAATCCGTTTGGCAATCAGCTCGCGCCGGCGCTTGCGCGACAGTTCAGGGAACATCGGTGATTCCCAGGTCTGGTAGCAGACAAACAGCATGGCACGCATCTCCAGATCTTCGCCTGTGAAACCCAGTTCACTGAAGGTGTTGCGCAGCAGGTCAAGCCGGATACGGTTGACCCGGCGCACCTCTCGAGCCGCCCGCTTGTCCTGCAACGCCCATTGCCGGATGGGGATCTCGTATCTGGCGAGATCATAATCGAGGACCATCTCCGCGAGCTTGATCAGCCTGTCCCCGGGTTTGAGTGACAGCAACAGGGGATTGTCCGTTACAACGCGGGTGAGTTCGTGGGTCCAGTACTCGAGTAACTGGTCCAGCATGTCGTCACGGTTCCTGAAGTGCCAGTAGAAGCCCGCCTTGCTGATACCGAGCCTTTTGGCCAGCCCCTCCACGGTGACGCTGGAGATGCCGCCCTCGACCAGGGCCTGCAGGCCTGCCTCGAGCCATTCTGCCATGGAAACGCCGCGTCTGGTCTTCATTGTCTTCATATCCCTATTGTAATGGTGGTTTCCGGCTGCCAGGTAGTATTCAACTATACGGTCACGTATAGTTCATGGCGACCTTTTGTACTAGACTCGCCCGGTAACGGTATGTGCATCCGGGACGACCAGAGCGATTTTTCAGGAGTGGCCATGAGACCTTGCGAAAGTATTCTGCTGTTTGCGGTTATCTTCATGCCGCTATCCGGCCTGGCTGCCGCGCAGGATAATGCCGCCCCGGGGGCATCCCCTGGTCAAACGGCGTCTGAAAATACAGCGGACCCGGCGCAATGCCTGGCCTTTGCCCAGGACATCGATGCCGATCTCGGCGAGGTGCTGCGCGCCGGTTGCGAGCCGACCCTCGCACAGATGTCGAGACTGATGGACAATCCGCTCGGCAACGTCGCCATGCTGTTCACACAGTTCGACATGTACAAGATGGAGAACCCGCGGTTCAACGAGGACGCCAACAAGTACGTCTACACCGGTATCGCCCAGTTCCCGAAACGGCTCAATGACGACTGGAACCTCATCAACCGTGTGATCTGGACCGTGCCCAGCATGCCGGTCGACAAGAACAATCTGGACGACTACGAACTCGGCTCCGGGCCGGGCGGCGGCATCATGCCCCCGGACGGCTCGCCGCCGACCCCCATCGACATCCTCGACGGGCGTACCACCGGGCTCGGTGACTCGTACTACGTCGGCCTGTTTGCTCCCCGCGAGGGCATCGACATGCTCAACGGCAAGTTCCTGTGGGGTGCCGGTTTCGACCTGGGGATACCCACCGCTACCGACGATGTGCTTGGTACGGAAAAGTGGTCGGCGGGACCGTCGGCGCTTGGTGTCTACATGGGGCCGAAGTGGAAGGTCGGTGCCCTGGGTATGCATTACTGGGATTTCGCCGGCGATGATGACCGCAGCGACGTGAACCTGACCAACCTGCAGTATTTCGTCTACTACAGTCTCGATGAGACCACCTCGATTGGCGCCAGCCCCAACATCATAGCCAACTGGGAACAGAACAGCGACAACCGTTTCACCGTACCGGTGGGAATCGGCATCAACCGGACCTTCCAGTTCGGCAAGGTGCCGGTGCGCATCGGCTTCGAGGTGCACAAGTCCGTGATCCAGCCCGATGATGTGCCCGGGGCAGAATGGGACTTCAGGCTGTTCATCATCCCGGCGGCACCCGCGGCGCTGTTTGACTGGATGCAGTAATTGGCTGTCGACTCGTGATGACGTCGCAGTAATCCGAGGAGAGGACATATGACCACGAAAACCTGCTTCACCCGTTTACGCCATGTGGTCACGGGCATGGCCCTGGGTGCGACCTGCCTGCTGATGCTCCACAATTCGTCGGGGTTGCTGATTTCAAGCGCCGAGGCCGCCGGCGGCATGGTCGAGGGACCCAATGTGATTGCGCCGAACCGCTATGTGTATTACCCCGGCACCGAGGTCCTGGCCGAGGACGAGGTGCGGGTGATTGCCTGCGGCACCGGCATGCCCGATGCCCGCCGTGGTCAGGCCTCGGCCTGTTTCCTGTTCGAATTCGGCAATGGGGAGAAGATCATCTTTGATATCGGCACCGGTTCGATGCGTAACATCAACTCACTCATGATCCCCGCCGAGTACCTGACCAAGATCATTCTTAGTCACCTGCACACTGATCACTGGGGTGATCTTGCTTCACTCTGGGCCGGAGGCTGGACGGCCGGCCGCCCGGTGCCACTGGAAGTGTGGGGTCCAAGTGGACAGACCCCGGAGATGGGCACTGAACATGCCATAGAGGGTTTCTTGCAGGCCTTTAACTGGGATTATCAAACCCGCGCATACAAGATTACGCCAATACCGGGCAGTATCAATGTGCATGAGTTCGACTACAAGGCCGTAAACAAAGTCATTTATCAAGACAAGGGCATCACAGTACGCTCCATCCCGGCGATTCACACCGGTGACGGGCCGGTCAGTTTCATTATCGAGTATGCGGGCATGAAACTGGTGTTCGGTGGCGATACTTCGCCCAACAAGTGGTTTGTCGAACATGCCAGGAATGCTGACTTTGTTATCCACGAAGCATTTGGTACACCTGAATTCTTCGTTAAGGATTATAACCAGCCACCACAGCTTGCCTGGCGGGCCTGCTGCGAGTTCCACACTTCACCACAGGCCTTTGGCAAGATCATGAGCACCATCAAACCACGTCATGCTGTTTCCTATCACAGCTTTGAGGAAGCGTTCGACGGAATACGGGCTGGTATTCGTGAGACCTATGATGGACCGCTTTCAGTCGCCACGGACATGATGGTGTGGAATATCACGAAGGACAGGATCGTCGAGCGCATGACCGTCTCGCCCGATCGTGCATCGGGTGTGCCTGGTCCGACAAGACAACCGCCACCGAAGAAGGGCGTCCCTGACCCGATGAGCGACTTCATCAAGAGTGGTGAATGGGGCCCGGGCTTCAATGCCCAGAACGAGATGCTCGACGAGCATTCCAGGAAATACGATCTGGACAAGATGGACTGGCGCAGGCAGAAGCCCTGGTACAAGCCCGACTAGTCTGGTAGGGGGATTGGTATGACTAATCAAGTACGAACTGTTTCAATCGAAATGTGGTCAGAGAACATTTATTGCTAATATTAGGCAAATCTGTGCTCTGACCCCAATTAATCCAGAGGAATCGATGGTGGCATCGCTTAATCAGTAATAAAGAAGTAATGCTTTACTCCCGCCGATTAAATGGAGGTCTGGACCATGAAGCCGCGTTTCTGTGTATTCGTCTTTCTCATTGCATTAGTGGCACCCGCGCTAGCGGAGGATAAACCTGCTGCCTGGTATCCGCGGACCGAAAGCGTTGGTCCCGATGAAATGTTCGTCGTCGCGCTCGGTACCGGGATGCCGACGCCCATCACCCGTGGCCAGAAGTCAACCGCCTGGTACGTCGAACTCGGCAATGGTGACATTTTCCTGTTCGACGTCGGATCGGGATCCGCAGAGAACCTGTTTGCACTGCGTCCGGACTTTCACCGTGTCGACAAGATCTTCGCCAGCCACCTGCACACCGACCATGTAGGAGATGCCGCTGTGGTCTGGGTCGGTGGCTGGCTGAGCGGAAGGTACACGCCACTACATATCTACGGGCCTTCAGGCTCGAAGCCTGAGCTTGGCACCGCCGCTTACGTGGAGGGGCTTAAAAAGACTTATGCCTGGGACATCACGGGTCGCTCCGGTATATTGCCCGATGCCGGGGGGGAACTTATCGCGCACGAGTTCGACTACAAGCAGGACAACGGCGTGGTGTATGAGAAGAACGGGGTCAAGATCACCTCTTTTCCCGCCGTCCATGTGCTCGACGGCTCGGTCAGCTATCGTCTCGAGTGGAACGGCCTGAGCTTCGTCTTTGGTGGTGACTCGGCGCCCAACAAGTGGTTCATCAAGCGTGCCAAGGATGCCGATTTTGTGATTCACGAAATGTTCTATACGCCCAAGGGGCTGGAGGAAGCCCTGGGCTTCCCGCCGCGTCAGGCGACTATCGTTTCGTCTTATATCCACACACCACCGAGCGGTTTCGGCAAGATCATGGCTGAAGTCAAGCCGCGACTGGCAGTGGGTTACCACACGATTCGTCAACCCGAACTCGACCTGATGATGATCGAAGAGGTTCGCAAGGTCTACGACGGACCGCTGGTGATTGCGGATGACCTGATGGCCTGGAACATAAGCAAGGATCGGATTGTGCAGCGCGAAGTGGTGAGCGCGGAGCGCGTCCAGGCACCGCCAACAACGATGGAGTACAAGAAGGCCAAGCGCAGCGGCCAGGCCAGCTATTCCAAGTACATCGACGACGGCAAGTGGGACGGCTATACACCGCCGCCGTTACCGGAGCAATAATCCATACGTTGGTTTCAAATTGAAAACAGGGTATTTCAACGTGTCATGAGTTCTGCTTTTGATTATCAGTATTACGGCGGGTTAAGCGGCAGCAGCCAAAGAGGGCCCTGGGACAACATAATTGGCGGCGAGCGTTACCCCGATGGTTATACACCCATGCCGATCAAGAATAGCAAATGGGGTCAGAGCACAGATTTTGCCTATATAAGCGAAAACCATGCTCTGACCCCATTTTTCTTCAACCATGAAGCCTGGCCCATGGAGACCGGCAAGGCGTGGGATACCGCGCCGCGCGGTGAACCCGCCACCGGGCTAATGACAGACTGGCTGAAAAAAGGCGCGCTGGAAAGCATGATCCCTCCGCCCACGCAACCGATCGATTAACCGGGATTCACGCAACCATTACTGAAGATCTACATTCACGGCAAATAGCCGAAAGGGAGAGGTGATTTGTGAGGCTGCGCGAAATTATATGCGCTGGCCTGGTGATTCTAGCGGTGGCCAGGCCGGCGCTCGCCGAGGAAGCGGCCAGCGGTGCGGCGGCCTCTGATCCGACGGCGGCAGTCAATTATCAGGACGTACGTTACCGCTATTTCGATCTCGATAAGGGCGCGGACAAGCACAGCTTCGAGACTGAAGGCGCCTACATGCTGCATCCCCGTTTCAAACTTACCAATGAACTGCGCTACGTGAACACGGACAGCAGCGGCAAGTCGGAGCAGGATTTCGAGGAGCTCAAGCTCAAGGGCATTCACCTCACAAGCATAAAGCCGTTCGGCATAAAGGCGAAGCTGGCGTTGGGTGCCGAGTGGTTGAAGGACCTCGGTGATTTTGAGAAGGGCACGGGGAGTGGGGCGGACATTATTGCGCCGCTGGCGGGAATTGGCTGGGTGCCTGATGACAGGAATTTCATTGTCACCCTGGTGCAGTATTTTTATTCCTACGACACCGACAGTGCACGGGAAGAAGATGTGCGCGAAACAACGCCGCGTTTGATCTGGATTCGCTCGTTCCCGGATATCGGTGGTTGGTTCAAGGCCGACCTCAAAATGTCCATTGATCACGAAGATGATGAAAACTTCGACCAGAGGCTGGAGTTGAAACTTGGCAAGATGGTTTCTCAAAGTGTGGGCTTTTATGGCGAAGTATTTCTGGGTGACGACGTGCTCGACTCTAAGGCCTACAACTATAGTGTCTGAGCGGCTGTACGCGTGATGTATTAGCGCAATGAGCAATGCCTTCCATGATCATATAGAAGGCAGTCAGCAGGCATTAACAGCCTGTTAAATGCTTCCGACTATCTCGAGAGAACTGCATAAAATTCTACTAGTTAAGAATTCGGATTACTCACCAAGATGACTCACCTTTTTTTTCGAGGGGCGCTTTTTCTTTTTGTTGTGCTGGCTATAGTGCCAGTGGCAAAGGCGGACTGGATAAATTTGACCGGGGCAGAGACTGCACCCAATATCGCCGAGATCTATGTCCTCGAGGACCATGTGAAGCTGGTACTGGAGGTCTATATCGGCGATCTCGAGCTGTTCGATGCGCTGGTGCCCAACGACTGGATGACTGACAAGGCATCTGCTGCCGACAGGCCGTCGCCGGAGGCGCGCCTGCGGGCGTTTGCGCAACAGACCTTCAGGGTGGTGACGGGGGAGGGCGAACAGCTGCCCGCCCGGCTCGAACGGGTCGAGCCGCGCATGCGGGTGGATCGCAAGTCGCCCTTTGCGGGCATGATCAACCCGATCACGCGCCAGCGGGTACCGGAGGCGCCCGCCGACAAGCGGGTGCTGTATGCGGAGATCAGCTACCCGTTCGAGGGGCGTCCCGCTGAACTGACCTTCATCCCGCCGCAGGACGAGGAGGGCCGGGCCCGGGTCTCCATCGGCTTCATCGCCTATCACAAGTCCGTACCGGTGATCGATTTCCGTTACCTGGGGGCGCCGGCGCGTCTGCAGCTGGACTGGGAGGATCCCTGGTACAGCCGTTTCGAGAATCCCAATCTCAAGCGGCACCACAAGGATGCCCTCATGTCGTTCCTCTATGTGGAACCCTACGAGGTGCGTCACGAGATCCTGGTGCGGGTACGGGACATGGCGAACTGGATGGGCCTGGGTTTGCGTGGTGACGAATATATAGAGGTGGATGAACTCGAACCGCTCAAGCAGCGCATTGGCGAGTTCCTGCTCACCAAGAACACCGTGCTGGTAGATGGCAAGGTACTGAAGCCAATCCTGGACCGGAGCAGCTATGTCACGGTGAGCCTGAACGGCATCCGGCTGGTGGAGGTGCCCGAGCGCACCGAGATCCCGACGGCCATCATCGGAGTCATTATCACCTACCTGACGGATGGCCTGCCGCAGCAGGTGACGGTCGACTGGGAACTGTTTACCGACCAGATCGAGCGGGTGCCCGCCACGGCCACCGATCCCGCGGGGCCGCTGCCGACGCACCTGACGCCCGACGACAGGGTGCACACCTGGACGAATTACCTGAAAAACTACGAGCTGCCGACTGTGCAGAGCGTGGCGGTTGCCGGGTCACTGGGCAAAATCAGCCTGCCCTGGGGTTCGCTGGTCGCGGCTGTGCTGCTGCTGCCTGCAGCTTTCTGGCTAATGCGCCGGCGGCGGCAGGGTGCCTCTCTGGCTGCGCCGCTTATCACCGTAGTGGTTGTTATCACGGCCGGCGCGGTGGCCTACCCGTTTACGCGCGTCGACATCGAGCGCCCCGCGGTCATGGCCAGCGAGCTCGGTCCGGAACGCTCCAGAGCGCTGCTGCAGGTGCTGCTGAAGAACGTTTACCGGGCATTCGACTTCCGCGACGAAGAGGATGTCTACGACAAGCTGGCCGTCAGCGTCCGGGGCGAGCTGCTGTCCGATATCTATCTGCAGAACCGCCGGGCTTTTGCAGTTCGGCAGGCGGGCGGGGCGCAGGCCAAAATCAAGTCGGTCGAGATTCAGGAGGCCGTCGCCGAACGGCTGGACAACGGGCGGCTGGCCTATGCCATCAAGGGGCACTGGACCGCGCAGGGCACTGTGGGGCACTGGGGGCATATCCATATGCGCAAGAACCAGTACGCCGCCATCGTCACCGTCGAGGCGGATAACGGTGCGTGGAAAATCGCCGACCTGGAGGTGCTGGAGGAGCAACGCATCGATCCGGCGGCCACGGATTCCGGTGCAGTTACCGCCGCGAAGGTGCGACAGGGCCCGGGCGATCGATGATCCGTATTGAGACCCTGACGTTCAGTTACCCCGGTGCGGAATTCACCCTGAATGTGCCGGATTTCCGGATCGAGCCGCAGGAAAAGGTCGCCGTCATCGGTCCGAGCGGTTCCGGCAAGACGACGCTGCTGAACCTGGTTGCCGGTATCCTGGTGCCGCAGCAGGGGCGGGTGCTCTGCGCCGATACCGAAGTGAGCGCGCTCGACGATCCAGCACGTCGCGCCTTCCGCATCAGCAACATCGGCTTCGTGTTCCAGGACTTCGAGCTGCTGGACTACCTCAACGTCCTCGACAATATCATCCACCCGTATCGTATCAGCAGCGCATTGCAGCTAAACGTCGATGTCAGGACCCGGGCCAGCGAACTCGCGCGGCAGATGGACATCGGCGACAAGCTGCGCCGGCGTGTCGATCACCTTTCTCAGGGCGAAAAGCAGCGCGTGGCAATCTGCCGGGCGCTGCTGCCGCAACCGGATCTGGTACTCGCTGACGAGGCCACCGGCAACCTCGACCCGCGCAACAAGGGGCAGATTCTCGGGCTGCTGTTCGACAGTGTGGCGGCGCACGGTGCGACCCTGCTGGCGGTGACCCACGATCATGAACTGCTACCGCATTTCGACCGTGTCGTGGATTTCAATGATTTCAGGTCGGACGCGCCGTGATGGACAGCCTCTATCTTGCCTGGCGATACCTCGCCTTCAACAAGCTGCGCACGGCGACACTGGTCATCTGCGTGACGCTCATTGCCATACTGCCGCTGGCGCTGCAGGTCCTGCTGGCGGAAAGTGAACGCCAGTTGCTGGCGCGCGCCGGGTCCACGCCGCTGCTCCTGGGCGCGCGGGGCAGTGCACTCGACCTGGCGATGAACGCCCTGTATTTCGCCGACGAAACGCCGGAACTGATCAGCATGGCCGCCGATGAAGCCATTGCAACTTCCGGGCTGGCGATGCCCATCCCGCTGTATGTGCGCTTTCAGGCACGGCGCTTTCCCATTGTCGGTACCACGCTGGATTATTTCGGCTTCCGCGGGCTGCGCATCGCGCAGGGGCGGCAGCTGGCGCTGCTGGGCGAGTGCGTGATCGGCGCGGATGTCGCGGAACGTCTCGGGATCGGCGTCGGTGACAGCCTGCTGTCCTCGCCGGAGGCATTGTTCGATCTTGCGGGCGTCTATCCGCTGAAAATGCAGGTGGTCGGTGTGCTGGCGCGTGCGCATTCCGCCGACGATCGAGCGGTGTTCGTCGACCTCAAGACCGCCTGGGTGGTGCAGGGACTGGTGCACGGGCATGAGGATGTGACGCGCGGCGAGGATAGCAGCGTGATCATCGACCGTACGCAGGACAATGTGGTCGCCAGCGCCAGGCTGGTCGAGTACACGGAGATCACAGCGGATAACATCGACAGCTTCCACTTTCACGGCAGTCCCGACAGCTATCCGTTGAGCGCCATGATCGTCGTGCCGAACGACGATAAGGCGGGTACCCTGCTGCGCGGGCGCTACCTGGGCAGCGAACCCCCCTACCAGCTGGCCGTGCCGAAGACAGTGATCGAAGGCCTGCTGGCCACCATATTCCGTATCAAGGAGGTGCTGGACGCCGTCATCCTGATCGTCGCCGTTGCCACGGTGCTGGCCCTGGTGCTGGTGTTTGCGCTGTCGCTGAGATTGCGCCAGCGGGAAATACAAACGGTCTTCCACATCGGCGGCAGCCGGTCGACCATTGCCCGCCTGCTGGCAGCGGAAATCGTTATTATTCTGCTGGCAGCTGCGCTGCTGTGCGCGCTGGGAATCACTGTCATGCAGCCGTTCAGCGACGAGCTGGTGCGCGTGCTGTTCATTGCCTGAGGAGGGAGAGGGGCTCATGCGGGGGAAAACCCGATCTGCGCACTGCTTGCAGGTACTGCTTGTGCTGGGATTGATGATGACTGCACCGTTGCTGCAAGCAGCCGACCGGCTGGTCGTGTATACCGTCAACTACCCGTTACAGTATTTTGCCCAGCGCATTGCGGGTGATTACGCCGAGGTCGTCTTTCCCGCGCCGGCCGATGTCGATCCGGCATTCTGGCAACCGGACGCGGCCACCATCGCGGCCTATCAGCAGGCCGACCTGGTCCTGTTAAACGGTGCCGGTTACGCGAAATGGGTCGGCCGGGTGTCACTCCCGCGCAGCAGGCTCGTGCATACCGCCGCCGGGGTTGCCGCAGACTATATCGAGACCACCGGCACCGTTACCCACAGCCACGGGCGCGAGGGCAGTCATTCCCATGCCGGCACGGCCTTCACCACCTGGCTGGATTTTCGACAGGCGGCCGTGCAGGCGAATGCCATTCGTGAGGCCATCTCCCGGCTGCGCCCGCAGTATGCCGATGTGTTCGCAGCCAATGCGAACGCGCTGGAATCCGATCTGCTGGCACTCGATACCCGCATGCAGGCCATAGTCTCAGCCGCGCCGGACACACCGCTGCTGGCGTCTCATCCCGTGTACCAGTACCTGGCACGCCGTTATGACCTCAATCTCGAAGCAGTCATGTGGGAGCCGCACACGCTGCCTGATGCAGGGCAATGGCTCGCGTTCGAACGGTTACTCAAGGATCACCCCGCAGGCTGGATGTTGTGGGAGGGTGATCCCCTTCAGGAAAGTATTGACCGCCTGCAGCAGCATGGTGTGCAGAGCATCGTGTTCGATCCCTGTGGCAATGCGCCCGGGGAAGGCGATTTCCTGGAGATCATGTCCACCAACCTGCGTCGCCTGGATCGGGTTTTCCGAAGCAATGATTCTGGGGGCGTGTTTCAGCAAGGCATTGAATAGTATTGAAATTAGTTTCTATCACTATTCCCCGGGGGGCTTGAATGGAGTTTTTCGAGGTAAAAACAGCACTGAAAAATCACCCAATTGAATGATTGCCTCGATATCATCCATTCAAGATCGGGTTAGGGGCAATGGCACTTACTTACGCCCTGATCCCGATAAATAGCCACGGAATCACACGGAAAAACACGGAAAATAACGACATGGTTACTGAATATTCCGTGTTTTTCCGTGTGCTTCCGTGGCGAATCGGGGGCAATGGGGACGATGTTATTTAAAGTAAGTGCCATTCGGGTCAAGGGTGATTTTTTATCCCCAGGATCACACTCACACGCTGGGCTTTGCTCCTGATTTCTGAGATATTATGCTGCTAATCAATCAATTGCGGTGGTCCGACCCCGCGGCGCCAACGGCATCACTGGTGAAGCTGAAGCTTTTGTTGTTCCTTGCCTTGCTCCTCCAGGGCATGACGAGTAGTGCGGCCGGCAGAAACCTGTCGGAGGGGTATGCGCAACGTTCGGTCTGCGCGACCTGTCATAAGGCGCAAGCGGCCCTCTGGACCGGTTCACATCATGACCTGGCAATGCAGCCGGCCACCCGGGAAACCGTCCTGGGGGATTTCGATAATGCCAGCCTGACCCATTTTGGTGTGACATCGTCCTTTTTTATCAAGGATGGCAAATTCATGGTCCGGACCGAAGGCTCGAAGGGCAGGCCCGCGGACTACCACGTCAGGTACACCTTCGGTGTCGTCCCCCTGCAGCAGTACCTGGTGAAATTCCCGGGCGGGCGCCTGCAGGCGCTAGGGCTGGCCTGGGATACGCGGCCGGCGGATGAGGGCGGCCAGCGCTGGTTTCACCTCTACCCCGACGAGAAAATCGCATATGACGACGTGCTGCACTGGACGCGTGTGAGCCAGAACTGGAACAGCATGTGTGCCGAGTGCCACTCGACCGGCCTGCAGAAGAACTACGATGCGGAAAGCCGGACGTTCAGCACGACCTGGTCGGAGATCGATGTGGCCTGCGAGGCCTGCCACGGACCGGGTGCAGACCATGTTGCCTGGGCCGGTCGGCCGCCGGAGCAGCGCAAAACCGAACCCGGCAAGGGGCTGGTCGTGCAGCTGGACGAACGCCGGGATGTCAGCTGGACCATCAACCCGGAGACCGGCAACGCCGAACGCAGCCGGCCGCGCGACAGCGAGCGCGAGATCGAAATGTGCGCCCGCTGTCATGCCCGGCGCAGTCCGATCAGCCGGGGTTATGTGCACGGTGAAGCGCTGCTGGACCACTACCTGCCGCGGCGTCTCGATGAAGGCATGTACCATGCCGATGGCCAGATCGACGACGAGGTGTACGTCTACGGCTCCTTTCTGCAGAGCCGGATGTATCATGCGGGCGTCACCTGCAGTGACTGCCACCAGCCGCACAGCCTCGAGCTGAGGGCGCCGGGCAACGGTGTCTGCCTGACCTGTCATGCCGCGGCGAAATATGAAACGGCCGCTCACCATTTTCACAAGCCCGGTTCGCCTGGCGGCAGCTGCGCCGAGTGCCACATGCCGCCGAAGACCTACATGGTGGTGGATCCGAGGCACGACCACAGCATGCGCATTCCGCGCCCCGATCTCTCGGTGTCGCTGGGCACCCCCAATGCCTGCAACAACTGCCACACCGACCAGACCGACGAATGGGCGGCGGCGCAGGTCGGGAAGTGGTACGGGAAGGCGCGACAGGGCTACCAGCGCTATGCCGGGGTGCTGGCTGCGGCCCGTCGTGAGGAGCCGACAGCGGGTCCCGCGCTTGCAGACCTGGTAGGGGATGCCGGCGCCCCGGGAATCGCGCGGGCCACGGCACTGGCCGGACTCGGCCCCTACCTTGGCCCGGCAACCATCGATACCGTTGCGCAGGGGCTGGCGGGAGACGACCCGGCCATGCGAGTCGCCGCCCTGCAGGCCCTGGAGTCCGCGCCGCTGAACATCCGGGCCGCGATGGCCTTGCCGGCGCTGGAGGACCCGGTGCGCGCCGTTCGCATCGAGGCGGCCAGGATCCTGGCCGCGGTGCCCGGCGGCGACCTGTCTGCCGGGCAGCAGGCGCTGCTCGACAAGGGCGTGGCGGAATATATCGAGGCCCAGCAGGCCATGGCGGAACGTCCGGAGGCGCAGGTGAACCTGGGCAACCTGTATGCGGTACGCGGCCGGCCGGAGGATGCGGCCCGGGCCTACCGGACTGCGCTGGCGCTCACCCCGCAGTTCATTCCGGCCTATGTCAATCTGGCGGATTTGCACCGCTCCCGCGGCGACGAGTCCCGGGCTGAAGACGTGCTGCGCGAGGCGATCACGGCGGCGCCCGGCAATGGCGATGTGCACCATGCCCTGGGGCTGTCGCTGGTCAGGCAGAAACGCCTGGAGGAGGCCGCCGCTGAACTCGAACTGGCGGCGCGGCTGTCGCCGGACGAGGCTCGCTACGTGTATGTCTATGCCGTTGCCCTGAACTCAACCGGCAAACCGGGCCAGGCCATTCTGGTATTGCAGGGGGCGCATAACCGGTTTCCCGGCAATGCCGATATCCTGTCGGCACTGGTGGCCTTCCATCGCGAGACCGGCAACACGGCGGCGGCCTCGACTTATGCCGACAAACTCGATGCCCTGATGTCAGGAAAGAACTCTAACTGAGCGACTGATCGTCGTCGAAATGGCCAGGGACGGTTCCAGCCTCGATTCACGTCAAGGTGTACTGGCAGGCGCGAGTGTCTGGTACTGGGTAAGGGGCGTGCTGTGGCGCAGTAAGGCGGGTTAAAACCGGTCGTCAGAAGCGCTCCGTCGACCACTGGTGCCAGTTGATCTGCCGCATGTTCTCGCCCAGCATCCTGACGGACTCCAGCAGACTTTGGGTGCTGCCCATCACGGTGTAGAGATGCCGCAGTGCGGTATCATCCAGTGCATCCAGATGGCTGGATGCATGCAGTTCCTCAAGTTGCTGCGCAAGCCTGGTCCCGTAGGCGGCTTCCTTCGTCGCTTCGCTGTCAGTGACGGGTTTCAACCGGGACCACCGGTTCAGCGTGTCCCTGACATGCTGCCGCCAGGCCGCGTTCAGCGGTGCAATTGTTCGAAGCAGTTCCGGTGATTCCTCTGCCGCCCTGTCATACGTGATCTCAAGGGTTTGCAGCCGCCAGCGCAGCGATTGCAGGCTGTCCACGAGCCGGCTGACCTTCTCCGGCGTATTGTCGGGAAACAGATCGTAGTCGAGCTGCTGTTCCAGCTTGTTCAGCCGGGCCGAGAACGGCACGATGCGGCTCTCGAAGACCCGCCGCCTGAGCTTGCGCGCGCGCTGTGGCTGCCGGGCCATGGACAAGCCGATGTCGCCGGTAACCCTGGCGCAGCCGGCGAGGAAGCGCCGCACGCCGCGCAGCAGTATCTTCTCCGGGTGCATGGGGCTCAGCAGGCGATCAACGAGCACCACAATGCTCACCCCGAGCAGCAACACCAGCGAGAAGGCGACCATGGCCATGAAGGAATAGACCTGTTCATTGGTGATGTTGACCACCATGACGAACATCATCAACGGGCCGATCTTGAGCACGGGGGACTTGCCGCCCAGGAATCCGAACACGAACGTGTAGGTGAAGACCAGGCCCAGCAGGGCCGCGCCGGAATCGAGGGTCGGCATGAGGAACATGTAGACCGGTGCCACGGTGATAAACATGCTCAGCAGCAGCACGATCAGCAGACCGGTCAGGTTGATCGGTGCCATGACCGCCGACAGGCCCAGTGCTGCCGCGATCATCGGGATGGCCGGCCCGCCGGGCGGATCGGTGAGGATCCAGAAGCCCCAGGCGATGCTCCAGCACACGGCCGGAAACAGGGCGGTAAACAGACGCTCGGGATTCCAGCGCGAGGGGCGGTAGGGGTCCGGCTGGAGGATGCGCTCGGCCAGGGTGTCCATCGGGTCCAGCTCCGCCAGCACCCGCAGGGTCTGCAGCAGGTGCAGGCTGCTCCGGTCCAGGCTGTGCAACTGTCGGGCAAAATTCGCCACGGCTGCCTTCTGGTCCGCTGACAGTTGTCCGGCGGCCTTGCTGTCGATCGCGATTTCGAGCGGTGACAGCAGTCCGCTCGGCGGCTCTGTCGCCGCGTTGTCATCCCCGGCTACTGCCTGCCAGAGTGCGGCGCCATGCTGCAATCGCTGTTCCAGCCGGTCCAGATCGACTTCAAGGGAGGGAATGAGCACCGGCAGGTCCAGCTGCCGGCAGTCATCGCTGCTTTCCCGCCACAGTTCCTGCGCGCCGCTGTACAGCCGCAGGTCGGAGCGCAGCAGTTCCCAGGCCCGCTTGCGGGACTGGACTTGCGGGGTGTCGGTGTAGGCCGCTTCCAGCGTGGTCAGCATTTGCTGGTAGTCGCCGCTGAGCTTCGTGCGCAGTTCCGCGGTTCCGGCAGGCTCCTGCTCCCCGGACAGTTGCCCGCGGTAGAGGCTGAACAGCTGGCCGAGCCCGTCCCACAGCGAGCGGCCCTGTTGCAGCAGGGTCGGCCCGGAGGTCCGCGGCCAGAGCAGGGCGCTGACCAGGCTGAAGACCAGTACGCCGGCCGCGGTTTCCAGGAACCTGGAGCTGGCGATGTGAAAGGCGCTGTCCAGCTGCATGTAGCTCGATGACCAGATGGCAACGGGGACAAATCCTGCATTGAACCAGGTATCGCCCTGGCGGGTCGTCTGGATGAAGTAGGCGACTGCGACCAGCCAGACGGATACGCCGAGCAGTATGCCCCACGAGGACTGGGCGAACAGGGAGAGCAGTACGAAGCCGGCGAGTGCGCCGATGCCGGTGCCGACCACCCGCATAATGCCCTTGTTGAGGCTGGCCCCCGTGGTGGCCAGGCTGGTTACGACGATCGCCAAAGCGCCGAACTTCGAATAGTCCCAGTCCATCCACAGGGTAAGCCAGTAGAACAGCAGCATGCTGAGCGCCAGCTTGAAGGCCTCGCGCAGCTGGGTGGTCCGGTTCATGGGGTGGGTGCCTGCTGCCGGTCGACGCTGTCGCTACTCGGTGGTGACGAACACGGAGGCGGTCGTGCCGACACGCAGCTCCACGTCCTCGGGGATTTCCTTCAGCCGGATGCGCACCGGGATGCGCTGGGCCAGCCGGATCCAGTCGAAACTCGGGTTGATGGTCGGCAGCAGGTCGGCATCCGAGCTGCCGTCCTGCTGCGCGATGCCCCAGCCCATGTTCTCCACCTCGCCCTCGATGGGCCGGTCGGGGTAGGTCATCAGCTTGACCACGGCGCGGTTGCCGGGGCTGATGTTGCTGATCTGGGTCTCCTTGAAGAAGCCGTGCACCCAGAAGCTGTTCACATCCACTAGTGCCACGGCCGGCTGGTTGGCTACCGTCTGCGAGCCGTATCGCAGTTTGAGGTTGGTGACATAGCCGTCGACAGGAGCTCTGACCTCCGTGAACTCCAGGTCCAGGCGGGCCTTGTTCAGGTTGGACTTTGCGACCTCGACGTCGGCCTCGGCCTGCAGCAGCTTGTTTTCCTTCCTGACCAGCGACTGCTCGGAGATCGCGCCCTTGTCGCGGCGGTGCAGGTCCCGGCCGCGATCGGCCTGGTCCAGCGCGACAATGGCCGAGGCCTTCGCCTGCTGGAGTTTCGCCTCCGCCTGTTCCACGGCCAGTTCGAAGGTGCGTGGGTCGATCCTGAACAGCAGGTCGCCCTTGCGTACGAACTGGTTGTCCGTGACCGGCAGTTCGACGATCGGGCCACTGACCCGCGGGGTGATACGGATGACCTGGGCGCGCACCTGGCCGTCGCGCGTCCAGGGATGAAACAGGTAGTCCTCGAACATTTTGACAAGGGCGTAAGCGGCAACGGCGACCACGGCCAGGGTGACGAGGTAACGGATGATGCGGGTTTTGCCTTGTGCCATGCGTGTATCCCTAGATCGGTATCAGGTAGAGGCCGACGATGCGCGTGCAGATGATCGCGAGCGCGATGAAGAACAGCGGCGGGTGCCAGATGAAGCGTGTCAGATCGAGGCGGTTGAACAGCCGGCCGATGAGCTCCGCCATGATGACGCCGAGGATGATGGCGAACAGGATGGGCGGGAAATAGATCCCGCCGATGGCGATCTCCATGGGTACGTCGGCGTAGTTCATGCCGTTGCCCCGTAGTCAGCCACCGTTACCAGTCCGGGCTGCGCCATGGTTCTGCCCCCGGTTCCTGTGCCGGTATGTTGTCCTCGCTCACCTCCAGCAGCTCACCCCAGTCCGTGCGCCCGGACATCTTCCGGCGGATGTCCTCCGGCACGAATTCACCCGTGTGCGTCTCCCAGCCGCCGCCGAGCGCCTTGTATAGCGCGATGAGGTTGGTGGCGATATTGCCGCGGGCCTGGGCATAGGTGTCCTGTTGCGCCACCAGTTGCCGGTTGGCATCCAGCACGCTCTGGTAGAGCGATATGCCCTCGGTGTATTGCAGCATCGACAGGTCGGAAGATCGCTTGGCCGCCGCGGCACTCTGCTGCCGGTACTCTGCCTCCAGCTGTGAATTCAGGAAACCGCTGATGGCGTCCTTGACCTCGGCAGAGGCCCCGAGCACGGCGTTTTCATAGTTCACCAGCAACTGCTCGAAGCGGGCATCCTGGACGCGCACCTGGTTCTTCAGACGGCCATAGTTGAGTATCTTCCACTGGAAGGAGGGCCCGGTGGAGAAGCGAAAGCTGTTGGAATCGAACAGGTCGCCCAGGTCATCCTGTCCGGCATCGTTAACACTCCAGCCGAAGGAGCCGAACAGGGAAAAACTCGGCAGCAGTTCGGCCTGGGCGATGCCGATCTGGGCGGACTGGGCGGCGGCCTGCAGTTCGGCCTGGCGGATGTCCGGCCGACGGCGCATCAGTTCGGCCGGTATGCCAACGGCAACCTCGGCAGGCGCTGTCGGTATGGCGCCGCTGCCGAGCAGTTGCTCGAGGTCCTGGGGCGGCATGCCGAGCAGGATGCTCAGGGCATGGCGGGCCCGGTCGAGCGATATGGTCAGGGCGGGTATCGATGCCTGGGTGTTGCGCAGCTGGGACGTGGCCTGCTGCTTGTCCAGCTCGGTAACCGAGCCGGAGTCGAACTGGGCCGTGGTCAGTTCCAGTGAACGCTGCTGGATGCGGATGTTGTCCTTCGCTACCCGGATGCGTTCTTCCAGCACCCGGATGAGCACATAGTTTCTGGCGACCTCGGCCGTGAGGGTGACCAGTACATCATCGTAGCTGGCGATGTTGGCCAGCAGGTTGGCGTCGGCGGATTCAATGCCGCGGCGAAACTTGCCCCAGAAATCCAGTTCCCAGGCGGCATCGAAACCCGCGGCCGCGGCACGGAAGTGCTGGTCGCTGAGTGGTGTCTCCCGGCCGCGGTTGTAGCTGTAGCTGCCCGAGGCCTGCTGCAGCTGGGGATACAGCGTACCGGTGACGACTCCCAGCTGGGCCCGCGCCTCCAGCACCCGCAGACCGGCAATCTGCAATGACAGGTTCTGTTTATAGGCGGTCGCGACCAGCGAGTCGAGCACCGGGTCGTTGAAGACCTTCCACCACTGGCTGTAGTCGGCATGTTCTTTCTTGATGCCGGTCGTGGTGTCGTCTGTCCACTCTGACTCGATATCTGCCCCGGGTGGCGTGAAATCGGGTCCGATCATGGCGCAGCCGCCGGCCAGCAGGGTGGCGAGGGCCATCAGCGCGCCGATGGCGTACCGGTGCAGGCCGCGCCGGGTTGCAGGGACGTGCCCGTCGCGATGGCGGGGCGCGATAGCGCCGTGTCGGCGGCATGACTCTCTGCGCATGGAGGGTGACAGTTCCTGTGCTTGTTGTTGCTGTCCCGGAATCGTTGTTTTACAGGGCTATTGTATAGTATTTTCCAGTCCTCATGCCGGGCAAGGTCCGGGGAGGGGGCTGATCCGGTGTACATCATCGCCGGAGAACCGGATCAGCACTGCTGTCAATGAAACCGATAACGCAAAAGAACAATTTCTACTACCTGACAGCCGGACTTGTGTTGATGCTGCTGGTCGCGGCCGTGGTGGAGCATTATCCCGGACCGCTGGCAAGTATCGTCATACAGGCATCGACCGTTGTCATGCTGCTGGCCGGTGTCTACGGCTTCCGACGCACACGCTCGCGTTTTATCGCCGGCATCGGTTTCCTGGGCATCGTGCTGGTGCTGGTGCTTGCCGGCATGTTCATGGACTTTGCCGGTTTGCGCTACACACATCTGCTGGTGTTGCTGGCGTTTTTTGTCTGGACCACCAGGGTCGCGGCCCGCCAGGTCCTGTTCACCGGTTCCATCGATTTAAACAAGATCGTCGGCGCCATCTGCATCTACCTGCTGCTGGGGCTGATCTGGGCGCTGCTCTACCTGTTTATCGCGGAACTCTCGCCGTCAGCCTTCAACGGTTTCGAGCAGGCACCGTGGACCGAGAACTTTTTTTCCGCCATCTACTACAGCTTTGTCACCCTGACGACGCTAGGCTACGGCGAAATCACACCGGCTCTGCCGATTGCCCGTTTTCTTGCCTTCATGGAGGCGATCGTCGGTGTGTTCTACATTGCCATCCTGGTGGCCAGTCTGATCGGTGTGCGGTTGTCGGAATTCCAGTCGCCGGGACGCTGAGGCCGCCGGCATGTATCAATAATCTCAACAAGGGGAACGACCATGAATGACACGAGTGTGGCAGGGGAGGACAGGCTGTTCCAGCGCAGGGCGATCGAGTCGGCAATCCGTATCGGCCTGATCGTGCTGCTGGTGCTGTGGTGCTTCAACATCATCAAGCCGTTCGTGATGCTGATCCTCTGGGGTGCCATCATTGCCGTGGCTATCTATCCCCTGTTCATGAAATTCCAGTCGCTGCTGGGCGGCCGGCAGAAGCTGGCCTCGACGCTGATGACGCTCATCGCGCTGGCCATGTTGCTGACGCCGACCATCATGCTGTCGGATTCCGCGATCAAGAACTCGCAGGCATTGGCAGCGAAGATCCAGGAGGGCAGCCTGACCATCCCGCCGCCCTCCGACAAGGTAAGGGAGTGGCCGCTGGTCGGTAAAAAGACCCATGAGGTGTGGAGCCTGGCATCCTCGAACCTGGAAGGCATGGTAAATAAATACAAGGAGCAGCTCGAGGCGCTCGGCAAGCTTGCCCTCTCCGCGGCCGCCGGGGCGGGCGCCACGGTCCTTCAGTTCATGGTTTCCATCATCATCGCCGGTGTCTTCCTGGTCTATGCGGGCAGCAGCACGGGGGCCGTTGAAAAACTCTCCGTCAGGCTGGTCGGACGACAGGAGGGCGCACGGTTCGTGGAAATGTCCGGGGCCACGATCCGCAGCGTCGCCCAGGGCGTGCTCGGCGTGGCACTGATCCAGGCAGTGCTGGCCGGGATCGGTCTCATTGTCATGGGCGTGCCCTATGCCGGGCTCCTCGCGTTGCTGGTCCTGCTGTGGGCCATCATCCAGCTGCCCACCCTCATTGTGCTGTTGCCGGTGATTATCTATGTCTTCAGCACGTCGGCCACAGTGCCGGCCGTGATCTTCATGATCTACATGCTGCTGGTTGGGCTGAGCGACAACATTCTCAAGCCGCTGCTGCTCGGCCGCGGCCTGGATATCCCGATGCCGGTCGTCCTGCTCGGTGCCATCGGCGGCATGATCATGTCGGGACTCATCGGCCTGTTTGTCGGGGCCGTGGTGCTCTCGGTTGGCTATACGCTGTATATCGTCTGGCTCGATGCCGGTACCGAGGTGGTTGCGAAAGAGGCGTCGGTGGATGCCTGACAGCGTTGGCAGTGCCGCGAGGCGCCCTGGGTGATCAGGTGATCACGCTGGGGGCCTCGCGGCCGGTGCGCTGCGCGATCTCCGCCAGCGAGGCGGCAATATTCACCAGCGGCTGCATGACTCCGGCGGTCTCGCGCGACTGCTTCTCCGGGTCGGGCTCGTAGGCCTCGAGGTAGACCCGGAGGGTGGCGCCTTCCGTACCGGTGCCGGAGAGGCGGTAGACGATGCGTGAGCCGTCGTTGAAGCCGATGCGGATGCCCTGGTTCTCCGAGACGCTGCCGTCTACCGGGTCGGTATAGGCGAAGTTGTCGGCATACTCGACGCTGTAGCCGTCCAGCACCGTGCCGGGCAGGCCGGCCAGCCGGGCCTGCAGGTGTGCCATCAGGCCGTTGGCGGCGTCCGTGTCGATGCCCTCGTAGTCATGCCGGGTATAGAAATTCCGGCCGAACCGGCGCCAGTGTTCCTGCACGATCCCCGCC
>Ga0209536_100004031_pt1 | contig 23341 bp, 16 predicted proteins | sample DeeMarSeWOR28_12_FD_187461 | JGI IMG/M metagenome (GOLD analysis project Ga0209536, IMG submission 187461) | Marine sediment microbial communities from White Oak River estuary, North Carolina - WOR-2-8_12 (SPAdes) (version 2) | ecosystem: Environmental > Aquatic > Marine > Intertidal zone >...
TGTACCAGTACGTGCAAATTCAATAAAGCCTTCGCTTGAGTGGCAACGTGCACAACTTGATCGTCCACCGGCATAATCTACAGCAATTTGGCCAGCTGAGTGAACAGACTGATTGAATTGCTCCAAGATAATTTGAGGCATTTCTGCAGAGTGACAATCCATACAGGTAACATTACCGGCAATCCCCTGGTCACCTGTATCACCTTTATCACCCTTGTCCCCTTTATCACCCTGTGCACCAGGATCACCCTTTGGACCTACTTTACCTTCAGGGCCTTCGCACCCTGTAACAAAAGCAAATGCGAGTGCGCAGATCGCTAATGTCAGTAATTGGAAAAATTTATTTGTTTTCATAATAGGAAAAAGTTATTCATTAAAAATGTAATAATAGTTTAATTCTTGGGTATAAATTTAGATACAGCTTTTGGCCTCACCAATTACTTGCAATGGATATAATGACGTTTTGGCGGGATATTTTTGCCTTTTCCGCGGATTAAAATAAGGAAAATGGCGATTTAAATCCATGTTTTTTTGATATATATCATATTTTAATTGATCTTATTCATTATTGATTTTCAACAGCTAGATTTTCAGCGAGTTATAACAGATGTATTTGACAGATTGAACGGTCTGGATAAGTTATTCTTTTGGATGTGATGCTGAAAATCTTATTTTGAGTAAGTCTAAATAAACTGTTGTTGGAAGATATATTATCTCCGTTATGCAGTACGTTGGCGACCTAAGGTAACGGTTTTACTACAAAAAAGAGATTATTTGTCAATATGTTAGCATTCGAATTCTCGATTGACTACAGGTCATGTTTCAATTAAGATTTCAAAGAATGAAATTTGTAATTAGCAAAATTGGCTGTTAAGTGGGTTTATTCAAAAGTGAAAGAATATATATAAATATAAATACTATAGGCTAGATTTCATTTACAATAAAAAAGGGGAAGTTTTCCCCTTTTCTGAAATAATTAAAACTTCAATTAAACTTTATCCTTAATCATGATATCCTGTTGCTTTGGTAGAAAGACTCTTCAGTGTTTTGATGGATTTATCCCCACCAACGCCTTTTGAATCTCTATGGCATTGATAGCATACATAATCCAGCGTGACACCAGTCGAGCCGATCGCTATGGTACCATCTTCGTTGAACATTTCACCATCTTCTGCCGGATTGATCTTGAATATATGCGTCTTCATATCTGCCACATACTTGTTGACCATCGATCCTGATTTGGTTGCGTATGGCATGTGACATGTAAGGCAGTCAGCGCCGTTATGTGTCGGATTGTTCATATCCGTATGGCAATCAGTACATGTTGCTGTGATTCCATCAGTTTGCCCGTGTTTTACAGAGGCATGTGGATTGTGGCAATCAATACAGCTCAGGTCCTTATGTCCAGCAGCAGTCATTTCATCGAATTGTGCGTGGTTCACGATAAATCCATCGGCAGCAGCTATGCTGTGATCTTCATTTCCATAATGACATTGTGCACACGCTGTTGCATTGGGATCGACCGATATTTCAGTTTTGTCTCCTCCACTTAATACATGCCGGTTAGCCATCCCATGACAGGCTTCACACTGAACTCCTTCTGCAAAAAATTCACCCCCCATGCCTGCCAGACCATCTTGCGGAGAACCTCCATCAGTTATACTTTTCCAACCTGTTGTATGGCACTTTCCGCAGTCATAGATCTCAGTCCCCGGAGCTACTCCGTCATGGTACGCTGAAACCGAGTTATCCAGGAAATTGTATTGTGCGTCATTACCCGTATACACAAATCCGTCGTTATCGAGGAACTGGTATTTCCATGCAAAACCACCGACAGCATAAGAGATATCATTCCAGTCGTTCTGAAAATACGGTGGTGTATAATCCATGGAAGTAAATGGACGTTCAGGCGCAGTACCATCTTCCACTTTTGAAAGGATGAACGGATGCCCTGATTCGCTAAAATCATTGTATATCTCCTGGTGACAAAGTGCACATTGGTCTGATCCTATAAATGCCGGATCTGGTAATGGTTCTGGCTCGCTTCCACCACCCTTTCCAGGCCTTTCGTAATATGTACACCCCGTAGCTCCAATCATCAACAATATGATCACCGATTGAAGAATTCTATTTCCCTTCTTCATAGTATAAAATTTATAAAAAAATCTTTCAATAATTGGTTGCTGTAAAGATAGCAGCCGATTTATTTTTAAATAAGAAAACATTAATGACATAATCCGTAAACTTATGGGTTTAAATCTTGATTTTATTGATATATATCATGACAAATACGAATATATATCAAAAATGCGTTCTTTGTGATTAATACTGGGTTTTACAATAATTATTAATTAAGCTGCATTAAAATTGTTTTTCAACAATTGAGTCACACTCTTTATAAACAGAAAACCTAATTATATTGGTTATTTCTAATTCTTAAATTCCCACAATAAATTCTTTAATAAATTAGAATTTCCAGTAGTTGTAATCTATAAAAATTTACCAGGCATTTCAGCATTTTCACCAAGTATAAATCACAAATCCTTTTGCTTTACCTTAGATAACGGTATATCTATGTAATTCTTTTTAAACTGTCCTGGAAAATTGCGGTTTCTCACCCTGTTTCTTCATGAGATAGTAATCGAAATTCATCGCAATATTTCTGATCAGTAACCTGCCAATATCCGTAATTGTCAAATGATTTTTTCCAAGTAGTATCAAACCATCAGCCTCAAAGGTTTTCAGACTTGTTAATGCTTCATTGAAATAGTTATCAAAATCAATCGTATATTTTTTTTCAAATCTTGATTTGTCGAGCTTAAAATTGCACATCAATTCCGTGATCACCTCACGTCGCAGCTGATCATCTTCGTTGAGTGTAACGCCCCGCATTACCGGCAGCTTACCCTGGTCAAGCGCGTTGTAATAGTCATCCAGTTTTTTATAATTCTGTGCATAGATATCTGACAACATGCCAATACTGGTGATACCTATGGCAAAAAGATTGATTCCCGAATGTGTGGAATATCCCTGGAAGTTTCGATAAAGTGTACCATTTTCCATGGCAAGGGTCAGTTCATCTTCCGGTTTGGCAAAATGGTCCATTCCGATATAGACATAGCCGGCATTGTTTAGTTTTTCTATACTCAATTTCAGCAATTCCAGTTTCTGATCTCCGGAAGGCAACCACTCTTCCCTGATCACTTGCTGATGCTTGATCATATTGGGGAGATGGGCATAATTGAAAACTGCCAGCCGGTCCGGATTCATGGTAAGTACCGTGTCTATGGTTTCACCGTAGGTTTTCAGGTTTTGAAATGGCAGGCCATACATCAGGTCAAGGTTAATGCTCGTAAATCCCAATTCCCTGGCCCAGGTAACGGCATCTTTTGTAATGTTTTCTGGCTGAATACGGTTCACCGTTTTCTGGACTTTTTTGTCAAAATCCTGGATGCCCATGCTGCACCGGTTAAAGCCTACTTCACTGAGGGCAACCATATGATCCCTGGTCAATTCCCTGGGATCGATTTCCACGCCAACCTCAGCATTTTCCCTGAAATCGAAATATTTATGAATAATGGCACCTAACCTTCTGATTTGTGTTGGCGACAGATGTGTAGGCGTTCCACCTCCAAAATGAAGCTGGATTACTTTTCGGTCATCGTCAATATATCGCTTCAGGAGTTGGATTTCCTTTTCCAAATAATCAAGGTATTGCTCGATCTTATTCTGATTTCTGGTGACCATCATGTTACATCCGCAGAAATAACATAAGGTATCGCAAAAAGGAATATGGAAATAAAGGGAAAGATCCCTGTTTGCAATATGCTTATCATCATGTGCTATATGAGATATAAGCACTTTTTCGTCGATTCCCTCATGAAAATAGGGAGCTGTCGGATAGCTGGTATATCTCGGCCCTGCCTTGTCGTATTTTTTGAGCAGCTCAATATCTACCGGTATTTTCGTGTTTATTCCCATCTTCTAATTTAGTTTTCCTTATCCAACTCGTAAATACTCAGGATCATTTCCACTTGTTTTCTGTATTCCTCCGGATCGTGAGCAACTTTTTTCAATGATTTCACATGCTGCCGGACCACTTTATTAATAATGCTTTCAGTCAGGTATTCAATTTCCGCTTTATACCCATTCTGTGGTAATTTTGCTTTCAATCGGTCCATCTCATTCAATCTCAGCACATCCAGTTTTCTTTTCAACTTACCTACCACCGTTGACATTGAATTCATGGATACCCATTTCTGGAATTCATGTACATATTCCTGGATGATTTTCAATGACTTGGGGATTTCTTTTTTTCTTTTTTCCAGGTTGGCCTTTACGATTTCATTGAGATCGTCCAGGTTGTACAGAAATACGCCATCAATTTGATCAATTTCAGGATCTATATCCCTGGGAATTGCCAGATCAATCAAAAATATCGGCCGGTGATGTCTTTTTTTGGAAATAGGCCTGATCAATTCAGAAGTGACCACATATTCTTCACTTGAAGTTGCTGAAATCACAATATCAGATTCCATTAAAACCTCAGATAAATCTTCAAGTTTGAATGCTTTCCCACCAAGTTTTTCTGCCAGGTCAGCCGCCCGTGAAAATGTCCTGTTGACTACGTTGATATTTTGAACTCCATTTTCCTGAAAATGATATGCTGCCAGTTCTGCTGTTTTTCCGGCTCCGATCAACAATACATTTTTGTCAGAAAGATCGCTGAATATTTTACGCGCAAGCTCAACACCGGCAAAACTAATGGATACAGTACCGTCCGACAGAAAAGTTTCGTTGTGCACTTTCTTTTTTGCCTGCATGGCAAAATTGAAAAGCTTATTGATTAACGTGTCTGTTCCATTCAACTGATGTGTGAGATCGTAGCTTTCTTTTACCTGACCAGTAATTTGTTGTTCACCAATAATTTGTGAATCCAAACCTGACAAAACTTTAAAGAAATGCTCCACCACATGTACATCATGGAGTTTATATGTGATATTTTCATCTGTATATTCCGAGCATTTTTTAAATTCGTTCAGCCACGATTTTATTTGTTCAATTGTACCATCGATGTGATCATTGCTTATGTAAACCTCTGTCCGGTTACACGTAGAAAGCACCATGACCCCATCTGCATGCAAATCTTCAATAATATGTCTTATTGCAGTTTTTTGTTCCTCCTCACTCAAAGCAACTTTTTCCCGAATTTCTACAGGAGCTGTTTTATGCGAAATACCAATCAATCCCAATGGAATCTGATCACTCATCTCTCTACCTTTTAATTGAACTTATGGAAGGATTCGCTTAAATAAAATACGATTCCTCCACCTACAATTAATATTAAAAATCCATATAATGACAGATAGGCCATTTTTTCTCCACGCCATTTTTTAAGTATGGTAAATAAATAGCCCGCAACATATAATAACCACACGGCATCAGATAAAATAACTTTTATGTCCTTTGGCCAGAATTCTCCGATCAAAACCATCGCCTGGTAATGACCCAGTAAAAGACCTATACCCAGGACAATTATACCAGTTAAGACAGATCTCATGCTCATTTTTTCCAGATACGTAAGTGCGGGAAGCTGTGTAAATAGTTTCCCTAAGTTCCTTTTTTTTAAGTTATTATTTTGAATAATATACATTAAGGCATAAATAGCTGCTAATGATAAAGCAGTATAACCCGTAATAGATAGCGAAGCATGTACTGCGAAGGTTTTATTTATGAGTAATTCATTGGTTTCTGGTTCCCAGCTCATATTTATGACTGAAAACAATTCCAGGATCAATGAAAAAGACAAAATAAAAAGACCGGCCCCACGATTTTTTAAGCCAAGCTCACTAATCATGTAAACAAACAGTATGGAAAATGCTACAAAAGCATAAGCATCATGTGTTGTTGAGAGCGGCATGGTGTTGAGCGCAATATTTCTTGTCATAATTTCCAGAGAATGACAGATCACAAGAAATAGTAATATAGGTGTAGTTTTATTCACCAATGATTTGCTTTTACCTGAGAAAATCAGGTAATACACATAAATCACCAGGATGTATAAGACCGGCAAGGAGTAACTTATTATTTGACTAAAAACCTTCATTCAATTCAACGTATTGTGTACTTAAGCATGTAACCATCGTACAAATTTAAGATATCTTTATATCGATTCTGTCAATAATTTAAAAATTCCTATTTCATTAAGGAGAAACAATAGTTCAATCCGGTAAAATCAATAAAATCTTGCTTAAATATATCAGTATTGACTTTCGGCACAAAGAATGGGAAAAAAAGTCATATAATAAATGACTTTGGTCATAACCATTTGTGACATTCCTGTCTTATCAGTAAAAAAATGGGTGAATAAATTCTTCTTCGGGTCAGCAGACCATCCCATCATAATAACCAGGTCGAGCCCAGTCAAAATTGGATGCAACACTCAAATGAGCCAATCTGGATTCCAATTCTTTTTTATTCATGCGGGCTTGCAATCCTTTTCCATAATTTTTGGCAATCTCGATATTTTGTTTCAGCGGATCCATCCCAGTTTGACTTACCAGGTTCACGGCTACACCTGGCAGATCCCAATTGTATTGAAGTAATTCTTCTGGTTTTGCAACACCTTTGTCAATAATGTTTCGCATGATTTTCATCGAGATCACACCTAAATTCTTCTTCTGAGCGGATGGTAGCGCAGTGCTCACAAAGTCGCCGTACTGTGTGGCATTCATGGCAAGAAGTGTCACATCAAATTCAAGATTATCAATTAATTCTTTTGAACGGTCGGCACTGTCCATGCTGGAGAATCCAATATATCTGACCATCTTTTGATCTTTGAAGTCATTGATAACCCGGTAAACTCCCTCTTCAATACTTTTTAGTTCATCATCAGGTTGTATGGAGTGGATCAACAATACATCGACATGGTCTGTCTTCATTCGGTTGAGACTTCGTTCGAATTCTGCCTTTGCCTTATCAACGTCACGCTCATGGATCTTTGTCAATAGGAAGATATCTTTTCTTATCGATGGGATTACCCTTCCCAGGCGTTCTTCGCTTGATACCGGATCATTTTCTCCATAGCTGGAAGCAGTATCAAAATAATTAATGCCGGAATTATAGGCGTGCTCCAGGTGAGGTTCCCATTCCCCGTCCGGCATAAGCATAAATTGTGAACCACAACCATATCCAAGAATAGAAATTTTTTCACCGGTTTTTCCAAGTACCCTCATGGGCATACCATTCTTGCCAGTAATTGTCTTTGACGTATCACAATTAGTCAACAAGCCACCGGCAGAAATAGCTGCAACAGCTGTGGACGATGCTTTAATGAAACTTCTTCTTGAGATGTGCTTTTCCATGAGTTGAACGTTTTGTTGATTTTTGAACACTCAAGTAAATAAAATATACTTTCAAATTCAATTGGAAACTAATAAATGATATGAAAATCAATGTTGCGTCATCTTCCAACAGCTTAAAACCAATAAATCAGCTATCTTTACAAGTTTAGATCGAAGCAGGAAATGATTACTTCCTGCTTGCTGGTGAGGATAGAAAGAAAATATGTCAAATCATTTTATTAACGGTCTTTTTGTTTTTGTTCTAGCAGCATTCAGTCATATATATGTCCATTCGCAATCCCCGAATAAAACTTTAACTTACGACCAGACTATTCAAATCATATGCAATTTATCAGATATAAATTCTCAACGATTTGAAGAACGTTCTATAGAAGAATTACTAGATCAAAAGATTGGAGGTTTCAGATTTCATTTATTGTGGGATCATGAAAACTCACGGTTACTTTACAAGTTGTCCGACGGTAAGCTGGAAGATTTCAGGCCAGTCATCGACCTAATTCATGCTCATCTGGACGAAAACCAAGGTGAAATACTCACGTTATTTCTCGATCTCGATTTACCAATCGATACCCTGAAAAAAGTATTTGAAGAAAAGGATGTTGTAAAATATTTCCATAAGCAATCGGTGAATAGAGACTGGCCGACAGTGAATGAAATGCTGCAATCCCAACAGAGGATTGTATTGTTTACCATGGAGTCAATTTTCAATCAGCCTGATTGGCTTCATCATGTCTGGAATTACACTGTTGAACCGTATTTTTCGCTATTTGAAGCGCCAAACTTTTTAGGTGAATTTTTAAAAGGAGATCCTAAAAACGACTTGCTCATCATCAATGATTTCAATATTCCATCGAACAGGATTGAACGGAATCCTGTTTATATCATCGATCAAAATACCAATCATTACCTGTTGAGTCATTGCCTTACTATATGGCGCAACACCGGAAAAACACCAAACTTTATATTCCTAGACCAATATAATCAGCGAATGCAGACGATTGTAAATAATCTGAGATCTTTTAATACGCTTAAGGGAAGATTAACCTACAATATGGAGACGTTGGATTATATCACCTGGGAGGGCAGGGAAAATTGTCAGACCAGTGGCAAGTATATTTTTCCTATTGTTCCAGGAGATAAAATCACGTTGAAACCAAGCGCTCCGGGATTTAAATTTACTCCCGAATCAGTCTTCTTCGACGAACCTACAACATCGATCATCCAGAATTTTGTTGCCAGTCCAAGAGAAATCAAAGATGGGTTAGTGGCCTTTTATCCGTTTGAGGGAGATGCAACTGATCAAAGTCTGAATAGTAACCATGGGAAGCATGCCAGGGTATCTTTTGTAAATAATAAGGAGCGAGGGTACATAGCGCAGTTTTCAGGGAATAGTTATATTGTTTTGCCTAAGGCCGAGAAATTAAATCTCCGGGATCATGATTTTACAATAAGCGCCTGGGTAAAACTCTATGAAAATGAAAATACAGATAACTCCATTCTTGGAACAACGGTCAAGTCATACCAGGAAGGAATACACTTTACCATTCGCGAAAATAAGCCCTATTTTGGATTTTATTCCAATGACGTGCAAGGCAATGTGAAACTGCAAGAGGGGAAATGGTATCATATACTCGCCAGGTATAATAAACTCAACGGTGAACAGGCCATTTATGTAAATGGGAAATTGGATAATAAGTCGTTGGGACACCCACCGTATCAGGGGAAGGAAGATATTATCATAGGAAATGCCTCATTTGGATGGAGGGCCTTTTTCAACGGTGAAATGGATGACCTGGCTATTTGGGACCGGCCCCTTGGGGACCAGGAAATATTTAATCTGGCAATGGAGGTGGTTCCAATATATCCGAATAGAACATTATTGCTCCCAAGGAATATGCTAATCGGTGCTTCGGCTGTCTTAATCCTAGCGGCTTTTATCGTGTTTTATCTCTATTTATCCCATAGGACCAAACAGAAACTAAAACAAACTTCCAGAGAACATAGACCGGTGATGCATACTACAGGGAAACTTCAAAATCCTTCAGGGGATAATTTACCCACGGACAAAAATCTGATAAAATTATTTGGTGCGTTTAAGGTGTCGAATAAGTACGGAGAAGACATCACCCATGAATTTACACCAAAAATCAAAGCATTGTTTTTAATCATTTTACTCAATTCTTCAAAAACTAAAAGCGGGGTAACGACAGAAGAGCTGACTGAAATTGTTTGGCCCGAGCAAAACTTTAAAAGTGCTAAAAACAGCAGGGGGGTGACGATAAGGAAATTGAGGCTGATCCTCGAGCAATTGGACAAGGTTGAAATTTTGTTCCTGAGAGACCGGTGGATGGTTCAGCTTTCTAACAATGTGTGGTGCGATTATTTTGAATGCATGCACATGTTGGAATTTCCACAGTTTGATAATATGGATTACTATTATAACCTTTTCAGCATCGTAAAAGATGGGCAAATCGTAAAAAATGAAAGCTATGAATGGATGGATGATATCAAAGGACATGTTGATTATCGGGTGATCGACATCCTCCTAAAATACATAGGACTACTGAACCATAAAGCGGATGCGGACCTAATACTGAAAATCATTGATCGCATACATATTTCCGACCCTGTAAATGAAAAAGCATTCGAACTAAAGGTTAAAATCCTGTTGGCGCAGGATAATTACAATTATGCCAAATTTTGTTATGAGTCTTTCTCAAAAAACTTTCAGGATTTTTATGGGCAAATATATCAAAAGTCGTTTGAAGAAATCACCAGTATTGTGAGGAACTGATCCTCCATGTTTCTTCTTGCACAGATCTGATTTCAATCCTGAATAAATTATTGATATAATCATTTTGCATGGAATACCCTTTTTAATCTACTGCCTTTATCCTAACTTCATCCTGGTTATAAGCTAACCGCGAATCTTTGATATTTTTTGGTATGAGAATTAGTATAATTCTATTTTTTGCCATGATCCTTTTCCAGTGTGATTCAAAATTACAATCAACTCAAAATGATCATAAAATAGATCTTCTCATTCTCTCGGGAAGTAATAATCACGATTGGGAAGCAACTACAGCTCAGTTGGAAAGAATGTACACTCAAAGTAGAAGATTTAAGACCAGCATCACGGAATCTCCGGATACATTGAAATATGAGGATTTTGAAAAGTTCCATGTCATTGTAAGCAATTGGAATGCCTGGCCGGAAAATAAAGGACGTTGGCCTGGTGCTGCAGAAACCGGGTTAATGAAATTCATTGAGGAGGGAGGAGGTCTTGTCCTGTTTCATGCCGCAAGTGCAGCATTTTATGACTGGGCTGAGTTCCAGAAAATTATTGGGACCACCTGGGGAGATAGTACACGGCATGGTAGGATATCGCCGCATAAAATTGTGATCAAGGACCAGGGCCATCCAATTACAAACGGAATAGAAGATTTCTGGATCACGGATGAATTGTGGGTGAATGCTGGAATTAATAACAAATTAAATATGTTAGCAGAGGCATATTCTGAACCTGCTAATCAAGGCAGAAGTTTGATGGAACCTGTTGTACACTGGAATACAAAAGGTAAAGGGAGGATTTTCCATAATATCCTTGGTCATGATGTACGGGCTATGAAAAACACAGGTTGGCAAGCCTTAATGCTTCGCGGAACGGAATGGGCGGCCACAGGAAAAGTTACCATCCCTGTGCCGTATTCCCTGCAAGTAAATAATCCAGCAAAATCCATGGAGTTTTCATGGATGGAGTCAGATACTTCCCTGGCGCTGATGTCCAAAGACCTGGTATTATGGCAATATAATTTCAACACACAAAAAGGGAAACCATTTTTTCATCCGGTGAATATTGGTAATTCCTCAGTTACCTGGTTGAGTCCGGATGATCATCCCTGGCACCTCGGCATATGGCATTCCTGGAAGTATATCAACGGTGTAAATTACTGGGAGTATGAAAGGGCCGAAGGCGTACCTCCATGGAACTTCCAAGGCATTACAGAGATCAGGGCTATAGATTTTGAAAAGAATGAGGATTTCTCGTGCAATATCTTTCTTGATGTTGCCTATCATGAAAAGAATAGTCCTGATTTAATGATAGAGAAGAGGACAATTAAAGTATCTTCTCCCGATAATAATGGAGTTTTCCTGATTGATTATCTGTTCGAATTCACTGCTCATGTAGATAAGGTAGAATTAAACCGAACGCCATTGGAAGGTGAAGAGAATGGTCAGTCATGGGGTGGTTATGCCGGGCTGTCCCTTCGGTTTGGCCAGGATTTTTTTGAGCCTGTATTTATCAATCCTGATGGAACGGAAAATATGAATCATGGTGGATCTATGAAATGGAAATTTTATGGATTGAGGGATATTCAGGGCAATAAGCTTGGAGTTGCTATTTTTGATCATCCAGATAATCTGAATCACCCTACTCCCTGGTTTGTGACCAATAATGAAGATCACCCATTTTATTATTTCAGCCCTGCGCCCATATTTTATGAGCCACACATGATGAAAAGGGATGAAAAGCTAAAGTTAAATTACAGGATGCAATTTTATTCCAGTGAAGTAAAACTTGAAGATCTCAGTCGGGATTACAGCAATTTTTTACAGAAGGAAAAATAGTTTTTGTAGCAAATAAATCTAAGTCAATGAAAAGAAGATATTTTTTAAACAATGTGGGTAAAGGCCTTGCCATCGGGCTTGCTGCCCCTACGATTTTACCATCATGCGCTCAAAGAGCAAGTAACAAGCTTTTGGTTGGTCATATCGGAGTGGGTGATATGGGAACTGCCGTATTACAGAACTGGCTCATGCCAGTTGAGGACGCCTACAATGTTGCCACTTGCGATACATGGTTGAAAAGAAGAGAGAGTGCAACAAATTATGTCAACAATACTTACAAAGGGCAGGGAGTAAATGCGCCAAAGTGTAAGCCCTATCTGCATTTTGAGGAAATTCTGGAAAGGAGTGACATAGATGCTGTGGCCATTACCACACCGGACCATTGGCATGTACCCTTAGCTATCAAAGCTGCAAGGGCTGGCAAGCATATCCTTTTGGCCAAACCTCTGGGTTTGAGCTATCCGAACTTTAAGCTATTGGAGAAGGAAGTAAAAAACAATGGAGTAAGGTTCCATTATGGAACGCAACAGCGCGCCATGAATCATATGAAAATTGCCGTAGGTATGATCAGGGAAGGTAAAATTGGGGAGATAGAACGCGTTGAAGCATGGGCGCCAGGTAAGAATCCTGTTGAATCCCCGCAGTGCCACGAAGTGCCTGTGCCTAATGATTTTGACTATGACAAGTGGACAGGTCCAGCACCACTAAATACATATTGCCCTGAACGCGTAACAAATAATGCTTCCTGGTTTCAGTGGGATTACAGCATTGGTTTTTTGGCAGGTTGGGGCGCACATCCTCTTGATATCATGATATGGGCATTGAAGGATCAGTTGGACGGTGAGTATACCTGTGAAGGCAAGGGGACGTTCTGGGAGCCGGGAGGAATTTATAACAACATATATTCCTGGGATGTGAATTACGAATATCAATCGGGGATAAAATTGCGATTTATGAGTACAGATGTGGTAGAAGAGGAGGATGCATGGAATTACAGGACAGCAAAAGAAGGCAACACAACGACATTTTTCGGAAGTAAGGGTTGGATTTCAGTAGGCCGCCTAAGTGCAGAGTCCAATGTGCCCGAGATTAGCAGGCAATTCCAGGCATTCCCAAGGGATGCTAAAAATGGCAGAATCATTTATGATGCCGACAGAACAGGCCAGGAGTTCATTGATGTCATAAAAGGAAAAATCAGTGAGACTAACCCACTTGATGAAGCAATTCTTTCAGATTGTGTGAGCCATATGGGCAATATTGCCATTCGTACAGGTCGTAAAATCACCTGGGATCCAATACAAGGAAAGGTTGTGAATGACGAAGAGGCCAATAGTTGGTTTGTCCGTGAGATGCGTGAGCCCTACACGGTTTAGCTTCAACCACATGTAATGAAATTGAAAAGCATTAAATTGGAATATGTCAAGTAAATATATAATTGCTGTAAACATGGAGTTTGTACGCAGCGCAGACAAATCATTTGGTGAAGGGGTAAAAATTGCTGCTGCACTAGGGTATAAATACATCGAACCAATGGTCCATACGGGCTGGGAGTTGCTTAGTGAAGTAAACTATTTCCATTCATTTTCAATGGAGGAAGATCCATTGTTAATGAAAGAGATTTGCGATGATGAAGATGTAAAAGTGGGAAGTCTTAGTGCGCATAGCCCATTGATGAAGCCTGAAGCAGCTATCCCTCGTTTGACCAGGGCCATTATCCTGGCAGATGCACTTGGTGCAAAATATGTAAATACGGATGAAATGATAAAACCGGAGTGGATGACGGCTGAGGTAGCGCATCAGGTGATGTATTATACCTTGAAAAAAGTAGAAATGGTGGCAAAACGTCATCAGGTGTATGTATGTATCGAACCTCATGGCCTTTATACAAAAACTTCTGCGGGATTGTTGCGCATAGTAAATCTCGTCCAATCACCCTGGATACAAGTAAATTGGGATACAGGTAATTCGTATCTGGCGGGGATTGAGGATCCCTACACAGGCCTGGAAAAGGTAAAGGATTTCGTTTATCATGTACATGCCAAAGACATTAGTATGGAGCAAAGTGAAACTGAGCGTGGCAAAGTGACCGGAACACCCGTTGGCTGTGCATGTGGACAGGGTGTTGTCGACTGGGATAAAGTACTTGATATCCTTGATCCATTGGAACGAGAAATCATTTTAAGTGTTGAATGTGGCACCATTAAACAGGCTGAAGACAGTTTGAAATTTTTGAATAACCTGATAACCAAAAGAGGGTAGAAGTATTGCCTGAAATGAATTTTCAAAAAATCAATTTAAAAGGAATTTGTTACGGAAATGAATTTTTTAATTGTAAATTAACCCGGCAAAAAATAATTTTTCACTTTTTCAGATATTTTATAAGTTTAAATGAATCAGTAAGTTATAAAATAAATTAATCCCGAATTAACCCTGAATTAATTAGTGTATAAACAAAAAGTAAATCTGCTGTAAGCGGGTTGAATTATATTGGGATATTATTTTTTGCACTTATTGAAACCCAAAGCATAATAAAACCAAATGAAGTTGTTTAAGCGCTCAAAAAAGGATGGTTCGAAAAAGAAGAACTGGCGGTTTGTAGTTCTGGGAGCAATCCTTTGCTATTTATTTATTGCTGCTATTAATATTGGCATTGAATATACCTCGTCTGATGAATATTGCCAGTCATGCCATGTGCATACTGAGTCAGATGCAGCATGGAAATTATCAACTCACTTTGACAATAAATCAGGAGTAGCAGTTCATTGTGTCGAATGTCACTTGCCACCTAAGGGAGAAGGGCATCTATGGGCCAAAATCAAACATGGATCAAAGGATATTTATTCCAATACATTTAAAGATACAGACAAGATAAACTGGCAGGCAAAAGGAGATCCTGAAGTTGCCCTGGATTTCACGTATATGAATAGCTGTCAGAAGTGTCACAGCAATCTTTTTCCATCGACCTTATCTGATGATGGAGGTGATGCGCACTTGCATTATCAGAATAATTTGCAAACCATCACCTGTCTGAATTGTCACATTACAGTAGGGCACTACGATGAAAACAATGTGCATGCACACAATACCAATTTTGGTGTAGAGGTGACAGTATCTAAGGAAATTTATACTGAACCGACTGAAGTTACTGAGTTTATCAATTTTACCGAAAGAATTCCAGGCTCCAGTGCTGAATTTGATATGGTGGCAATTCCTGCAGGAAGTTTTATCATGGGCAGTCCGGAAAACGAACCCTTGCGGGGATCAAATGAAGGGCCAACAATTAAGGTAAATGTTTCAAAATTCTGGATGGGGAAAACAGAGGTGTCCTGGGATGAATTTCTTGCCTTTTTTGCTGAAACCAATAGTCAGGGTCATGCCAGCGATACAAAATCTCCGGATGCCGAAGATGTGGAAGGGATAGATGCGATTACCGGTCCTACAGCACCTTGGGGTGCCCCCGATCAGGGATGGGGCAGAGGAGCAAGACCTGCCATTACCATGAGTCATCACGCAGCCCAGGTATATTGTGAGTGGTTGTCGCAGAAAACGGGTAAAAAATACAGGTTGCCAACTGAGGCTGAATGGGAATATGCTTGTCGGAGTGGCAAGGAAACGCCATACTTCTTTGAAGGGTCGCCTAAAGACTATACGAAGCAAGGATTTATGAAGTCCATTTTTAAACCTGATACAGAAATTATAAGCGAATATGCTGTGTATTCATTAAATTCTGAGATGAAGACTCACGAGCCATCTTTCGTGAAAGAGAATCCATTTGGTCTCGTTAATATGGCCGGGAATGTATGGGAATTCACAGCTGATTACTATGCAGATGATACCTATAGTCAGTATGGTAGTGAAGTGACAGATCCTACTGGCCCTGAGGATGGAACCGAATATGTAATTCGCGGTGGCGCTTTTGATAGTGACGCCATCGAATTGAGATCTGCCAACCGGGATCAGACACAGACAGAAAGATGGCTCGTGACGGATCCCCAAATGCCGAAAAGCATTTGGTGGTATTCTGATTCTAAAAATGTCGGTTTTAGAGTAGTTTGTGAAACAGAATAAATAGTAAAAATAACATAAACATGGAGAACAGTAATAATAAAGGAGTAAGCAGAAGAGGATTCTTATCCTCAGCTGTAAAAGCCGGAACAATTGGTGCATTGGCTACAGGAACTATATTAAGTGCATGCGGTGAATCAACGCTTTCTTATGAAGACCTAGGATTACCTGAAATGCTCGACAAAGCACCTAGTGGGAAAAAGTTACGCGCAGGATTAGTTGGGTGTGGAAACAGGGGGACTGGTGCGGCACTCAACTTCCTGGCTGCAGGAGATGGCCTGGAAATTGTCGCGTTGGCAGATGTATTCCAGGACCACATGGATGCCTGTCGCTCAAAACTGGCTGAAAATAATGTACAAATAGCTGATGATAAATGCTTTATCGGTTTCGATGCATACCAGAAACTAATAGATTTGAGTGATGTAGATGTAGTTTTGTTGGCCACTCCGCCTCATTTCAGACCTCAACATTTTGAAGCATGCGTACAAGCTAAAAAGCACACGTTTATGGAGAAACCAATTGCCGTTGATCCTGTTGGTGTTAGAAAAATTTTAGCTGCATCAAAGAAAGCTGAAGCTTTTGGATTGAATGTTATTTGTGGTACACAACGCAGGCACCAAAGAGACTATGTTGCATCATATGCGCAGGTAGCTAATGGGGCTATTGGTGAAATACGGGCGGCAAAAGCTTATTGGAACCAGGCGCATGTCTGGTACAACGAAAGGAAACCGGAGCAGACAGATATGGAGTATATGTTACGAAACTGGAATAATTTCACCTGGCTCAGCGGAGATCATATTGTCGAGCAGCATGTACATAATATCGACGTCATTAACTGGTTTTCGCAACGGACACCATTATCCGCTTTAGGATTTGGCAGTCGACAGAGAAGAAAAACAGGCGATCAATACGATAATTTCAGTGTTGATTTTGATTATGGGAATGGATTCAACATGCACAGTATGTGTCGTCAGATCGACGAATGTTCGAATGGTATTGGAGAGGTAATTGTTGGGACTAAAGGAATGATATATCTTTCTGATACACAACCTCACAAAATTTACGATTTCAAAGGTAATACCCTCTGGGAATATGACTATCCAAAAAATGAAAAAGGAGAGTCAACCGGACGAGTAAAATTGACACCATACATTCAGGAACATGTGAATTTGGTGACAGCTATCCGGACCAGTAAATATATCAGTGATGCTGAAGCTTGTGCCCATTCAACACTGACAGGAATTATGGGACGCATTTCAGCGTATACGGGTAAAAAGATCACCTGGGAAGAAATGATGAAATCAGATTTGAGGATAGGGCCCATGGAATATCATTTAGGTGATGTGGATATGACATTTGAAGTTCCGGTACCAGGAGCAGCAGTTTAGATAATAGTCAACTTATAAACTATACCCAATAATGAAAGATAATCGCAGGAAGTTTATCAAAAAGGCAACCGGAGCGGCAATTGCCATGATGGCTGCTCCATATATCATTCCCGGATCAGCCCTTGGGAAAAATGGGGCGATAGCTCCAAGTAACCGAATTGTAATGGGAGGCATAGGTCTTGGTTCTCAGGGATCCGGAAATACCAGGGGTTTTCTCAGTAAAAAAGAAGTGCAATATGTAGCCATTTGCGACGTAGACCGTATCCACAGGGAAAAAGCAGCTTCTATGATCAATTATAGATATAAAAACCAGGACTGCCGGACCTACACCGATTTCAGGGAATTCCTGGAAAAAGAAAAACTGGATGCAGTGACCCTGGCGCTCCCTGATCATTGGCATGCGATTATTTCGGTAGCCGCTGCTGATAAAGGATTGGATATTTATGGTGAAAAACCATTGGCCAGATCCATTAAGGAAGCAAGAGCAATAGCCAATGCAGTAGAAAAAAACAAAGTGATCTGGCAAACGGGAAGCTGGCAGCGATCTGTTGAAAATTTTCACAAGGGAGCGGAGTTGGTGATCAATGGACGGATAGGAAAGGTAAGTCACGTAGAGGTGGGATTGCCCAATGGAAGGAGACCTATAGGTACTCCTCCTATAATGGACGTACCTGAAGAACTGGATTGGGATATGTGGCTGGGACCTGCACCGACTGCTCCTTTTCGAGGAGTATCTCACTGGGACTGGCGATGGATAATGGATTATTCCGGAGGACAGTTAACTGACTGGGCAGGTCATCATATTGACATTGCACACTGGGGCCTTGGTTATGATCGCACAGGTCCAATCTCAGTGGAAGGTGAAGGTGTGTATCCAAGAGAAGGGATATTTGATGTCCCGGTGGAATATGATTTTACCTGCAAATACAAAACGGGGGTTACTATGCGGGTAGCTAACAGTAGAAGGCAACCGCATGGCATGGGAACAGCCTGGTATGGCGATAAGGGATGGCTCCATGTTGATCGGGGAGATGTGATCAACGCCAGTGATCCAAAAATTCTCGAGGAAGTCATAGGCCCGGAAGAAACCCGGTTGTACAAAAGCACTGACCATATTCAGAATTTCCTTGACTGCATCAAATCACGGGAAGAGACGATCACACCTGCAGAAATTGCCCTCAGGTCCATTAGTGTCGGATTGCTTGGTGAAATTGCCATGATAACGGGTAAAAAACTGGCTTGGGACCCCGAAAAGGAAGAGTTTACCAATAATCGATATGCAAACCGCATGTTAATACGTCCTTACCGAGGTCCCTGGAAATTAGATATAAATGCATAAATGATAGTAGACATGAAAATAATTAATAGAGTATTTAGCAAGGTTGTGTATTATGTGATGTTGTTTACGATCGCATTAATATTTAATCAATGTAAGGAGCCGGCAAGTTTAAATGCACTGATTGTATCAGATTCAGATGAAGAAACAACAAGTGGTTTACAGACCATTTTGGAAAATACCGGACTTTTTGATGCCAATATTACTAAAAGTAGTTCACCGGATTTTGCTGATTATGATGTTGTCGTTTTATATCTATCGAAGTCTGATTGGTCGGAAAAAACAAAATCAGATTTTATCAGCTATGTGCAGACTGGTGGGGGTGTCGTTTTTCTGGGAGCATCTGCACCTGCCTTTGGTGACTGGGCGGCATTGAACGAAGTTGCAGGCACACCTGTCACTGAAAAATTAAAAAAATCGAAATCAGTATTTGAATACCAGGTAGTAAATAGCAAAAAAAACCATCCCATTATTGAAGGCCTGCAGCCAATCTGGATGCATTCCGACGATTTTATGCTGTTTAATACAGAAAAGTTGAACGGAGAAATTGAAGTTTTAGCTACCTCTTGGGCAGACACGCTTCAGGGAGGTTCTGGGGCTCATTTACCTGTTTTGCTAACAGTAAGTTTTGGTGAAGGTAGAGTTTTCCATTCAACCTTAGGTGTTGCTGCAACCAGTGAAAATCTGGCACCAATTCAATGTGTGGGATTCATCACCACATTGCAGCGTGGGGCAGAATGGGCAGCTACAGGAGTTGTTTCACAGGAAGTATCTATTGATTTTCCAAATATTGCAAGTACCCACGAATGGGTTGATTACAAACCAATGACCTTGGACGAAATTTTGGAAAGAGCATCTACCTATGAGATCGGGAAAAGTAAAAAATACCTTACCGACTTTTCGATGAGAATTAGAAATTGTGATGGTATGGCGGAAACGTATACCACGTACGAGGACAGGATCCTTGAATTTTTAGCTTCGGATGCAACAGTCGACAGCAAGAAATACATGTGCAGGGAATTAAGCTGGATGGGATCGACAAAATCAATTTCAGTTCTGGAGAAACTTGTCAATGATAAGGATTTATCCGAATCAGCATCCTATGCGCTTCAACGATTAAGAATGTAAAAAACTTATCACGGACAGATGATAGGTTCAACTAATAAACAATAGAAACCGAAATAGGGGTAGGTAATCAATTACGTGCCTCTTTTTTTTATTCAAATCCACCATGAAAAAAACGAATAGAAGACAATTTATTAGAATGACCTCTGGCATTTCAGCCGGGATTATTTCTAGTCCATTGATTTTTCAATCTTGTGCACCTTCAAAGCAAATTACCATTGGTATGATTGGAACAGGCGGCCATGGTATGGATTGGAATTTGCCACCTTTTCTTGCCATGAAGGACGTCCGTGTGTTGGCGATTTGTGATGTGGACCGGCAAAGAATGCTGGAAGCGAAAAAAGTAGTTGATGAAAAATATCAAAATACGGATTGTGCCACATACGGCGATTTCAGAGACGTACTAGCCAGAAATGATATTGATGCAGTGATGATCTCCACACCTGATCACTGGCATGTGCCTATTTCTATTCTTGCCGCACAGGCTGGGAAGGATGTGATTTGTGAAAAACCTACGTTAACCATTGATGAAGGGCGTAAGCTGTGCAATGTGATCAATAAACACAATACAATTTACCAGACATCTATTGAAGATAGAGCAATTCCCGTGTATCATCGAATGGCAGAATTGGTTCGGAATGGATATATCGGTGAATTACAAAAAATTATCATTCGGGTACCTGATGACGATGTGATCAAACTGCATCCTGCCAGCACCGAAACACAACCTGTTCCTGAGGGATTTGACTATGATATGTGGCTTGGCCCCGCACCGGAGGCCCCCTATTCACCTGGCAGATGCCACTGGAATTTCCGATGGATATCCGACTACTCCGGGGGGATGTTGACCGACTGGGGCGCCCATTATGTGGATACTGCACAATGGGCAAATAATTCGGATAGATCAGGGCCAATCAGTGTGGAAGGGAAAGGAGAATTTTTGACTGGAGATATTTATAATACTGCTAATACCTTTGACCTGATGTATACCTATGCCAATGGCGTTTCCATGCAGATTATGTCAGGGGGTACATCAATCGGTTTCCAGGGAACTGAAGGGTGGATCCAGTGCCTGGGTTGGCGAGGAGAGCTTGAAGCCAGTAAGAAATCAATTTTAGATGTTGAGGTTAAAGATAGCGATATCAGACTTTACACGGCGAAGAGCGAACATCAGAATTTTATTGATTGCGTGAAATCCAGAAAGGAAACCTTTGTCCCCGCAGAAGTCGGTCATCGCACCTCAACAGCTTTGCACATGGGAAATATTGCCATGTCGCTCGAACGGAAGGTAAACTGGGATCCGGAAAAGGAAGAATTTATCAATGATGAGGAAGCCAATGCCATGCGATCCAGGGTGAGTAGGGATCCCTGGAAATTGGAGAAGTTAATAGTATGAGAAAATGAAAGGGCGGTTTTATCTATTGTTTTTTGGAATCATTGCCAGCTTGGGTTCTCAATCCTTTGGGCAACTGGTCGCTAATGAGGAAGACTGGACTGAATTACCGCGAAGCATTCATCCTGGAGATTCAGCAGTTCCACCATCTGATGCTGTTGTTTTATTCGACGGCAAGGATTTATCAGAATGGCAAACGATTGATGGGAAGGAAGCTGGTTGGCTGGTAAAAAATGAATTGCTGGAGATTGTTCCTGGAAGCGGTAGTATTTACAGTAAGCAAAAATTTGGTGATGTGCAACTACATGTGGAGTGGATGATCCCTGAAAAAGACGTTGAGAATGGGAACAGCGGAATATATCTTCAGGGTAGATATGAAGTGCAGATCTACAATTCCTATCGGGATGCTTCCAAAATTTATTACAATGGACAGACCGGAAGTTTATACAAGCAATATAAGCCATTGGTAAATGCCTCCAGACCTCGCGGAACATGGGATACTTTTGATATCATATTTACTGCACCTCGTTTTGAAGATGATGGATCACTTAAAACTCCAGCGATATTTACTGTCTTTCATAATGGGATACTAATTCAATATAATTCCAGATTAAAAGGAATTACAACTCATGAAAAAACAACAGCTTATGAATCGCATGGGCTGAAACAGCCCTTGATGATCCAGGACCATGGAGACCGGGTACTTTTTAGAAATATTTGGATTAGGGAGTTGTAATTTTTGGTTAAGTAGTGAATCATCGGTAATTTTCAGCTGGTTATTTTGAAAATGTATGATAAGAATCTCCCTGGTGATCCCGGTTTTTAATGAAGAGCAGGTAATTGATGAATTACTCAGACGCAGTATTGCAACTCTAAGTGAGATCGGGGAACCTTTTGAGATCATCATCGTCGATGATGGGAGCGAAGATAGCTCACTACAAAAGCTCATGGAATACCGCATCAGGGATAAGCGTGTAAAAGTAGTTGAACTCTCCAGGAACTTTGGGCATCAGGCGGCCTTTACCGCCGGCCTTCGGAGATCCAAGGGTGATTTTACGGTAATGATGGATGGTGACTTGCAGGATACCCCGGAACTCATTAAGGACATGTATGAAAAAATGAAATCCGGCGAATTTGATATTGTTAACGGTTATCGAAAATCCAGGGCAGAAAAAGGCATTAAGGGATTTATGTTTGCCATCTTTCACAAGATCTTTGCCATTATTTTGGATGAGAGGGAAATAAAAAATATAGGTAATTTCTCCATGCTCAATCGGCAAGCACTGGAGGCGCTTAAGCAATTAAAAGAAAAAACACGATACATTCCAGGCCTCAGGAACTACGTGGGATTTAAGCAGGGATCCCTGGATTATACAAGAGAAGGCAGGAAAGAAGGAATACCAAAAATGAGGTTCAGACATCTGGTCAAGCTTGCGACCGATGCAATTTTTTCTTTTTCCAGACTGCCAATATTTATTTGTTTTTACCTGGGATTGATTGGCGTTATCGTATCCATGGTGATTGGTTTGATTATGATATTCTCCGATTCAGGATCATTGCTGTTTGCCAATAATAAACCTATACTTGTGGCCTTATTTTTTATGGGTTCGATCCAGTTGGCATTTATAGGTATTGTTGGGGAATATGTGTTCAAGGGGTATAAGGAATCTCAAAACCGCCCGATGTATTTTGTGAGGAATGAATATCTGGATTGATGTTTTGGAAGCATAGTTCGACTTCAGCTCTCCTTTATAAAACCGTACTTTTGCTGGCCTTGGTTATCTTGGTAATTACCAGTTGGAATGCACCTTTATCTGGTGATGAATATGTGCATGTAAAGCAGGCAGAAAAAAACATCAATTACCTGAAAACATTTGGCAGGAATAAGGAGGCATTGGACACTCCCATCAGCCGATTGAAACATTACGGTCAATCCTTCGATACCATGACCAGATTCGTTGCCCAGGTGTTAAATATCGAAGATTTGTATCGATTCAGGCATGGCTCCAATGCCATTATTGGCTGGCTTACGATTTTGTTT
>Ga0209536_100004032_pt1 | contig 23337 bp, 21 predicted proteins | sample DeeMarSeWOR28_12_FD_187461 | JGI IMG/M metagenome (GOLD analysis project Ga0209536, IMG submission 187461) | Marine sediment microbial communities from White Oak River estuary, North Carolina - WOR-2-8_12 (SPAdes) (version 2) | ecosystem: Environmental > Aquatic > Marine > Intertidal zone >...
TGATTATGAATTCAACATAAAGCCTTCAACAGATGATAAACCTTATTTCTCACAATTTCTTCAGATAAAAAGTATTCCAAAGCTTGCGGAATTTTTCGGAAATCAATCAGTCGCATTTCTTGAGGTTGGACTCATTATTCTTTACATAACATTTTTTCAAATTTTAATTCTTTCAATTGTGCTTATAATCATTCCGCTTTTCACGATTGGACGGAAAGGTAATAATCTGCCTAAGCTAATCCCGAAAAGTCGGGATGAACGAACAGGTAAATTGTGCACATTGATGTACTTTAGCGGGTTGGGATTAGGTTACATGTTTATTGAAATAATTTTGATTCAAAGATTTATACTTTACTTCGGTAATTTAATTTATGCGGCTGCGGCTGTCGTCAGTCTTATGTTGGTAGCATCAGGTTTCGGGAGCCTTGTTTCTCAAAAAATACAGGCTAAGCCAAACCGGCTAATTGGAATCATATTATTAATTTTAATTCCGCTATTATTTTATGCTATTCTGCTTTCCTCCTTGCTTAAATTAACAATCATTTTTAGTCTGCCTGTAAAAATTATTTTTACAACCCTGCTTATAGCGCCGGCTGCATTCTTTATGGGAATGCCCTTTCCGACTGGGTTAAGATTGCTTGCTGCCGAAGGAGAATCTTCCCAAAGGGGACAAATTCCCTGGGCTTGGGGAATTAATGGTATATTTTCAGTAATTGGTGCTGTTCTTGCCACGATTGTTGCTGTTGAACTTGGTTTTGTGTGGGTGATGATTTTCGCGATTGGAGCTTACATTTTATCCCTGATTGCCAGTATACGTCTTACATAATATTTGATCTCAATTAGAAATTACCAAATAACAAACTGCAAATATCAAATCAATAACAAATCAGAAATCTCAAAACATCAGAACATTTTGAAAATTGGATTTTGATTATTATTTATTATTTGTGATTTGAATTTTGAAATTTACCAATGATCCCACTTTACCTTAAAAAGCTAACAATATCCGACCTTCGGCAAAGGGCAGAAAAACTACATCAACTGCTTATAGAGTGCAAAATCTGCCCGAATGAATGTAGGGCAAAAAGAACTGAAGGTGAAACAGGTGAATGCCATTCAACGGATGAAATAATTATTTCAAGCGTAGGTCCGCATTTTGGTGAAGAGCCTCCGCTGGTTGGTTCACACGGTTCGGGAACAATATTCTTTACCAACTGCAATCTCTCCTGCGAGTTCTGCCAGAATTATGACATCAGCCATCTAGGGATGGGAGAAAAAATATCAACAACAGATCTCGCAAGAGCAATGCTTCAGCTTCAGCAGAGAGGATGCCATAACATTAACTTTGTAACTCCCACACATTTTACTCCGCATATTGTTGATGCACTAATATTGGCAATTGAAAAAGGATTAGAGATACCCATAGTTTATAACTGCGGTGGATATGAATCGGAAGAAACTCTTAAGCTGCTTGAAGATATTGTTGATATTTATATGCCAGATATAAAATACTCAATTGATGAAAATGCTCTCAAATATTCCGGTGTACAGAATTACTGGGAAACAGTTAAGCTCGCAGTTAAAGAAATGCACAGGCAGGTTGGTGAATTGAAAATCAGCAAAAGAGGAATTGCACAAAGAGGGTTGCTTATTCGTCATCTTTTTCTTCCGAATGATATCGCAGGATCAAAAGCAGTGATTGATTTTGTTGCGGATGAAATTTCAACCAACACTTACCTGAATATAATGGATCAATATCGACCTGCATATAATGCACACAAATACGAAAAATTAAATCGAAGAATCACTCCATCCGAATATAAAGAGGTGGTTGATTATGCGTTTAGTAGAGGAATAGCCCCACCAAACCTCCCCTAATGGGAGGTTTAGTAAAGACAGAGATGACATCTTTCTAAAAGATGTCATCTTTTACCACTTAATACCTTTTGTGCTTGACCCATAACACCAAAAAATCCTCAATTGATCTTTCCTAATCAAAAGTTTAGCTTTGAACATTGAATTGATTAACGGAGACATCAAATGAAAACTTATCTTTCCTTTTTTGTGATACTCACAATTACAATCATATTTTATTCATGTAAAACTGAAACTCTGGAGCAAAAGGGTTCACCCAAATATATTTCTGAAGTAAACGAATGGCATCAAAAAAGAATAGAAAGACTTAAAGATCAAAATGGATGGCTTACAGTCGTTGGACTTTACTGGCTTGAAGAAGGAGAAAACTCTTTTGGCTCAGATAAAGACAACAATATAGTCTTTCCAGAAAATACACCGGGCAAAATCGGCACAATAACTTTACTAGATACAATTCTTACACTGAATGTGATTAATAGTATAATAGTAACAAATAATGGTAAGTCGGTTAAAGAAATAGTTCTGCAACACGATCTTACGGGCGATCCAACAATTTTAGAATACAATACACTACGCTGGTATATAATTAAACGTGATGAAAAATATGGCATAAGACTTCGTAATACTGATGCACCTTTAAGAAAAGAGTTTAAAGTAGTTGAAAGGTTTCCCGTAAATAATGATTGGCAAATTGAAGCAAAATTTGAAAGATACCAGCCGCCTAAAATAATCTCACTGCCAACACAACTTGGAACAGTTTTAGAGGAAAAATCTCCAGGTGCTGCTGTGTTTACAGTTGACGGTAAAGAATACAAGTTAGATGCTATTGATACGGGCGAAAGGTTTTGGTTCATTTTTGCGGATGAAACAAACGGAAAGGAAACCTACGGTGCCGGCAGATATATGTATATGGATAAACCGGACTCGACAGGAAAAATGATAATTGATTTTAACTATGCCTATAATCCACCCTGTGTTTTTACAAAATACGCTACCTGCTCATTTGCACCTAAACAGAATCATCTACGATTAAGAGTTACAGCAGGCGAAAAAAATTGGAAAGGAAAATATTAATCAATTCGTTGTTCAATATTCCTTGTTCGATATTCTAAATTTTGTTTGAATAACGAATATTGAAGGTTGAATTTCGAATGTTGAAATTCATATTATAAATTTTTCAATAATTTCGTTTATTGTTTCTATATGATGTTCATCATGTTCTAAAACAAATTGTGCCATATCAATCGGTCTCATCGGCCGATTTAAACGGGGGTGAATAGAACTTTTATTCAAAGTAGCTTTGTCAAGTTCGCTTAGTCTTTTTACAAAATGCTGTCTTGCTCTTTTTAATTCAGTTATCAGATAATTAATATCTTTTCTATTATATCCGGCATCATATGTTTTTTTATTTGTTAGATCTGCGGGACGCAGTGTTTTTTTACCTGTAATAAAATCATCAATTCTACCGCTGTGCAGTTCTTCAAGATCAATGAGATGCCCGATGTTTTCCTTAACAGACCACTTCTCATCATTTTTTTTAGCTAATAGTTCCGATGAAATGTGATTTACAAGTTTTGCAATCCTGCATGGAGTTTCATTCAATTTTGATAAAATATCTTTATACTTATTTTGATTTAAACTATAAGTGAATTTTTTATCAATCCATTTAACACGATTCATAATTTATCTCCATTCTGCTAAAATTGCCCCGCTTATTAAAAAAGCGACTAGAATATATCCGGAATCAATAAGCCACAGTACTATTGGTCTTTGTGCAAACAAATTATGAATAAGACTAATTGCTGAAACAAATCCAAACCAGCAAAGAAAAGCAGCGAGAATTCCGTAAAGAAATTGGGGAGACGAATTAATACCAACGCTGTAATCAATTACCACAGCTAGGACATATGTAGAAATTAACCAAGCAAGAAAAGATAAAACGTATTCAAATGTACTGGCTCCCTGTGCAATTTCTTCCTTTGTTTTACCCGTTGCTTTCATCCGCTGTCTGGCAAAAAGTAATGGTGAATACCATAACGCGCCTATAAAAAAAGATATCAACGCGGCTACTAGTATTGAAATGTAATTTACATGTATCTCATACATTTTTGCCTCCTTATAAAAATGTATAATGAAGTAAGTATGGTACAAAAAAATTTATTCGCCGAAAACAGAAATCAATCCGTGAGTGATAACCTCCGGGGGTCCGACAAGATGCTCGGAACCATCGAACACTTTTGTTTCCAGTTTCAAATTGGGGTGCTCACGCGACTGCATTATTGAAACCAGCTCATCGATCGGATTAAAATATTTTTCTTCAGATGCCTCGCTTCCAACTGATATAAAAACTTTTGCGGAAAGATCATTTAAATTTGATGATGCCTGCTCTTCATAATCAAATATTACAAAATTTTCCGGAATAAGATAAGGGCTGCCAACAATGTATTTATTAAAAATTCCTGGTTGCGTAAACAGCGAGTAAAGGGCAAACAAGCCACCCAAAGAGTAACCGGTAATTGTGCGATCGTCTATTACCGTTCTGAAATTTCCATCAACATAAGAGATTAACTCTTCATTTATAAATTTTTTAAAGATTTCTGCTCCACCGTTACCACCCGGTCTGTAATCCCTGTTACGTTTATTTCCCGCACTTTTATCAATTGCACCATATCCGATCCCAATGACAATTAATTCCGGAATATTACCGCCAATTTCGAGGTAACGGGCAATTCCTGCGGCTATTCCGTAAGAAATATCGCCGTCCAAAACATATAATACGGGATATCTTTTATCAGTATTATTGTAGTCATCAGGCAAACTTATAAATATATGAAACGTATCATCAACAAATTGGGAGTTGAATAGTATTAAGTGTGTATTGTAAAGATTAAAATCATCAACATCACGCACATCTTGTTGTGCTAATGTTGAAATGTGATTAATAAAGATTATAATTAAACTAAATATTAAAATGTAAATTTTCATTATTGCTCTCCCACTTTATAGAAATTTTCATTGTCAATTAAAAATTCTGAAACTTCTTTAACTCCATTTCTAATATTTTCATTTTTAATATTAGTTTTATAAAAAGAGTAAAGTTCTTCATCTTCAAGTAAACTTTTAATTACACCCGGAAGCAATTTTATTTTAGGCTCATATATGCCAAGCTTTTTTTCTCTTAAATAATCTATATTTCCCTGCTCTTGTTCCCAGATGTAATCATTTACAACGGAGACTTTGCCCAAGTTCAGAATCTCCATAATTGTTGAAGCACCGCATTTAGTTATAACAACATCGCATATATTTATCAACTCATAAATAAAATCCACATAACCATAAATTTTAAGATTATTCGCTTTGTATGTTTCCTTAAGTTTATTTGCGATTTTTAGGAGCACATCGTTCTTGCCGCAAACCATTGCTATTTGTGCATTTAAATTTGCTTTCAGCAGCTCCTCCAAAATCTTCTTTCCTTTCGGAATGCCATCGCCTCCGCCAAGAATCAAGATTACTTTTTTGTTTAATTCAAAATTCAGGTTTGCTTTTACTGAGGCAACAGAATCATTATCCATCTTTTCAGAAAATTTATTGTCAAGTACAAAATGAAAAGCCACTGAAATTTCTTTTGTGAACTTTTTATTGATTCTATCCTTTAATTTGTTACTGAAAACAATAAAATTTATGCTGCCCCACATAAACCACATCGGGTGAGGAGTGAAAGGATCTGTTACAACTGTGTGTACTTCTGTGTCTAGTTTATTCTTTTTTAAAATACTGTAAATGGGTTGAATCAAAAAGAAGTGAAATATAATAATCTTATCCGGCTTTTCATTTAAGATTATTTTTTCAAGATATCGCTTCATATAACCGGCAACAGAGTAACAGCTCAGTTTGCCGAATAGCGGGATTTTATTCAATGCGTATAAAAATTCGAAAAACCACCTCCCTTTGTATTGAAGGATTCGGTAACCATCTTCAATTATAAAACGAACCCAACGTGGGGTTTTTTCAAATCCATAAACTAATTTTGTTTCAACTGAGCCCGAAAAATTATATTTCAAATAATTATGCACGGCTTTAGCAGGAGCTAAATGCCCACCTCCTGTTTTTAAGTAAGCAAGAAGATATTTTCTTTTTTCCTTCATGTAATTTTTATCTCAAAACCGGATGTAATTCTTTTACCATTTCACCATTCTCAAGCACTTCCAATATTTTGAATGTGCCCAGCTTACGAGCTTTCAGAAATCCATCCCACGCAGACTCAGCAAGAGTTCCCCGGTTTAACAAATCATACAACCATTGGTCAGTATAATCAGGATTTTCCTGTCTTATCCCAGCCTGAATTTCATGAAGCCATTTTCTGTTAAATTTTTCCTGCGAACCGATTGCAGGAGACATAACTATGGGTATCCCCAGTGCACAATAAAACGAAAGTTCACTTGGTTTGGTCCATAAAATATCAGTATCCCTTAAACTCAGGTTGAACATATCGAAATATCCGTGCATCGATTCTGAATAAATAATTTTTATGTTTTCACATGCAGGATCAATTTTTCCTTTTACAGAAAGAAAATAGTCACGTACCTCTTTCCTGATTCCCGCAACAAGATTTAAAATCACTTCACCGGCTATTAATTTATCCTTTAGGCTGTTAGCGATTTTACCTCCTATTTCTGTTTGTGCCCCTGCACCACCAATAGCATATGTTATTGTTAATTTTCTTTTGTCTTGAAAAATGCAATTTTCATTCTCTAAAAAGTATTCTACGTTTCTGCCATGACGGGCCCAGAATTTTCCTTTCGGATCAAGATAGAATAACCGCTGAGCTAAATCTTTTTTAAGAATGGAAAGATTTTCATCGCCTAAAATTTCTTTTGGAAGAGGAAATCCCGCTAAATGAATTCTTTCTTCGGGGACACCGTAAGCTTTTAAACGCTGAGCAGCCTTACCACAGGGCGCAAAGTACTCTATTCTGCTTTCCCATGGCTGCTTTGCTACCCAAACCCGGTTTATATCCGCATCGCAGATGATGCAGTATATTTTAGTAAAACCATTTTTATCAGCCGCAATAGCAGAAGCATAAAACGAGGTAACCAGCGGTAAAACTTTTGTTGAAATTTTTTCAAGCATTCCCTTGCACAAACCCTTTTCAATAGTAGATTCAAGCAGATTCACCTGGAAAGTTGTGTTTGAAAGATTACGCATCGGGTAAAAAGACGGTATGTGCATTAATGCATCGAGCATTGAAAATAGTGGTGGACCAACGATCGGAATGCCTTTTGCACGTGAAAAGAATTCATACGCATTTAAAAGTCTTTTCCACAATTTCCGCTCGGCTTTCGATACTGCTTCAGAAGAGCCGACTGTAATTATATCTTCCTCTGCAATATCTCTCAGGGGATAAACAGCCCTCTGATGACCGTAGCCCATATCGGCAGAAACAAGCCACGCTTTGCTGTGAGGTGTATCCATACCGTAAATGATTTAGATAAGATATTTTTCTTAAGAGAAAGATATGAAATAATCGGAAGCCATGCTTTAGCTATAAGCAGGATAATTAAAGGAAGAATTAGAGGTTAATTTTATTCAATTAATATTTCAGGATATAAAAAATTTAAGAGGCTCTCTTGCTTTCTTTACCTCTAAACCATTCAAATGTTATAACTGCAAGAAATATTGCTATACCTATGAAAAACCTTAATGCTTCGTCCATATTAGTTCCCTTTTTTTATAATTTTACATCTGAATTATAAGCATCAAGTATTAAGAAAGAATTAAGGGATTATTAACTTAATGTTATTTAAAATTGATGTGTTTTTATTTTACTTGAGAGAATTATACTAACAACGATTTAATGCTGAAATTTAAAAATCCATACAGCGGCTTGCGGAACATTCCCAAAAATATTTGGGTGCTCTCTGTCGCAACTTTAATTAACCGCGCCGGCACAATGGTTTTACCTTTTATTGCTCTCTATGCAAGACAAGAAATTAAAGTCAGTACAGGCGATGCAGGTTTGGTTTTAGCATTTTACGGAATTGGTGCATTTATCTCTTCCCCTTTTTCGGGAAAGCTGAGTGATAAGCTTGGGACATTGAAATTAATGGAAATTTCACTTTTCACTTCGGGATTATTTTTAATTGCATATTCATTCGTTACAAATTTTATTTTGTTTTTAATCCTCAGTTTCTTCTGGGCAGTCCTTAGCGAAGCTTTCCGCCCTGCAAGTTTATCATTTATTTCAAATGAAGTCTCACCAGACAGAAGAAAAACTGCATTCGCACTAAACAGACTTGCAATAAATCTTGGAATGAGCATCGGACCTGTAATTGGTGGGTTACTTAGCTCAATAAATTTTTCACTTTTGTTTTATGTTGATGGAATTACTTCAATTGCGGCAGGAATATTTATTTTATTTTTTCCGTGGCAGGAACATGAAAAGGATAAAAAAATAGTTGCGGAAATACACGGTAAATTAATAAAGAAGGAAAGTGTTTTCAGGAATAAAAAGTTTATCTACTTTATGCTTGCACTAATTCCTGTTGAAATGGTTTTCTTTCAGCACATTGGTGCAATGCCGTTATTTATTGTAAATGAATTAGGATTTTCCAATGCAACTTTCGGAATATTAATTGCAATTAACACTGTGCTTATTATTTTTATTGAAGTACCGCTTAATGATTCAATGCGGTTTTGGGAGGATTGGAAATCATTAGCGCTTGGTGCTATTCTTGCCGGAGTTGGATTTGGAATGATGGCTTTTACTGAAACACTTTCACCTATTGTTATTGCAATTGTAATATGGACATTTGGAGAAATGATTCTCTTTCCAGCATCAGGAGATTTTGTTGCTAAAATATCACCCGAAAAACAGCGTGGTGAATATATGGGTTATTTTCAGATGTCTTTCAGCTTTGCATTTATGGTAGGTCCCTGGCTTGGTGCAGAAGTGCTCGAACATTTTGGTTCTTTTACTCTCTGGATGGGATGCCTAGCATTCGGTTTAATTTCTACTTTGATGATGTGGAGGTTGAAAGGTAAGTAAAGCTAAAAGCTGTCACAGTCATGCCCTTCTTTTAAATTTAACAATAAAGCTGTTTTTCCCGCATTTCGGGAACCAGACGGCGTCGGTTACGAACTTCACCAGAATGACAACATCACATGGGGTGACTTAAATTGACAAACCCAATTCCTCAAAGGAATTGGGTTTGATGAAAGGCTATTTAAAAAGGTGTTGTGTTTTTACTCTTTAATCTCCTCGCTAACTACTTCTTTCGGTTTTCTTTTCTTAATTATAATGATTATTACCGCAGCAAAAATCAGCACGAGTGCAAGCAATAAATAAATCCACCAGTTGGAGGGAAAGAGTGTATCTTTCCATTTAGCAATATCGCTTTCAATATTATTTTTATCGTCATTCGAAAGCATTCCGCTTTCAATAAGATGATTCATCCAAACCGGCTGCACCACTCTGTACCATGTGCTGTCCACAAAAGTTGTGTATGCTTTTTCGGAGCTTTCTTTACTTTTAACACCGATGCTTTTTATTTCATCATTAATGTAAAGAACAACAGCAGAAATAAATTCATCGCCGTTGGTAAATTCTCTTAGCAGAATATCATTTTTCTCAAATTCCTCTCTTATCGATTTCCAGACATTTCCTTCAACTGCATTTTGCTGCCAATAAGTAAATAATGAATCAATCGTTAAAAGCTCTTCAGTTTTCTTTTCTTTATCGGCATAAACTTCAACCAGCTTTGGTCCTATCGCTTTCCAGGTGTTTGCAAATTCTTCCTGCTGCTTTTTAATCTCTTTAATATCATTTGGTTTAAGCGAAGTTACTTCTAAAAATTTTATGTTATCTCTGAGTGTAACTTTCACATTATCGATAACGTGTTCTCTTTCGGCATCCGAGTAGATTTGTTTCTTGTCTTCCGTTGTTAAAACGGCTTTTTCTCTCATTATGGGCGGCATCAGACTATCAACCATGCTTATAACCAAACGATCACGCTTCTTTATTGATGCCCTGAGTTCAGCAATAAGATTTTCATATTCGGCAAGCTTCTTTTTATCCTTTTTGCTCTGCCATTTTAAATCTTCAATTTGTGCAATGAGCTCATTGTTTCTCTCATTTAAGAAATCAACCTGGCTTTTAAGTTCAATTACTTCGGTCTGCAGAACATCAATTGTGGCAAAATCATTTTGTCTTAAAGCAAATGCTGCATTTAATTTTTGAATTGATTTATCGAACTTATCCGGGTAGAGGCTTTTATCCAATAATTCTTTGTGCCCTGCATATTTCCCCTCGAACTCTTTAATGCTCGTTATGACAACATTTAACTCTTCAAGTGATGTGGCATCTTTAATCTGTTGTTCAATTTCTTTGTGTTCATTCTTGAACCCCTGCACGATTTCATAATCGGATTGTGCAAATGAGTTTTGGAAGAATGAAATGAATAATAAAAAACAAAGTAATGTAACCAAGCCATGCTTTTTCATTTATTTCCTCCTTCAACTCCCTCGTTGGTTAAATTAAGTTTTTTATCTTTGTCCATAAGCTCAATATACGGCGCCCGCTGATTGAAAGCCGGATCTTCAACTCCAGGTTCCGAAATAAATATTTTGTTATGAAGAACCAGGGCACCTTCTTCATCACGAAAGACGTAAACATTTTTAAACTTTGCAGCTGTTATATAGTAGTAACCGCCGTTATCACGTATCATTCTTACGCTGTTTCCGTTGTAAGCCGAAGAATCCTGGAATTCTTCATAAAACAAAGTCACAGCATTAAACTCAATTGAATACCTTTCTTCCAATACCATCCCTTCATCGCTAACAGGTAAAACCGACTCGATGGGCCAGGCAAAATTTGCCGGCTGTAATGTTAACACTGAACATGCTGCAAATGCTGAAAGTATAATTAAAGGCATGATAGTTTTAATCATTATATGTCCTCCGTTGAAAATTTTATTTGATATGAAACTTAAGGAAATATTTATTAATCTCACCTTTTATTCATGGCTGTTTCTTAATTTTTTGGACTATAGTATTATCTTAGTTGTATTATTTGATGTTATAAAGAAAGCATCAATAGTTTAAATTAGATTTGTAAATTTAATCATTCTTTTAAATTGAAAACGGAATTTATTCATTCACGAACCAGATCAGAATCCATATTTAGATATTTCAAATTGAAATTTCACCTTGGTGTGCTGTTGTTGATTTTTCCTGCAATACTTACAGCACAACACAGCCATTCAGCATTTGAAACTCTTTCTCTTGGTATAAACTATCAATCAAACATTAACCGAAACGATTTTCACAAATATTGGTTGTCAGATGGCGGGATTGAAGGATATTTTTCTACTCCTTTTTACTTTGGTGATACACAATTTGGAATGACATACATGTCATTTTCGGCTAAGTCTGACGATCAGCCAGATTTTAATTCCCTATTATTCTATCTTCAATGGGGATATAAGCTCAAGCTGCCACTAAATTTTTCACTCGCTTTAAATGCTTCTACCGGTTTGTTGCAAATGAACTTTGATGATAGTGATCTGTATGTTGATCCCGGGCTCCTTTCTGAAAGGGAGTTAACAATTGGATTAAATGCAACGGTGAGTTATCCTTTTTTCAAAGATTGGTATCTGAATTTGCAATTGAATTATTTAAACGTATTCACTTACAAAAAAATTCACCTTATAAATCTGGGATTGGGAATAAGCAAAAAATTTCCATCACCGCAGTGGCTAAAGGATTTTTTTAATTGATGGCCAGGTTTAAAATCGTTTTATTATTGTTATGCGCATCTTTAAGCGGATTTGCACAAAACAGCAGCTCTGTTTCAAATCAACAATTAATTAGTTCCGGCATAAACCGATTAAGCGGTATTTACACTTTAATGAGTGATTGGGATGCGTTTACAATCGATGGTTATAGATGGTATGCATCTGCAAACGGTCTCTCAACTTTGCAAAGCCAGAACTGGATTTTAATGCTCGATGGACAAACAATGGATATTGGTTTTTTCCATTTAAAAAACATTAATATCCTGCCATTGACTAATAATCACATCGATTCGGTTGAAACTATAAATCATCCGGAACTATTTGCCGGCGAATTCACCGCAGATGGTTTAATTAATGTAAGAACTATAAACCCAAAAAATGGACTTTCAGTGTCTGGCAGGTATTCAGCAGGCAATGAAACTGGCGATCCGGGACCTTATTTTTTTACGGGACATCCTTCAGGCAATGTTGAAGAAGATGGTCCGAACTTATCTGCATCGATTCAATATGGTTCCAATGATATTTGGAGCAGACTATTTTTTTATACAGAGGCATATTCAGCAACTGATACTGCAATTAGAAAAAGAAATCCACAGCTTGGCTGGCAGGATTTTAAAGGAAGAAGATTTTCACCATCGCTGCAGGTCGGATTTAATGCACTAAACGGCACACATAATCTATTTCTCGGTTATTCAACTTCAGAAATTCAACCATTTCATCCGCGTACTTATACAAGTAATGATTTGGTTTTTATTAATCCTGCAGTAAAGGATTATCCTGTTCAAATGGTTTTTAAGCATGCCGGAATTAACGGCAGTTTTGACTTAAGCTCTAATTCGTGCCTTAATTATTCTATCAAAGCTTCATCAAATAAATTATACGGCACAAAATCTGAATTAGATGATTTTGTTCACTTACAATCAAACTATTATTCCAATTTGGAATACAGCAACAGCGGACAAGTAAAATTTTTTTTCGGCACTGGCTTTGATTATACAGAAATGTCTGCTAGTTATTCATCAGAGAAAAGGGGAATTAGCTTATTTAAAACCTTCGGGGGAATTGATTTTAGTTTACTTGAAAATTTAATTTCACATGCCGGGACTGAAATCCTTTTTACAAAAAATAAAACTGCATTTAAGGGATACTTAAACAGTCGCTTGCAGCAAACAAATAATCTATGTTTCGATTTAAATCTCTCTGTAATTCAAACATTGCCCGAAGAGAAGAATGATCTTTGGCATTGGATTGAAAATGGTTACGATGTGCTGGAAAGATTAAATGTTGATTATTCATTTGAAGGGGAAAGAAAAAAAGCACTAAAATTCACGACTGATTTAAACTCTAATTACAAATTTAATCCGTCGCTTAATTTCAATGTGGGCTTAATATACAGAAACTTTAGTAATTGTTTTATTGAAGAAGTAACTGCCATTTATAATCCGGACAGCTCTGTTTTTAATTCATTTGTAATTGCAAATACGAACTCACTTGGCAGCGTTGCTGGATTTTCAATCGGGATTAACAATAAAATATTATCATCGCTTGCGCAAGCCCTCAACTATCGTTTTTTAACTTCTGCCAGCGGCGATTCTTCGTTTAAAAATGAATGGGAGACAATTCCAGCACACAAATTAAGCTATGCTTTAACCTTCAATCCTTTTGAAAGTTTCAGCTTGTGGGCGAACCTGACATTTCTTTCTTCTGTAAGCTGGAGCTATTTTCCCAAACTGGAAGAACTAAGTGGGGGTTTTTATAAGAGTAAATTGAATGAAAGATTTATTTTAGATTTTTCTGTTGGAAAATGGTTCTGGAACAATCGTTTGCGGTTTAATCTTCTATTCAAAAATATGTTAAATAATGAGCTGCAGTATCACCCACTTGGGGCAAAATTTAATTTAAGTGTATTCTTTAGTGCAGAGATTGTTTTCAATTCAATTATTGATTGATAAATTTATTATTATCTTCTTTTACAATTAATCTTATCCCTGGTCGGTTTGTAATGTAGTACCAAAACCATTCTGCCATTACTTTAAGTCTGTTGCGAAAACTTATAAGAAATAATACATGAACAATTGACCAAAGCAGCCAGGCAAATACCCAGGAAAATTTAAAGCCTTTTATTAAAGCAACTGCTTTTGCTTTTCCAATTGTTACGATTATCCCCCTGTCTTTGTAGTTAAACCTTCCGCGTGACTTGCCTTGTAAATTTTTGCTTACGATTTTCGATACATATTTACCCTGTTGCATTGCAACAGGAGCGATCCCTGGAAGGTATTCTTCTTTTTCGTTCTTAACGGCAGCAGCGTCTCCAATAACAAAAATATTTTCATAATTTTTAATTGTTAAATCATCATTGACAATTGCTCTTCCGGATTTATCGGTTTCAACTTCAAGATTTTTTATTAAAGGTGAAACCTGGTTACCCGCCGCCCACAGCACATTCCTTGTTTGAATAAATCTGTCTCCAATTTTTACACCACTTTCATTTATATCAACAACTTTTTGATTAAGCAGCACTTCAACATCAAGTTTTTTAAGATCATCTAATGCCTGCTGAGAGAGAGCATCAGGATAAGCTGATAAAATTTTTGGGAGTGCTTCTACCATATATACTCTGGTCATTGAAGCATCAATATTTCTAAAATCGGGAATAAGATTTTTATTAACTATTTCAGATATTGCACCCGCAAGCTCAACACCTGTAGGTCCTCCGCCAATAATCACAAAGTTTAAATACTTTTGCCGCTTTTCAGGATCTTTTTCTTTCTCTGCAACTTCAAGGGAGAGCAAAATTTTTTCTCTTATTTTCAAAGCATCGTTAACTGTTTTTAATCCAGGTGCATACTTTTCCCATTCATTCTTTCCAAAATAAGAGTGGTGAGAACCTGTGGCGATTACAAGATAATCAAACTCAATGCTACTGCCATTAAAATGAACAGTATTTTTTTCTTTATCAATTGATGATACTTCGCCAAGAAGCACTTCAACATTTTTCTGCTCACTAAAAACTGATCTGATTGGATTAGCAATATCGCCGGGTGATAAAGCTGCAGTTGCGACTTGATATAGCAGCGGTTGAAACAAATGGTGATTCGTTTTATCAATTATGGTTAATTGAAAATCGCCGTCAGCCAGCTTTTTAGCCGCAGATAGTCCACCGAATCCGGCACCTATTATAATTACTTTTTTCATATTTGCTTAATTTTTTCTCTGCCGGCTTATTAAATAAATAATCTCTTGCTCATGAGCAAAATCACATAAAAAAACCGCTCTAAGAACGGTTTAAATTTTGGTAATGGAATTATTTCACTTCAATATTTGTTTACCGGTTTTAACACAGGTCATCTCCTCACAATTGTACCTTAACTAAACCTCATCATCATTATTGTTTTCTTCATCGAAATCAAATTCAAACTTAAAATCATCTAAATGTTCTTTTAAGTATTCTTCCAGTTTTTCCATTCGTTCTTTAAATTCTTCATCATTGAACTTCCACTGAAATTTTTCAAAATTATTTTCTTTAAGCTTTTCTTTAAGTTCTTCCATATCCTGCTTTAATTTTTCATCATCAAACTTAAATTCTTCCAAATTTAATTTGTGATCTTTTATTTTTTCTTTAAGCTCTTCAATGTTATTGTGCAGTTCATCCATATCAATATTAAAGTCTTCTCCCAAAGGGACAGGCATTCTAAAACTGTAAAACCTGCCGTCTGGTTTCATTTCATCTAATTCTTTATAGACTCTGCCTTTATAGTCGGCAACAAGATCATCGGGAATTCTTTTTCCATTTTTATAAATTGAAGTTATTTCATTTCCATCAAAATTTACCTCCCAGTGGATACGCTCGTTGTCAACGGTTTCATAAAATGAAAGGTATTTTTGTGAATCCTTATTCAATGAGTCAATTGGTGTATCAGCGAAGGAAATGGAAATAAATAAGCAAACAGAAATAAAAAGCAGATTAATAAATATAAGTTTAAAATTTCTCATTATAAATCCTTTCTATTATTACCTTAAATTCAGACGCGTTAGGGCGAAAAGTGTTTCTATTGTTTGTGGTATTTAGTTTGAATAATCTTACGGAATGATATACGGACTAATAAGCGAATTAACGGAGGACTATTTCAGAAATCCGTATTTCTTAATGTGTCTGTAAGCCATATAAGCAACAGCACTTAACTGCGCCATCCCCAACATATAACGAACCATGTCAAACTCTGAATCTTTTAGAAACTGTTTATGTAATGGTGATGTGAAATGAGCATCAAAGTCAACTTCGTTAGGTAGATAAGAGTGTTTGGAGATTAGCAATTCTGTTCTAAGCCAGATGGTTGATCGATCTTCAGTAAATAAAATATTGGTGGGAATTTGTTTAGTAAGCGGCTGTCGGAAGAAGTGGCTTAGATCATACTGAAATTCTACCGGCGGAACTATTCCCTGAAATCTGTAAAGGGAGTCTTTTTTCTCATCGATTCTAATTTCTCGCTCCTGGGCTCTAACTATGCAGCTAATAGCAAACATGCAAAAAATAATTATAATTATGATATTTTTATTTGTGCTCACCAATTTTATTAATTGCTTTTTCAAAATGATAAAAGACCTTATCATAGTCTTTTAAGCAGACCTAAACTACTAAGAAATCCAAATGCAAAGAAACATTCTTATCATGCTCATTTCTAAAGCTGATCTTCTCCAAAATTTCTTTGGCATCTTCAACTCTTCCGGTGCTGGGAAATTTATAACCCAAACCAGCTAATCTTTCGGGTGACTTTCCGTTCTACTTTGATAATCTCTTAATGTATTGACCGCTTCTTCAATTTAACTGGAAAAAACATAGCCCAGCCTTTGATTTCAATTGATGCTCTAAAATTAGGATTCGGTTCTAAAGTTTTATTGAGTTGCTCAAGTGCGTCGCTGTACTTTCCTGAGCTAAGTTAAGCTTCGCCAGGTTTGTTAACCGCGGTAAGATAAATCATATATATATACTGAATACCTGCATCTCCAGATTGCAGCCTCAAAGTAACTGAAAAGATTTTTATGCACTATCGAGATCCCATTCTGTAAATATTATTGCGGTTAATTGTCTTCTGCCTTTATTCATCTTATTTAAATATAACAAAGTGTGGCTAATAAAAATTTGCTTCACTTTTATGAGAAAAGCAGATGGGAATGATAATACAGGTTAACATCATTTAGTAGACATAAGTTTCAGGAAAAGTATTAAAATAGCTATGAAACTTATTTAAAATACTTCCGGTACAAAATTCTGATCCTCAATTGGGGGTCTAACGTATCCAACCTCCTTCTGCCGGGGCGGTAATCCTATTGGTTCAGGTGGAATATCTTCGTAAGGGATTAAACTTAGCAAATGATTTATACAATTTAATCTTGCACGCCTTTTATCATCCGCATTTACAACATACCAAGGGGCTTGTTTAATATCAGTATGAGCAAACATAATATCTTTAGCTTTTGAATAATCTACCCAATTAGCGCGAGAGGCCATATCCATCTCACTTAATTTCCATCGTTTAGTTCTGTCTTTAATTCTGTCCTGAAATCTGGCTTCCTGCTCTTCATCACTAATGGAAAACCAGTACTTGACAAGCTTTATACCAGAACGAACAAGCATGCGTTCAAATTCAGGACAAGATCTTAAAAATTCTTTATGTTCTTCTTCTGTACAAAATCCCATCACATATTCCACTCCAGCACGGTTGTACCAGCTTCTGTCGAACAATACTATTTCTCCCGCCGCAGGCAAATGTGAAACGTAACGTTGAAAATACCACTGTGTTTTTTCTCTTTCGGTTGGTGTTGCAAGTGCAACAACTCTGCAGATACGCGGATTTAATCTCTGTGTAATTCTTTTTATGACTCCACCCTTTCCAGCCGCATCCCTACCTTCAAATAAAACAACAACTTTAGGTTTTTTACTCCTGATCCATTTTTGAAGCTTAACTAATTCAATCTGAAGTTTTCTTAGATTGTCTTCGTAATCTGGCTTGGTCAGTTTTTTCTTCTTTCCCGGTTTTATGTCAGAATATACTATTTTTTCTTGCTTTGATTTTGATTTATTCTTTTTCTTTTTTGCCACAACTCCTCCTGAGAATATTATTTGATCTCAAGTTATATTTTCAGTATGGGTAATTTTAATTCCCTTATTCTTCAAATAGGCAAGGACATTTTTATAGCAATTTTCATCCCCTCCAAGGTATTCGGGGGGACAGATTCCTTTTCTACTATATTTTTCTTCCAGTATCAATCTAGCAACAGCACAGCACGTATACCCAGTGGTTCTTGCCATTGAACTGGTTTTAGTTTCAGGATTACATTTATCGAACACTGTATAAATGTGCTCGACATTTTTTCCATCAAATTTGCCTACAATTGAAAACTGCAGTACTGTGAAGTCTTCTTCATTCTCATCGGGAGTCCAAAATGGAAAAACTAATTTAGAAGTAAGGGCAATTGGTTTAATACTCTTACCGCCTATATCGATCTGTTCACTTTTGAATAATCCAATCTCCTTAAAAATTTTCATTAGTTCTATGTGTCCCGGATATCGAAGAGTTTTTTCCACCATGTTTGGAATTTTCATGGTTTTTAGCAGTGTTCTCAAACCATCTGTATTTACGGCTTCCAGCTTTCCAACATTTTCAAATTCAATAATTTCCGAGTCAGTCATTGCATCTTTCGTAACAAGTTTTCCATCCTCAACACTTCGAGCCGGTCTAGTATATTCTTCAATCACATCAATAGGTGAAAAAAAAGCTTTATACTGAAACGGTAATTCTTTTTTTACCGGAAGTCCGCCGACCATACATTTATAATTACTTATTTCCATTTTTTCATTATGATATCCTAAAACAAGATTGCTCAAGCCTGGTGATATACCACAATCAACAACAGCAGTTACTTTTTTTTCTATTGCTAAAGAATCAAGTTGAAACGGATCTTCAGAAGAGAAAGAAATATCCACCACATTCTTTCCTTCAGAAACAATCGATTTTAACGCTTTGAAACCCATAAATCCGGGTAATGCACATATAACAAGATCATAATCAATAATTATTTCCTGAACTTTTATTTCTGAGTTTAGATCGGAAATGATTGTTCTTATAGAGGAATTTTCTCTTAAAAGGTTAAGTTTGTGTGAGTCTTTGTCTACAACGGTAACATTGTATTCATCTGAAAGATCCCCGGCTATTACACTACCTATCATTCCAGCACCTAAAACAGCAACTTTTTTCATTTTTCTTTCACCAAAATTATTTCCAACAAATATATTTTAATTAGCCGGAATAATATTAACTATTTCAGCAACTAAAAATCTCTGAACATTTTGTAATTATTACACTTATAATCAATTAAGAGCAATTTATGCCTTTGCAAACTTGTTTAAAACATTATGCACGTGCTTAACAATATTTTCTACAGTAAAACCGTATTCTTTAAATAATATGTTATAAGGTGCAGATGCTCCGAATTTTTCGATTGATATAGCCTCACCATATTCTCCAATATATTTCTCCCAACCTTGTTTAACACCTGCTTCAATAGAAATTCTTGATTTAACTGATGATGGCAGCACAGATTCTTTATATTCATTCGGCTGCATTTCAAAAAGCTCCCAGCTTGGAAAGCTGACTATTCTCGCATTAATGCCCTCCGATTGTAGAGAGAAAAATGTTTCAACAGCATGAAAAACTTCTGAACCTGAAGCCATAATTATTACATCGGGATCAACAGGACAATCTAAAATTACATAAGCACCTTTTTCTAAACCATCTGCTGAAGCTAGTTTTGTTCTATTTAAAACTGGTATATTTTGTCGTGTTAAAATTAGTGCAACAGGACTATTGACCCTTTGAAGAGCTGTTTTCCATGCATAAATAGTTTCGTTTGCATCTGCGGGTCGAATGACTATCAAACCAGGGATAGTTCTCAGTGAAGCAAGCTGTTCAATAGGCTGGTGCGTTGGACCATCTTCGCCCAGACCAATGCTATCGTGAGTAAAAATATAAATTGGATTAAGTTTCATAAGCGCAGCAAGCCTTATGGACGGGCGCATATAATCAGAAAAAATAAGAAATGTACCACAATATGGAATAACGCCCCCATAAAGAGCCATTCCATTTAAAATACCGGCCATTGCATGTTCTCTGATTCCAAAGTGAAAGTTTCTTCCCGAATAATTCCCTGAAGAAAAAACATCATAGTTTTTTAAAATTGTATTGTTTGAACCGGAGAGATCAGCAGAACCACCAATTAGGGTGGGCAATTTATTTGCAATTGAATTTATAATTTTACCGGATGCCTTTCTTGTAGCAATCTTTTCATTATAGTCTGTAAACTGTGGAAGCTCGGTTATCCATTGGTCACTAAAAGTACCACTCATAACATTGGAAAACATTTTTGCATCGGCAGGATATTTTTTTTTGTAACCATCAAACAACTTATTCCAATCGCTTTCATAAGCTACAAACTCATTTTTTATCTTATTAAAATGATTTGAAACTTCGTCCGGGATGTAAAAGGACTGTTCTTCCTCCCAACCTAAATTCTGCTTTGTTAGTTTCACTTCTTCTTCCCCAAGCGGTGAACCATGTGATGTTTCTGAGTCCTGTTTATTAGGACTGCCGTAGCCAATATGAGTTTTTGTAATTATTAGAGATGGTTTTCTTAATTCAGACTGAGCAGTATTAACTGCAACATCTATCTGATCAAGGTCATTTACATCATCTATATGCAAAACCTGCCAGCCGTAGGCTTGAAATCTTTTTTCAACGTTTTCAGAAAATGTTAGCGATGTCTTTCCGTCAATTGTTATCCCGTTATCATCATAAAAGAAAATTATTCTGCCCAATTTGTAATGCCCTGCGACTGATGCGGCTTCGTGCGAAATACCTTCCATTACATCACCATCGCTACAAATTCCGTACAGGTAATGATTTAATATTTTTATATCATCTTTGTTAAACATTGCCCCGAGATACTCATGTGCTATTGCCATTCCAACTGCATTTGCAAAGCCCTGTCCCAAAGGACCAGTAGTAGTTTCAACACCGGGAGCCAGCCCGCATTCTGGATGACCTGCTGTTTTGCTTTTCCACTGTCGGAAATTTTTTATATCATCTAAAGTAATTTCATAGCCGCACAAATGAAGAATGGAATACAAAAGCATGCTTCCGTGACCTGCAGAAAGTATAAATCGATCTCTATTTACCCAATCCGGATTTTGCGGATTATGTTTCATATACTTTGTATAGAGCATATATGCAATTGGTGCACAGCCCAAAGGCATTCCCGGGTGACCTGAATTTGCTTTTTGAATTGCATCAATTGCCAAACAACGGATTGTGTTAATAGAAATTGAATGAATATTATTTTTAGGCATTAATTAACTCCAACGAATGAAGAGAGTTTTTGGTAAATGAAGGAGATTGAAAAACCATCGAACGACAGAAAAGTTCCGCCAAAATTTTTTAGAATTTATTCAATCTTATGCTAAAAATTACAGTTAATTTTTGTGAATTAAAAAGTTAGTGGTTATGAAAGCAGAGAAAAAATAGAGGTATATCTGCCAGTCACCTTTGTGACTGGCAGATCAATTAGTTCACTGGAGCAAATGAATTTGCTTAGCGGCACAAATATCTCTTAATTTTTTAGGCCAAACGGTAACGCTGCATTCACCTAAAGCGGCTTTTCTCAATAAGTAGCCGTAAGTACGGGATTGCCCGATACCACCACCAATACTTAAAGGAATTTCGTCATTCATTATCATTTTGTGATAAGGCATTTTGAGGAAATCTTCCTGTCCGGTAATTTTTAACTGTTCAACTAATGTGTCTTTTGTAACACGTATTCCCATTGATGTTAATTCGTGGCGGCGTTTTGTAACTGGATTCCAAACTAATATATCACCATTCAGTCCATGCATAAGTTTGCCATTTTTTTCTATTGTGGGAGTTACCCAATCATCATAATCTGCCGCTCTCATTTCGTGTGGATATCCGTCTTCTAAAGTCCATCCAATTCCTATTATAAATACGGCAGGATATTTTTGCAGAATTTCTGTTTCTCTTTGCTTACGCGGTAGATCAGGAAAAATTTCTAAAATTTCTTCAGCATGCAAAAAGGTTAACTCCTCGGGAAATTCGGGATAAACACCTTTTAACTGCGGGAACATTTCCTCAGCGAGTTTACCTGCACCGTGGATCACCTTCCAGAGTTTTTTAACTACATCTTTTAAGAAATCCAGGTTGCGGTCCTTTTCAGTTATCACCCTTTCCCAATCCCACTGATCTACATACGATGAGTGATCGTGATCTAAAAAATAATCTTTACGAACTGCACGCATATCAGTAAAAAGACCTTCTCCAACCTCTAATCCAAATTGTTTTAGCGCCCATCTTTTCCACTTTGTAGCAGCCTGTACAACCTGTGCATCTATCCGTTTTTCCAAGCCGAGGCCACAAGTGAAGTCGATCGGTGTACGAGAGCCATCGCGATCGAGGTAATCATTCATACCGCTATCTCTATCTACAATCAAAGGGCTTTCTACACGGATGAGGTTTAACTCTTTACTAAGGTTTTCTTCAATGTATTTTTTTGCTTCAAAGAGTGCAATCTGTGTTTCTTTGGGACTAAGTAAAGGTTTGTAATCTGTGGGAAGTGATTTTTCAACTTCTTCATAAGTTCCTATGCCGGGACCGGCGAGATCAGCTTTTTTATCACCCATTATAAATTCTCCTGAATATTGTGTGTATGGTTGGAATTAATTTTTCTAAAGAAACAACTACTAGAGAAATTATTTTTGAAAATTACTCCTCTAAATTAACATCTTCTCGATTTAAAAAGTTGATTCCCAGCGGAGAACAATAATTAACCATACAGGATGCCGGGAATCAAGAAGCGATATCGATATTTGGGTGGACTAATATGATATATCGCTTACTTCAATAATTTCTGCTTCGGGATCGTGCTCATGTAAGAAACTAATAAACTCCGGATTGAAATACTTTTGATGCGTTCTTTCGTACTCTTTCAGCCATTGTTCTACCTTATCATGCGGCAGCGAACTTTTTAGATAATTCAATTTTTCCTTATCATCAAAAATCCGGTAGTAATATAATTTTTTATCATTCATATTTCTTATTCCGCCGGTTTTGTTAGAAACCCCTGCAACTTCAGTATCTGCAAAACTCATTGCAAATCTCCATTACAAATTTATAAAAGTTTTCCTCCTTTTTTCAGAATATCCCTTGCAATAATCCCCTTCTGAATTTCATTTGTTCCTTCGAAAATTCTGTTTATGCGCGAATCTCTGTAAATTCTTTCAATCGGAAGTTCCTGCGAGTAACCCATTCCACCGTGAATCTGCACTGCGCGATCAACAATTTCATCCAAAGCATCTGAACAGTAAAGTTTAACCATTGCAGATTTTGTCGAGATATTTTTACCAGCGTCATATTCAACTGCAGTACGGTATACTATCGATTCCATGTTATAAATCATTGTTGCCATTTCTGCAAGCATAAACTGCACAGCCTGAAAAAAGCTTATCGGGTGATCGAATTGCTTTCTTTCTTTTGAATAACTTGTAGATAATTCGAGTAGTTCTTTTGATACACCAAGACAGGCAGCGCCTAATCCTAATCGTCCT
>Ga0209536_100004034_pt1 | contig 23327 bp, 26 predicted proteins | sample DeeMarSeWOR28_12_FD_187461 | JGI IMG/M metagenome (GOLD analysis project Ga0209536, IMG submission 187461) | Marine sediment microbial communities from White Oak River estuary, North Carolina - WOR-2-8_12 (SPAdes) (version 2) | ecosystem: Environmental > Aquatic > Marine > Intertidal zone >...
AGTTTCCGAAAGAACAGCCTGGATGTCGATCCTGACCAACATGGTGCTGGTCGGCATCAAGATCGCGGTCACCCTGCTTTCGGGGAGCCTGGCGGTCAAGGCCGATGTGCTCCACTCCATGTCCGATGTGGTTTCCTCAGGGGTCATCCTCATCGGCATCAGGATATCGAAGCGGACCTCCCGCAACTTTCCCTACGGTCTTTACAAGGTGGAAAACCTCGTGGCCCTTGCCACCTCGGTTTTGATCCTTTACGCGGGCTATGAAATCATCAAAGAGGTTTTTACCGGGCCGGAACGGGCGCTGCCCGCCCGGATTCCCCTGGCCGCTCTCGGCATCAGCGGAACCATCCTGATCGCGTGGCTCTTTTCCAGGTATGAACTGAAAATAGGACGGGAGACCGGCTCTCCGAGCCTCGTCGCCGATGCCCGCCACATCTGGACCGACATGCTTTCCTCGGTGATTATCCTGGTCTCCCTGCTGAGCAGCGGTGCAGGTTTGCGCCTGGATAAATATGCCGCCGTCATTGTAGTCTTTTTCATTTGTCGCTCGGCGTTTACCATTTTTTTGGATGCGGTCCGCGTCCTTCTTGATGCCTCTCTTGATCATGCCAGCCTGGACCGCATCCGTGAAATCGTCCTGGCCGATCCCCGGGTTGTCGAAGTTAACGGGCTCTGGGGCAGGAATGCCGGCCGCTATAAGTTTGTCGAACTGGATCTTACGGTGCGCGTCAAGGAATTGGCAAAGGGGCATATTATTGCCAAAGAATTGGAAAACCGTGTGAAGATGGAGATAGCCAAGGTCGATCGTGTACTGATCCACTCCCAGCCCGTCAAAAAGGAGCAGTGTACCTATGCGGTCCCGGTCGGCAAGGACGGCAGGACTATCTCAGAGCATTTTGGCGGCGCCCCCTGTTTCCAATTTTTCACCCTGCAGACGAGCACCGGTGCAACTGTCTTCGAAGAGATCCTGGAAAATCCCTTTCTCCATGAAGAAAAGGGCAAGGGCATCAAGGTGGCCGAATGGCTGCTGGAAAAAGGGATCGATATGCTGATCACTCACCACGACCAGGCAGGCAAAGGTCCGAGTTTTGTCTTGGGGAACAGCGGCGCTGAGATACAGCTCACAGAGGAGACCGAGATCGGCAAAATACTCGCGGAGGTTAAAACGGCTTCTGTTGGCAGGATATAAAGGTTTTGACGCCAAAGCGGCAGGGAGCATTTTCAAGTCTATTGCAGAGGAGGGAAAACAATGGTGGACCAAAAGATAATTCTCGATGCCTTGAAGGGTGTCATGCATCCGAAGCTGCGGAAACCCCTTATCGATCTCGGCTTGATCCGCAATATTTCAGTTGCCGGGGAAAACGTCAGCCTGACCCTGGCTCTGAAAAGCAGCCGCGGCCCCCTCAAGGAAAGGTTCGTTCGGGAGATCAAACAAACGGTTGCGGTCATACCCGGGGTTTCCCAGGTCGAGGTTGACGTCACAACGTTGAGCCCAGAAGAGATAAAAGAGCTGTTCCCCAAGGTCCCCCTGAAGGGCATCGAAAAGGTGCGCCATTTCATCGCCGTGGCCAGCGGCAAGGGGGGTGTCGGCAAGACCACCGTGGCGGTCAACATCGCCCTGGGCCTGGCCCAAAAGGGCTTGCGCACCGGCCTGCTCGATGCCGATGTCTACGGTCCCAGCGTGCCGCTGATGCTCGACCTGCCCGACGCCCTCGAGGAGAAGGAAGGCATGATCCTCCCCAGGGAAAAGTACGGACTGCGCATTGTGTCAATGGGCATGACCGCCGGCCAGAACGAGGCCTTTATCTGGCGCGGGCCGCTGGTGGCCAAGATGATCCGGAGCCTGCTGGGCCAGGTGCAATGGGGCGAGCTCGATTACCTGGTAATTGACCTGCCGCCGGGCACCGGCGACCCGTCGATCACTGTGGCGCAGGCAATCCCGCAGGCCGCCATCCTGATGGTGACAACCCCGCAAAACCTCTCGCTGGCCGATGTCCGACGGGCGATCACCCTCTTTAAGAAGCATAACCTGCATATTGTCGGGTTGCTGGAGAACATGTCCTATTTCAAGGTCAACTCGTCGGCAGACCCCATTGAGATCTTCGGCCGCGGCGGTGGTGAAAAGCTCAGCCGGGAAACAGGGCTGCCGCTGCTCGGTGCCGTGCCCGTCGACCTGGAGATCGGCCGCGGCGGTGAAAGCGGCGTACCGCTGATGGTCGCAGCCCCGGAGTCCGAGACCGGCCGCATTTTTCGGCATGTGGTGGAGGCAATCATTGATACGATGGAAAAAAAGCAATGAAGATAGAATTCACATCAATCGGCATCATTCACACGCCTTTTAAGGAGCCCGATGATATGCCCATTCAGCCTGCCGGCGCCAGAGGCGTCAAGGGCACTGTTATGGTTTTCGAGGAATTCCAACCAGGGCTCCAGGACCTTGACGGCTTCTCGCACATCATCCTGCTGTATTGTTTTCACCGCAGCCGCGGTTATAAGCTTCAAGTAGTGCCGTTTATGGATTCGAAACAGCACGGCATTTTTGCGACGCGGGCGCCAAAACGGCCCAATCCTCTGGGGCTTTCCATCGTGCGGCTGGACAGGGTGGTCAAGGGTGTACTGAATGTCCGGAACGTCGATATGCTCGACAATACGCCGCTGCTCGACATCAAGCCCTATGTACCTCAGTTTGATGTGCAAACGGACGGGGTGAGGACCGGCTGGCTTGAGAAGATCACAAAAACAGCGGCACAGCAGAAAGCAGATGACCGCTTTCTATAAAACACTAAGTCCTTATGAGCATGAGGTTACCGGCTGGCCTGGAAAATAGCCTTAAATTCTCTGCAAAATAGGCAGACTTTCAACAAATACATCACACAAAGGAGGGCTTATGGCAAAAGAAATAAAAGCAGGATGTGCCCGTCCCACAGGCGGGCCCGTAGGAGAAAAAATTCCTGAGCAAACCCCCGAAACCAAATCGGCAGAAAAGGAGGGCATGAAGATGATACAAGTCGGCAGAAAAGCACCGGATTTTACTGCGCCTGGCTACCTGAAGGGCAAATTTATCAATGTCAGTTTGTCAGAGTACCTCGGCAAATGGGTTCTTCTCTGCTTTTATCCGGGTGATTTTACCTTTGTCTGAGCAACGGAGATTTCAGCAGTTGCTGAAAAATATCACGAGCTGAAGAAACTCGGCGTCGAGGTGTTATCCATGAGCATTGACAGCATGTTCGTGCATAAGATGTGGGACGATCACGAGCTTTCTAAAATGGTCAAAGGTGGGGTCCCCTTTGCCATGCTGTCTGATTCCGGTGGCCGGGTCGGCAAGGTCTACGGCGTTTATGACGAGGATGCCGGCGTTGAGACCCGCGGCAGGTTCATCATTGACCCCGACGGTATTGTCCAGGGATACGAGGTGTTAACGCCGCCGGTCGGGAGAAATGTCAACGAAACGTTGCGCCAGGTCCAGGCCTTTCAGCTGGTGAGGAAATCGAAAGGCGCCGAAGCCACGCCGTCCGGCTGGCGGCTGGGCAAAAAGACGCTGAAGCCAGGCACAAAACTGGTGGGTAATGTCTGGAAAGAATGGAAAGTACCCATGGCGTTTGATTAATTTTTTCCCTTAATAATCGCCAAAAGGCAGTGTCGGAAACGACTCCGCCTTTTTTGTTTGGGAACTGTAAATATCTGCTATCAATTATAACTCGTGAAAGATTCTAAAACGCTCAAGATGTCCCCTGGACATATGAAGTTTTAGTTGTACCAATAAACGCAAAAGAAAAGGCAGGGTCAGCCCCTGCCTTTTCTATTTCAGCATAAGATTAGGATGTTTTTTTACTGCTCTGCTTTCTTGCTATAGAATCTTAGTTCGCCGGTGTAGATAGGGATGGCAAATTTCATCAGCAGGGTATAGATGAGCGCGCCGGTGGCCCAAACCCCAACAGTAACAGCCTTTTCAATAAATGTGGGGGAATATTCGTAAATTTCACCCAAAGTGCCGGGGACAAAACCGGGAATTGAAAGTCCCATGCCTTTTTCAATATACACACCGATAATGATCAGGACGCAGGCAATATTGAGGGTGAGAAAATTCTCTCTTGTCTTTGGCCTTAAGAAAAGGAAGAATGCAGTAATATTGAAGATCATTGCCGCCCACATCCAGGGCACCAGGGCATTATGGCCGTGCAGCCCGAAGTAGAGATATTTCATGGGCGCCAGGTGAATGGAGCCCGAGTAGAATTCCTTGAAAAATTCCGCCGCCAGCAGGAAAAGGTTGATGCCCATGGCGTAGGCAACCAGCTCAGCAATTTTAAAAATGGCCTTGTTGTCAATCTCAATCTTGGAAACCTTTCGAACGATTTGAAAAATGATCATCATTACTGCCGGACCGGAGCAGAACGCCGAGGCCAGAAAACGTGGCGCCAGGATCGAGGCATTCCAGAACGGCCTTGCTGAGAGCCCGTTAAACAGAAAGGCGGTAACGGTATGGATGCTGACAGCCCAGGGAATGGACAGGATTATGAGGGGTTTGATGATCTGCAGGCTGTACTCCTTGTTGTGCGCCATCTGATACAGGGCATAAAATGAAATAAGGAGGTTTATGGCCAGGTAGCCGTTCAGCACAATAATATCCCAGGCCAGGAGGGAAGAGGGGAAATTCATCTTGCCGACAAAGGGGATCACATGCCACAAGCGGTCAATCCGGCCCATGTCAATGACAACAAACATGATGCACATGGTAATTGCCGCCACTGCCAGAAGCTCGCCGAAGAGAACGATCTCCTTGATGGGTTTAAAGTCATAGATATAGGCCGGCACCACAAGAAGAACGGCTGCTGCTGCCAAACCTACGAGAAACGTAAAGTTTGAGATATAAAAACCCCAGGAAACCTGGTCCCGCATGGCAGTGACAATGAGTCCGTTCCGGAGCTGCGTACCATAGGAAACAACGCCGATAAAAATCAACAGGCCGAGAAAGGCAAGCCAGGCATAGTAGTACCGGTTGCCGACAGTAACCTGCCTGAGAACGATGAAGAAATTTTTAATCGGGTACATAACTGACTGCCCTCCACTCCGTTTATCAGGTAGCGAAAAAGTAATAGAATTTCGGTGAGGTGTTCAAATCTTCCTTCAGGCGGAAGACCCTTTTGTTTTCTATGAGATAGCGAATCTCGCTTTTGGGGTCCAGAAGGTTGCCGAATTTCCTGGCGCCAACCGGGCAGATCTCGACACAGGCCGGATACCTGCCGGGATTTCCCCTGGTGCGCTGGATGCAGAAGGTGCACTTCTCCACGACTCCCCTGTAACGCGGCCTGTTGCCGAGATAATGGGTTTCAGGGTTTATTTCGTCCCGGGCGATATGTGGTTCCCCCCAGTTGAAGCGCCTGGCGCCGTAAGGGCAGGCGGCCATGCAGTAGCGGCAGCCAATACACCAGTTGTAGTCTATAACCACAATACCGTCCGGTTCCTTCCAGGTTGCCTTGGTGGGGCACACCTTGACGCAGGGTGGATCTTCACACTGCTGGCACTGCACCGGCATATAAAAGTGGCCTTCTTCGGGGACTTCGGCCGGATAGTAATACTTGTCAGCTTCCTCCAGGTCGCTCACCCATTTATGGCCTTTCTCGAATTCCAGGACTGTAATATAATGGATCTGCGGATCCCTGGACTGGTTGTTTTCGCGGACACAGGCATAGACGCAGCGCCTGCAGCCTATGCAGCGTGACAGGTCGAGCCCGTAGCCGAAAAGTGTATTGGGCAGGGCCCCGGTTGCCTTGATATTGAAAGATGTTTTGTATTTTTCAGCATAATCTTTTTCCAGGCGCTTGATAACTTCCGCGATTTCCTCCTTGTTCATCTCAAGGAAATGTTGCTGAAAAAATGATTGCCAAACCGCGGCATCCGATGTCCCTACAGGTATTGCCAGGGTTGCTGCGCCGGCTGCTGTACCCTTGAGAAAGTTCCGGCGTGTTATTGGCTTTAAATCACCCGTGCTGTTCGTTTTTTTCTTCATAGGCGCATCCGAAACTCTGCTGTTCTGAGTTTGCAACCAGGAGCTTTCCCGGTTTATTTCATTGAATATTTCCCAGAGGATTTCTGGGGATTTCTTCATCCGAAAGTTTTCTGTATTGTATTTCCAGGGGGTTGTTCGGCGGCGGTAACGGTTTTATGGGCTTGAATTTCGGGCTGTGCGGATTGTGACAGTGCACGCACAGCCGGTATTGTTTCCTGCCGTTCCACTCACCGGTCCGCTTGCCATGAATACCGGCTTTCCAGTCCCTGAATATGGTGCCGTGGCATTGACCGCAGAGGTTGTAGGATTCTTCAAAGGAAACAAGATCGCCGTTTGCCAGCCGCAGTTTGTCCCTGTCATCAGGGTTGTGGCAGTCAAGGCACCATCGCTGTTCACTGGCATGGTTGAACATTTCAGAAATTTCTACATGCTCATCTTCCAGCTGCCTTCTTTCCGGATTGACTTCCATGTCAGCATGGCAGTCGGAACAGGGGAATATACCTTCGGAAAAAGGCGGGGGAGGGACAAAGAAACGGGGCATATCCTCTTCGCAGCGGGCAATATTGCCTACTGCCAGAACAAGTATTCCTGCACCGAGCCAGAGAGGTATAAAAAACTTGTTGACCTTACGCATATCTTTATACTCCGTTTAAAAAACTGGTTAAACAGGCGATTTTGTCAGATCAGACCTAGCAATACATCTGCTTTAAGAAAGTTCCCCGGCAGAAGCGGCTGAGATTTCTATTTCTTATCTTCTTCATAGGTTTTTGAAAGTAAGAATACCACAATACTCAAACCAATAAAAATCAGAAAGAGATAGGCGGAAAAATTTCTTCTGAAGGCAAGCTGCTTGAAGGATTCGTTTATCTCATTCTCAATTTCTTCAAGTTTCTGGGTATAGTCACTTGATCTTGCCCTGACCGCATCTACATCAATGGAATGAAAAAGTGCGCGGAATTCGGCATGATTCCTGAAAAAGGCCTGTTCCTGCCTTTCCGTTGCAATACCTAGCACTTTCAGGCGCTTCAGGTTCTTATCAATGCTATTCAGCTTGCTTTCCACCAGGAACAGGGCCTGTTTCATTTCCTTGGCCCGTTCATAGGTATGGCACTGGGAGCAGAGGTGCTCGTTGATTATATCCATGCTGGCCCGCTGGATATCATGCGAACCGTGGCAGGTGACGCAGCTTGGGCCCTCGCCGGTGTCGAGAAAGGTTTTGCCATGACCGCTATGGAGATAGTTCTTCTCGATAGCTATGTGGCACGTGCCGCAGAACCCGGGAATATCAAGATTTTCGGGGCTTCCCTTAAAGCCTCTCTGGTGCATCATGGACATGCTTGCATCTTCAGGGGCGCCCCCGTGGCAGTCGTGGCATGAAACATTGTTTTTTGCATGCCAGCTGCCGCGCCATTCCCTGACAAGTTGATGCATCTTGGGATCCATGCTGTCAGAGGTATGACACTGGATACAGGCGCTGATCTCGCCCTTTGCTATGGCCCAGGGCGAGAGCATGAATTCCTTTTCAAAGGTTTCACGATAGCTGGCCCGGGAATGACCTGCTGCGACAAGAGCGATAAAAACAATAACTGGAATTATAACGTATCTCATCATGAATACATCCCCCAGATGGTAAATATGAGCCACAGGGCCAGAACAATTAAGCCAAGGCTTAACAGCATAGGCCGCTTGCGTATATTTCTTCCTGCATCCCTGGCGTCAAAAAAAGGCCAGAACATAAGGATGAAAGAAAATATAACCAGCAGACTGATTCCCAGGACATCATTGGGAATAGTTTTGATGATCTGATAGGGGGCGAGGAAGTACCATGCCGGCCTGATGGATTCAGGTGTCGTCATTGGGTCCGCCTGGATATTGGCTTCCGGGGGCAGAAAGATATTCGGGAAAAAGGTCAGGATAAAGAAGAGAAAGGCGAAATAAACCATCACCATGAATAAGCGCTTCAAAGAGAAGTGGGGAAAGCAGGGCTGCCCCTCCGGGTGGGCATCTCTCTTGAAGTCATCAGGAGGAGTTGTTTCGGTTTCCGGTTCAATGAGCGGTGAGGTTGAAAGACCCTGGCGTCTGATGAGCAGGACATGCAGGAACATCAAGGCGACGATAAATACCGGCAGGATAACGACATGGAAGGAAAAAAACCTGGAAAGAGTTATGCCGGTGACAAATTCACCACCCCGCATATAGGATGATATGCCTTCACCGATAACGGGCAGGAAGGCGGGAATTGTCGATGTCACCGTAGTCTGCCAGAAACCGGTCTGGTGCCAGGGCAAAAGCTGGCCGGTGATGCAGGCCAGCAGAACCAGTAAGAACATGAGTACGCCGGTTACCCAGGTTATCTCCCTTGGTCTTCTATAGCTGACCCGTAAAAAAACATGCACCATGTGCATGATGATGACCGCAACAATAATGTTGCCTCCGACATTATGGATTAACCGGAAAAGCCACCCGTACGGTATTTCATTGGTAATGGTCTGCACGCTATTAAAGGCATGCTCGGGGTGGGGAATATAGTAAAGCAGCAGCATGATGCCGGTAACAGCCTGAACGATGAAGGCGATGAGCGTTACAAAACCGAGGGTGCTCCAGAAGGTGGCGCCTTTCGGTGTCCTGAACTGCCGTAAATGCTTGTTGACGAGTTCTTCAAGGCCTATTCTGACTTCTATCCAGTGTGTGATTCTTTCCCACATGCTATTGACCCCGCAGTAAGTTGTCCTTGTAAGAGTGATTCATCTATCCAATGGTAATCTGGTCAGCGGCTATTTTTATCGGATACCGCAGCAAAGGTTTCGTTGCGGGACCGGAAAGCACATTGCCTTCCAGGTCAAATTCCCCTGCATGACAGGGGCATACCAGCTTATCATTGAACTTGTCGTATCCCACGAGACATCCCAGATGGGTGCATATCCTGGAAAGGGCAATGAAGCCGCTGCCCTTGCGGTTGATGACGACCAGGGGGGTCTCGTTGAAAATGATCTCTTTGGCAGAGCCGGGTGGGATGTCATCCTTATTGAGTGTCAGATGTGTATCTTTGGCACTGCTTTTGGGTGGTATAAGAAATTTTGATACTGGATAAACAAAAGAGATAAGGGTAGTTGTTCCGAGGAAAGCAAGAGATGTTTTTAATAATTGTCGCCTTTCCATATTTACCTCCCCTTGGAGCTGCTGTTATGTGTTTGCAGAGTTAAAGCCATAACTATAATTTGGGGTATATGATTAGTTCATGTCATTTATATTCCAGTGACGGCGTGACCTTATTGATGATCCAGAAAAGAACGAACGGGGTTGCCACAACAGTCAGGGCCCCGAAAAGGCCTTCCTTGAATGTTTCCATGTTATGGGGAATGATCGGCAGGTGATAGTGCATATAGCCTGCAAAAGAGAGGGAAAATGCCTGGCCGCCGATGACGACGTTCCAACGCATCATGAATACGCCGAAAAGCACGAAAATAAGGGCAAAGAAAACCCGTCTGATCGTTACCCCCGGTATGAGCAGCATGATGAATGGCACCAGGTTGCCAAGGGTATACTGCAGAACAAAAATATTGATGAAATCCTTACCGTACATGACGGAACGCAGGATATCCCATGATTTCATGGCCGTGTAACCGCGGAAGATGAGGTCCAGCAGCTCAAGGGTGATGGCTGCAATCAGAAAACCAAGGAGGTAGCGCGAGGTCTTGGTTATGACATCAAGCTCGGCACCGGCAATTACCTGTACAGATTCATCGCCTTTGCCCTTGGCAATGATGGCACTCCACTTATGCCACTCCATGATGATGATATAGGTGAGCATACAGAGAGCGATACCTGAAACAACCGCTGACATGATGAAGATAACCGGCATAAGGGGCGACATCCAGAGAGCATTGGCCTTGACGGAGCCGAAAATAAAACCGGCATAGCCGTGGAGAAAACAGGCAACAGGGATACCGATCCCGGCCAGGATCTTTACTGCCTTCTTATCCTTGGCAATGGCTTCATCAGTGGTGTCAAAGGCTCCAAGGGAGAGCACGAGATAAAGGTAGTATTTAAAACGGTCGACAGCGCTTTTCTGATCTTTAAGGATCTGTATCTGGTCCACAAAGAATTTGCGGTAGACAAACCATATTTCGCTTAAGACAATGACGGCATAGGTGGAAAATACGATGCCGAAGGCGGCAATGGCCGATGTGAAATGGGGGGTGAACATGACATTCATGCCCCGGAGCGGCTGCTGGAGATGGAACTGCAGGGGCATCATGGCAACCGGCAGCAGCGCCAGAGAGAAGACAAGTGAAAAGCGCGCGATGGTTTTCAGATCCTGCTGCCCGAAGACATGATACAGGGAGGAGAGGACAAAGGCCCCGGCCACGAGACCGGTCATGTAGGGATACATGACAATCTGGATGGACCAGTAGATAAATTCATTGGGATACGTAAAAAGCTCCTTTGATGTCCACTCAAGACCGTGGACAACCAGGTGACTTCCTTGGGCAACCATAGCTTCTGCCGACATGTAATTTACCTCACATTTGTATCCAGGCCGATATAATAGACCTGGGGTTTGGTGCCATATTCATCTTTTAAAACCGATACTCGCTGGTTCATGATTACCTTGGTAACCGGATCGTTGGGGTCCTTCAGGTTGCCGATCTGGCGGGCGCCGAACGGGCAGGCCTGGACACAGGCTGTTTTCATGCCTTTAGTAATCCTGTGGTAGCAGAAGGTGCATTTCTCCGCCACCTTGTAGACCGGGTGGAAAAAACGCATGCCGTATGGACAGGCCATGATGCAGTAACCGCAGCCGATGCACCATTTGCGGTCAACAAGCACCACTCCGTCCTGGGTCTGGTAGGTTGCTCCTACCGGGCAGACCTGTACGCAGGCCGGTTTTTTGCACTGATTGCAGAGTTTCGGCACAAAAAAACCCTTGGCAATCTGGTTTGAAGGGATATCATTTTCGTTTATTTTGGTATCCGTGTAACCATCCCGCCCGCCGAACGGCGAATCGATATGGACCTGGCCGTTTTTCATCAGGACATAGCGCTCAACCCATGTTCTGGTAATGGGCGGATCATAGGGAATTTCATTTTCATTCTTGCAGGCCTTGACGCAGAGGCCGCATCCCACACATTTCTGGGTGTCCACCAGGAAAACCCAGCGGATGGAAGAATCTCCCGTGTAGGCCTTCACCTCCGCCGGACTCAGCATTTTAAAGGCTGAAAGAGGCAGAGCCGAGGCCAGAGTGGTTTTAAAGGTGTTTTTTAAGAAATCTCGACGAGAGCAACTCATTACATATTCTCCAAATCGGGGTTATGCGGATTATGGCAATCAACACAATTTTCACCGGGATTATGATTGTGGGGGTCAATACCGGGAAGCTCTGAACGCTGGCTGGTGGGGTAAGGCAAAGAGGCATGACACCTGAGGCAAAGGGCTCTGCTCGTATCTATTGTCAGGGCTTCAGGATTGTCGGGATGATCAATAGCAGGTCCGTGGCAGTTCTCACACTCAATAAGTTCATGGGGAGAATCAAGAATCGACTCTACGTTTTCTTCATGGCATTCCAGGCAATATTCCCGGCCGCGGTATTTTACCTTGAAGTTCATCCAGTCATCATTGCTTGAGAGCCGGTGAAAATTGTAAGTAAAGTTGCCGCCCTTTTCAACGCCGAAATCCTTCGGCACAATAAAGTAGCGCACTATCAAGAGCAGGGCGATACCTGCTAGGACTACCCATAGAGGTCGCAATACATGATTCTTCATTTACGCAGTCTGCCTCCTTTCTCCGGGGAACATTACTGTCTCTGCAACCGGATCTTCATCATAGTGCGCCTTTGAAAACATGACAGCATGGCATCGTTATCCCTCCGGTGTGAAGTGAATAACGCATGTAACTGATGCGCCCGAGTTGGTTGCTGAGTCTTTTTTTAATAATTTTAGTCATATATACTACTTTTTGGTAGTTGGCTGCTTAAATTATATGTCATGTTGCGGTAATTATTATTGACATAGTTTGTAATATATGGCAACAGATTTTGTACCACATTGTGGTATTGGAATATGGTGGAGGAATATAAATGCCTCCCATAATTTGTGCAACCGCTAAATGCATTTTTTAGAATTTTTTTAAAGAGTATCTCAAAAAAGCAAGATTCAGGCAGGTAGAGAAAAAATGACTGAGACGCAGAGCGGCATGGAAGGGCAGCTGAAATCTTTGACCGAACAGGTCAGGTTCCTGCAGGAAAAGGTGGAAGAACTGTCTGCCAGGTTGCTTTCTCTGGAAAAGGGTAAGACGCTGAAGGAGGAACGGCGTGATGTCCAGGAAGCGAAACGTCCTGTGCAGCAGGTAAATATTCACCAGGAGGGAGTCCTGAAAAAGGCCGGTACAGGTTCACTGCTGCCCAGGGTTGCTGCTGTCTGCTTTGCCCTGGTATTTGCCCTTATCCTAAGAACCATAACGGACAACGAGATAATTAACACACAGCTGGGCTCGATGCTCGGCATGGGGTATGCTGCCGCACTCATTATCGGCGGCTGGTGGCTGTACAGCAGGCAGAACCGCCTGGCGCCAGTATTTCCTGCCTGTGGCCTGCTGCTGCTTTTTTCAGTCGTACTGGAAACTCATGCCCGCTTCCAGTCACTTTCCGCAGTGGCAGCTTACATCATTTTATTCGCAGCCGCTGCAGTGGTGATAGTTCTCGGCCTGCGGTACCGGGCCTCAGCCCAGCTTTGCATTGCCGCCCTGGGAAGCGGTCTTGTCGGCATGTCCATTGATTTTCCCTATCCCTTTTATCCGATGCTGGCCCTGCTGTTGTTCGGCGGGTGTGTGGCGGCCTATATCGCCACGCGTCAAAGACTCTGTCCATCCCTGCGCTGGACGACATCAGGCTTGATTTTTGCCTTCTGGCTTTTCTGGGCGTTTAAACTGAACGTTCCGGCAGCCTGCGACGAGCCCACGGCAGCCCTGCTTCATCTGAACTGGTTTTTACCGCTACTTTTTGTTTTCTGGGCATTTTATACAGTTACAAATATACATAGAATGGTAACGGATAAAGAGGATCTGGGGTTTTTTGAAAGTCTGCTGCCGACAGCTGCCGGGGTAGGGGCCTTTCTTGCTGCCTGGTCCGTTACGGTTCCATGGTACCGGAGTACTATAGGGCTCGGCATCGCTGGTGTGCTTGCCGCTTTACTCCATTTTGGGGCGGGGAGGTGGCTGGCAGCCCGCAATAAAGAAGGAGCCATAGGCAGTACGACCTACACCTTTGCCGGGGTAATACTGCTGAGTTTAGGCGTTGCAGCAATATTTTCCAACCTCCTGTGGTCTGTCCCGGTTTTATCCGTATCGGCGTACCTGTTGGCCAGGATAGCCAACAGGTGGCAAAGCGGCGGCATCCGCTGCACCTCCTACCTGTTTCAGGTGGCCGCAGGCCTGGTTGCAGTGAGCAGTGGCATTGTTGCTGTTGATATTGCATCTCCGCTTGCCGGCAGCCTGGTGATCGGAACCCTTATGACCATGAGTTTTCTGCAGTATCGTTGGTGCCGTGGTCATGCCCCCCCTGCAATGCACTCGGCCTTTTTCTCCTGGCTCGACAAGAAGGATTTCAGTGCGGTCATCCTGCTTCTCACAGGATTGATCAGCGGTTTTTTTCTCCTGCGTTTAGGGCTTTACCAGGTATTGGCCAGAACCACTGCTGATTTTGAATATATGTTTCGCGGTGGTCAGACGGTTTTCATTAACCTCGGGGCCGTATTCCTCTTATTGGTTGCAAGCAGCAGGAAAAACAGTGAAATACTGACCGTGGCAATCGTGGTCGGTCTGCTCGGTATGCTGAAATCATTTGTCTTTGACCTTTTCGGCATCAAGGGGATGCCGCTTGTCTTCAGTGTCTTTTCATCCGGTGTTGTTGCGGCTGTGGGTTCGGTTGTATCTACACGCTGGCAGGGCAAAAAAGAAAAGGTCAAGTCGGAGAACACCTCTGGATCGGCTGAAAACCTGGATACAGAGATTATTACTCACCACCGCTGATTTTATAGAGCAGATAATGGTAGGAGCTGGTTGCTGCCAGGAGCAGCAACAGCAGAAGCGCTGCTGTAATCGCGCCCCGCTGATATTTTCCCACCGGTCCCGCAAGATCATTCTTACGCTTAAAGGGTTCGACAAGCACTGTTGAAAGGCCGAAGAATGAGGCCGGGATCAGAGTGAAGTAAAGAGCAAACCCGATGTAATGATACTCCGGCTTCAATATGCAGAAGGGGCAGTGATGATAGGGCATTGCGTAGATGTAAGAGGAAAAGACGGTAATGATTGCAATTGTCGCCAGGCCTAAAAACCAGAGCCAGCCGGCGGAAAAAACCAGTGCCAGGGGCAGAAGCCAGCGTTTCAGCAGAATAGATCCCATTCCTGTCAAAACAAGGATGGAGCCGTAATAGAGAAAGAGCAGGGTGCTCTGGGAAAAGCCTTCCAGCAGGTTCCTGCCGGTTTCAGCTGAAGAACCGAAAACAACGGCACAGCAGGATGTGATGATATCAGGCGACAGATAGGCGATATACAGGGTCTGCAGTGTGATATCAGCAAAGAGCAGGGGCAGGATCAGCAGCAGGTAGACATATTTGATTTTAACCAGGGGATAGGTTGCGGAACGTATATCCAATTTGTGCAGAACAATCCAGAAACCGTAGAGAAAGACCCCGGCGATCTTTACCAGCAGGGCAGGCATGCCGAAATTATTTGCCAGCAGGGCTCCGGTGGCGCACATGGCCCCGACAATAACCTGACAAAAAGTATCAGCTGCCAGGACAAAAAGTATCAGAGTGAGAATCTGAAAGGCAAGGGTGTATTCCACCAGGGTTGAGGCCAGCCAGATCTCGTTTTCCAGCGTGATCTGCAGGTTGGAGTCACTGGAGGGATTCCAGTAGCGCAGTACCCGAACAGCTGCGCGGCAGGCGAAAATACCAAGAATTAAAACGATCAGACCTGCCAGACTGAGGCCCAGGCTCCAGGAGTTAAGGAACATGGATGCGTCCGTCCTTTATATTGATAATCTGGTCGATGGCAGGATGTTCTGAAACAAGGGTGTCATGCGAGGCTATAATGATGGTTTTACCCGCAGCTTTGAGATCAGCCATTATCTGCATGAATTCCATGCTGAGGCGGCTGTCAAGATGGGCGGTCGGTTCATCCGCCAGAACAATGGCCTGGTTGTTGATCAGGGCCCTGGCTATTGCAACGCGCTGCATTTCGCCTCCGGATATCTGGCCGGCCGGGAAATTTTCCCTGTGGCTGATGGACAGCTGGTCCATGAGCCTTCGCGCCCTTGCCTTTCTTGCACCCGGTGAAACCCCAAGAGGCAGGAGGGGCAGGGTGATGTTATCAAGAACAGAGAGACGGGGTAGGAGATTGAACTGCTGAAAAATAAAACCGATTGTTTCACGCCTATGGATGGTCAGAAATCTGTCGGGCATGCGTGAGAGCTGCTTTCCGGCAATGGATGCCCTGCCGTTGGTAGGCGGGAAAACACAGCCGATAATCGCCAGCAGAGTGGACTTGCCTGAGCCGCTGGCTCCCTGGAGGCAAACCATGGTCCGGCCCTCTATCTGCAGGTTGACATCGTAAAGCGCTGTCACCTCGTTGGGCTTGCCCTGGTTGTAGATCTTGGTTGTGTTTTCCAGTTCTACGAGCATGGATTACCGAAAATTAGTAAGAAGTTTTCAACATTAAGATTTCAGATTAAGCTTGGTTCATTATAGTGTTCAAATTGGAGTGATGGAGTACTGGAATAATGAGTTTTGGTAGAGGTTTTTCCAATACTCCAGTACCCCATTACCCCAATACCGGTATTTTATATTTTGTCATTCTTCACTCCTCATTTTCTAGCGTATCACCGAATCGGGCGGCACGGTGGAACAGCGCCATGCCGGAATTACCGTGGCGCCAAGATAGGGCAGCACGGAAAATGTAAATATGAGCAGAAGGTCTGCCAGGGTTACAGACGGCAGTAATCTGAAGGACGGATGAATGACAGACCAGCCCACCATGACCGGCTTTAAGAGAGAGGCGTCAAAGAAGGCCACATGAATATATGCTGCGGTGCAGCCGATGATAAAGGCAAGGGCTGATACGAGCGTGCTTTCCCAGAAGCGCACAGCCAGAATATCGCCGGTTTCCCAGCCAAGGATCTTGAGGATGCCGATTTCCCTTTTTTCCTCTGGGGATAATCCAGAAGCCTTGTCCCAGGCAAGGATGGCAAAAGCAACCAGGGCGGTTAGCAGGCAGATTGAGGCAAAACCACTGCGCCAGCTGAAAACCACCTGATAGGTTTTCTGTATCTGGGATTTGGTAAGGACCCTGGTTTCGGGCAGAAGCACAGCTATTTTCTTGGCAATTGTTTCAATTTCAGTCGGATTTGCCACATACACACAGATATCCGTCACCATTGATGCAGGTATGGCAAAGAGGTCCCTGGCATCATCAAGATTCATCACTATCAGGTCATTGGTCAGGAGGTCTGTCTGCCGGCTGAAAAGTCCTGCCACTCTGAAGGATTTCAGTGAAAGATCGGGCCTGAACAGTGAGAAGATGCGGCGGTCTTCTAGACCGAGAATATCCTGGACAGAACGCCCTAAGACAACCGTACCCGGTTCAGTCCGCTTGGGAAAATGTCCTTGACTGAGGGCAAGGTTGAGTTTGCTGCCATAGGGCATTGAATCGGAATCCAGGGCCATAATTGTAAAATTGGCCAGGTTTGACTCATCAAAATAGTAACCCCATACCCTGGGAATTATTGTCCGGATGCCATAAATTGAATGCAATTTTTCAATATAGGCAAGTGGAATGGCTTCCTGTCTTCCGGCAGACATTTTCTGTATTGTTATTTCAGGGGTATTTTCCAGCACCGCCTCCGCAGAATTTGTCAAAGCACCTGTCAGCATCTGAAAGGAGCCCAGCAAAAAGATCACCAGCGCAAAAACCAGCATTATGCCCAGATTCTTGAGCTTTCTGCGCCAAAGGGACGAAAGCGAGAAATCGAGGATATTAAGCTGCTTTTCCAAACCTTTCGGGATCATGGCCATAGGGTATCAGCGGGTGCCGGTATTTTCCGGTGCATTCCAGAAGGAACCGGTTGGGAAATGTTCAATGGCTCCGGGATGGTCCATAAAGGGCGCCATGGGATCACTGACGGCTGGATGCGTGGTATAACGCGCCTCAGTTGCTACGGCGAGGTCGGTAAGCCCAAGGCCGGCAACTGCAATTTCCTGGAGGGCCTGCTCATCTTTAATATCACTGCCCAGGCGTTTGGCATGTAAGTATAGTGTTCCATCAATTACGGTGAGGAGAAGGAGAAAAATAAAGAGTAAGTGAGAAGGCCGCATGATTTCTGAATCCTGGGATCAGGGTATGCTCTCTACAATATGCAAGAATTCCAGGCCGGGCATCACCGCATCCTCTGGCCCAGCCGTAATGACTCGATAAGTTCTGGGGTGATCTCATCAAAAGTAAGGATATCTTTGCCGTGATGGTCTTTGCTAAAAGACTCTGCAGCCTCTCTGGTAGCAAATGGGATCAGTTCATGTCCCATGGGACCGTAGACATCGCTGCCAACCACATAAAAAGCATCTTTGGCCGACAGCCAGTTGAGGGAATAGTAATCCTTGACAAATAGAACCCTGATAGAATCCCGGGAAGCTGAACCATACTTTTCCGGGTTGAAGTAGAAGACCATCATGTCCTTGACACCGTCAAAGAATTTCGCCTGCTCAAGCTCATCATAATGTATCTGGGCCAGCCAGTTGGGATATTTGGCCACGAACATGCCGCAGACTGTGCAGCGGGTATTGTCTGATACCGCATCAATTGGTGCACCATCGGCAAAGCAGACCGGGGTGAATACCAGCAGTTGGATAATAATAAGCAGCAGAATTCGACTTGTTTTCATTGCGTTCTTCTCTTTACCAGCTTTCAGGATCATTGCAGGTATTGACCCAGAAGTTCGTTGAGTTCCGCCTCACTCACGCCTCCCAAAAGGGCAGCGCGAAGTTTATGCTCAGGGCTCAGGACCAGCGTTAAAGGTTGGACCTTGACGTTATACTGCCTGGCAATTTTACCCTGCGGGTCAAATATTACAGGGAAATCAATTTTGAGCTCCCGGACAAAGGTTTTCACTTCTTCCGTATCAGCCCCGTTGTTATTAATGTAGACAATTTCAAGGCCCTTGTGCCTGTACGTCTCGTAAAATTTATTGAAAACAGGGGTGTCGGCTTTGCAGTATGGGCAGTTGAGCAGAAAAAAACGCACGATAACAGGCTTTCCCTTATGGGCGGCCAGTGAGAATGTTTTGCCTGCCAGGTCGGTGCCGGAAAATGCAGCAATGGTATCCCCTACCCGTATTGCTTTCGTGCTTCCCCCTGAACAGGAGTTAAACAGCAATATGGCGGCTGCGATTGCGAAGAAAGAGGCAATGAAAGTTCGAGTTTTCATGAGTTGGCAGTTGCAAATTGTAGCGGATACGGCGGCGGAACGCTTTTTACGATGCCGGCAAACCCCATATTTTTATCAGTAATGATAAAATTGTAAACGATACAGTTGTTTTCGGCAAGACGGAGTCTTATAAAGAAACATATTGTTGAAATATTTTATTGGAGGAAAGGACAAATAATCCAGGAAAATACTTGCTACAAAAAAGGTTGCAGAGTATCTTCCTGAACTTGTTAATTACATCAAGGTGACAAAATTTCCGGTGGCACGCTCTACAGTTTTTGCTGCCAACCTATTTGGTTTTAATCAATTTAACCGTAAGATAAGGAGGATTTTCATTATGCGTTTGGTCCGCGATGTATGCATTTTGCTTTTAGCGCTGCTTTTGAGCTTCAGTACCCTGGCTCTGGCTGAAGTTGAAAAGGGGGCCTCAACGACTCTCAAACTTGAGGCCAAGCCTATTGATATGACAATTTCTGCTGACGGCAAATATACCTTTATCCTTGCCGAGGGCGGAAAGATTTTTATTTTAAACAGCTCAGGTGAGCTGGAGGACACCCTGGAAGTCAGTGGTTCTGTGGCAAGCATTGCTAGTTCCCCCAGCGGCGATTTCCTGCTGCTTGCTGACAGCAAAGACAACACCCTGGAAGTTGTCAAGATCAGTTTTATCGCTGATATCGATATCTCCGGCCTGCCTTTTAAAGGGCCTGCCGGCGCCCCGGTTGTCATCGCGGTGTTCAGTGACTACCAATGACCTTACTGTGCAAAGGTTGAACCTTTACTCGAGCAGGTGCTCGAGCAGTATCCAAACGATGTCAAACTGGTCTTCAAAAATTTCCCGCTGACAAGAATACACAAATCTGCCATGAATGCGGCAGTTGCAGCCCTGGCTGCCAACCAGCAGGGCAAGTTCTGGGAGTTTCATTCCGAGCTTTTCAAGAACTATAACAGGCTCAGTGATCAAAAGTTTGAAGAAATTGCACAATCCCTGGAGCTTGACATGGAACAGTTCAAGCAGGATCTGCAGAACCCGGCCCTGGCCGCAATGGTTCAGCGTGATCTCAAAGACGGAGTGGAAGCGGGAGTTCGGGGAACGCCGTCTATTTTCGTCAATGGCCGCACCCTCCAGCAGAGAAGCCTGCCCGGCTTTAAACAGGTCATAGATGAAGAGCTGGCAAAGAAAAAATAGAACAGCCCTGAAAACCTACATGGTCGGCTGCTGCATGGGGAACCGGAGATGATAAGCTTTCGCAAGGAACTCTGGTTCAATGTCCCCACCAGGCGCGCCTTTATAAACATTACAGGCCAGGTAAGCGAGTGTTTGCGGGAAAGCGGGGTACAGGAAGGACTGGTCCTGGTCAATGCCATGCATATAACGGCCTCGGTCTTCATAAACGATGACGAGTCGGGCCTGCATCATGATTACGAAGTATGGCTTGAAAAACTCGCACCGCACGAACCGGTCTCGCAATACCGCCACAACGGCTATGAAGACAATGCCGATGCCCACCTGAAGAGACAGGTCATGGGGCGGGAAGTCGTGGTGGCAATTACCGGTGGCAAGCTTGATTTCGGCACCTGGGAGCAGATCTTTTACGGTGAATTTGATGGCGGCCGCAAAAAAAGGGTCCTGGTTAAAATCATAGGCGAATAATTTTAATTACTATTCATTTTAAGTCCAAAGGACTCAAGCCGGGTGCATTCTGATGATGTAATCTGAGAGCTTGGGTCCTTTTCATTTATGGGGAGTCGGTGCATGGGACTTTTTGAAATAATTGCCATCCTGCTCACCCTTTCCGCATTTTTCAGTTTTGTCAATTATCGTTTTCTGAGGCTGCCCAATACCATCGGCCTGATGCTGATCGGCCTGCTTTTTTCCCTTCTGCTTATTGCTGTCAGCCGCTTTTTCCCGGAATCCAGGCAATGGGCGGTAGCATTGCTTATCCAGATAGATTTTGATGAGACCCTGCTGCACGGCATGCTCAGTTTCCTGCTTTTTGCCGGGGCCCTGCATGTGAACATCAATGACCTGCGGCAGCAGTATAGGATTATTCTGGGCCTGGCAACTGCGGGGGTGATCCTTTCAACTTTTATTGTCGGCATCCTAACCTGGTTTCTGCTGAACCCTCTGGGGTTCAAAATATCATTCATTTATTGCCTGCTCTTCGGAGCCCTGATCTCGCCAACAGATCCGGTGGCGGTCCTGGGTATCCTCAAAAAAACCGAGACGCCGAAAAGTCTGGAGATCAAGATTGTCGGGGAGTCACTGTTCAACGACGGGGTAGGAGTTGTCATTTTTCTCATACTTCTGGAAATGGCTGTCAGCGGGCAGGACATGCATGTTGTCCGGGGTGTCATGCTTTTTGTGCAGGAGGCGATGGGGGGCGGGCTGCTTGGTTTGGGCACGGGATTGCTGGCATACTGGATGTTGAAGCAGGTGGATAATTACCAGGTTGAAATCCTGATCACCCTGGGATTAGTCACGGGAGGTTATGCCCTGGCGGATGGACTGCATCTTTCCGCCCCCATTGCCACAGTTGTGGCCGGTCTGCTCATCGGCAATCATGGCAGGAGTTTTGCCATGTCGGAGAATACCCGGCAAAACCTGGACACCTTCTGGGAGTTGGCAGACGAAGTATTGAATGCGGTCCTTTTCCTGCTTATAGGGCTGGAGGTAATGGTTCTAAACTACAGCCGGATGAGTCTGGCCGGGGTTCTTCTGGGAATTGTAATAGTTCTCTCAGCCCGCCTGGTAAGCGTGTCGGTGCCGATTCATTTGCTGAAGCATTTGCGAGCCTTCAGCCCTCATGTTGTTAAGATTCTCACCTGGTGCGGTCTGCGCGGCGGCATCTCCATCGCCCTGGCTTTATCATTGCCTGCCGGCGGAGAGCGTGATGTCGTTCTGGCAATAACATACGGGGTGGTTGTTTTTTCCATCCTGGTCCAGGGCCTGACAATCGGTCCATTTTTGAGAAGGCTCATAAAAAAGTAAGATTTAATGAAAAATAATTCAGCTCCCTGCTGCATTATCAGTAATCAACAGTCTGCAGGCATGTGCAAACAGTCCCCGGGCCTTCAGTCTCTGTTCCGGTTTTAAAGCAGATCCCCGAACATTTTGTCAGCCTCTTCCTGGAATCTTGTGTTCAGGGCGGTAAACTGCTTCATCAGGCTCCTGGCGAAGGAAGTCAGGACTGAGCCTTTACCTTCCCGTACTACCAGTTTTCTGCCGATCCGGTCTTCAGATTCTCTGATCCTGCACCAGACGGAACGATAACTCATCGATAATTCCCTGGCTGCTGCATTCATGGAGCCCAGGCGGTCAACTGCCTCCAGGATCCGGAATCTGCCAAGACCAAAGGCAACTTTACCGCTGCTGTCTTCAATCCAAACCTTGGAACGTACAACGTATACATTTTCCCGTTCGTTCATCGCGTTAGCCATTGTGTTCAGGTTTACATAAAAATATCATACGGTGTAATTATGTCAATATTGACATAATTCGCCATTTCAGGCATAGTCCCTTTTACATACATATCATAAGCACACATTACAGCGAAATTGTTCTGATATGCCGCAAGGCTGTGCTCTAAAAAAATAACCTGCGGAGGGAGGAAGATGAAAAAACAGGTGGTGTTCAGGAGAACTGTATTCATGCTGGGGTTTTCCCTTACTGTTCTGTCTGCTGCTATTTTTGTAGGATTACAGAACAGCAGCGCTGCCGAAGAAGGGGAAACTCTTCTGATGGCAACAACTACAAGTACGGACAACACCGGACTGCTCGATTACCTCATGCCGGCCTTTACCGCAGAGACAGGCATAGATATCCGCTGGATATCCACCGGTACCGGCAAGGCCTTGAAGCTCGGTGAAAACTGCGATGTGGATGTTCTCCTGGTGCATGCGCCGCAGGCTGAAATGGATTTTGTTGCCATGGGATTCGGGAGCGGGCGCCGGGAAATCATGTACAACGATTTTGTTCTTATTGGTCCCGCTGAAGACCCTGCCGGTATAAAAGGCAAAACAGTTTCACAAGGGCTGCGGGCAATCGTCTCTTCAAACAATACCTTTGTGAGCCGGGGAGACAACTCCGGGACCCATAAAAAGGAACGGGCCCTCTGGGAAAGTGCGGATATAAAGACACCGGAACAGGAAACCTGGTACAGGCAAAGCGGCCAGGGCATGCTGGCAACCATAAACGTGGCTGCTGAAATCAGGGGGTATACCCTGACTGACCGGGGCACGTATATCAAGTATGAATCTGTAGCTGAATCCAGGCCGGCCCTGGTCATACTTGTCGAGGGCGATGAGGCGCTGCTAAACCAGTACAGTGTCATACCGGTTAACCCCGAGCATTGTCCAAGCGTGAAATATGAGAAAGCGCAGACACTTTCAGACTGGTTGGCAGGAGATGAGGCACAGCGCCTGATCGGGGAATTCAGGCTTCTCGATAAACAGCTCTTTACTCCCAACGCCGCCCGGTAGAGGGAATGGATTTTATTCAGGAGGGCATTATCCAGGCTGTAACACTTCTGGTCAGCCGTGATCCGGCGACGTATTCGGCTGTCAGGGCCACCCTGCATGCTTCCGGCCTGGCAATGACAGCCAGCCTGGTGCTGGGAATCCCTCTCGGCTACCTGCTCGGCTATTTTGACTTCAGGCTGAAAAAGCAGATCCGCATCATCGTTGACACCCTTCTGGCATTACCCACAGTATTCATCGGCCTCGTCATCTACGCCCTGCTCACCAGAAATGGGCCTTTTGGCGAGGCAGGTCTGCTCTTTACCATACCGGGCATTGCCATAGGCCAGACAATCCTGTCCCTGCCTATTGTTATAGCCCTGACTGCAAC
>Ga0209536_100004035_pt1 | contig 23327 bp, 25 predicted proteins | sample DeeMarSeWOR28_12_FD_187461 | JGI IMG/M metagenome (GOLD analysis project Ga0209536, IMG submission 187461) | Marine sediment microbial communities from White Oak River estuary, North Carolina - WOR-2-8_12 (SPAdes) (version 2) | ecosystem: Environmental > Aquatic > Marine > Intertidal zone >...
AGAAGCCAATGCGGGGATACCCAGGGAGAAATATTCCAGGATTTTAAAACCGCCTTTTCCTCTTGTCCAGGGATCATCGGGCAGCGGCATTAATCCAATCTGGATCTGACTGAGATCCTCCCATTCAGTTGACCTATTCCAGTAGATAAACTTCATTCCATTTATTTTCCAGGAAGGTTTTCTGTTGCAGATGACTAGTAACCTGGTATGATCGTGTTGTAATAAAAATTGTTGTAATAGAGGTACGATCCATTCCAGATATTTCAGGGTGGAATGAGAACCTGTCCATCCAATGGTTACCAGGTCGTTGCGATGAGTTACAATAATATGCCGGGTTTGGGAGGTGTCGATAGTGGTTGGATTCAGGATCACCCGTTGATTAAACGCCAATGCATACATTGCCAGGTAGGTATTGCCGGCGCTGATCCTGAAACTTTTTTTACATAGAAAACTAATTTTTTGAAACCATTTCAAGCCTTCCATCCATTTGTTTTTCCATTGTTTATCGGAAAGCCAGATCGCATCATCCAGATCATAGATGACTTTCTTTCCGAAAATTGATATCAGTAACCATTCAAAAACAGGAGGCCCAAGTGGGGTCAGTTCCCGATGGATCAGAATACGGTCGGATCCCATGCATCGTAAGAGGTGGTAACATCGCAGGAAATATCCTGATAAAGTTCCAAGGAATATTTTTAACTTCTGATTTTCCGAATAGAGTGCTTCAAACGCCCATTTTGTGTAAAATGAATAAAAAGTAAAAGTTATATTCTTCTCTTTTAAAAACCCGAAATATTGTTCAAATCGGAATCTCTGTGAAGGGACGGTATCTTTAGGATAGGGAGCAAGAAAAACAATTTTCATATGAGTTTAAAGCGCTCTTTTTTATATTTATATGAAGAAAAATAAAATAATAGAAATATTCAAATGCTGGTAGGGATTGATTTCGGGAATAAACTGTCGGGGAATACCGTTATTGCCTATACAAATCCTGAAAATCAAATATTATTCTCAAAAAGCAATAAAGGTGAGGATGCGGATGAATTTATATTTGATTTTATCCTATCTGCCTGTCCTTCGGAAATTTTCATTGATGCTCCCTTATCCTTACCGGGGGTATATCATAACCTGGCCGATTGCAATGATTACTTTTTCAGAAAGGCGGACAAGATTGCAAGTGGTATGTCTCCGATGTTTCTTGGAGGATTGACCGCACGGGCCATTTGCCTTAAAAATCAGGCATTGAAAAAATCAGTACGTTTTTTTGAGACTTTTCCCGGATATTTAGCAAGGGATTGGGGAATGAATCGGTATGGATATAAAAAATCAGGTAAAAATATACCAACGATTCTCGAACTGATACTAAAAAAGGTCTCTTTTACTGTGCAAAATGTAGCGACGTGGCACCATATTGATGCCTTATTGGCTTTAATATCACACCATCGATATCATACAGGGGAAGCCAAAATATTCGGCCTTTCTGAGGAAGGGGTAATTATTATATAATTTCAGGATCAAACCTCTTTGATCATATCCCGAAGGGATATCCATCCCCGGCCGTTGAAAACTTCCGGAATTCCTTTTCTTTTCAAGATGGATTTGGCCCGGCCGCTGCGGCTGCCTGTCTGACAGCATGTTATGATCGGTTTGTCCATTTTTCTGATTTTCTCTGAATTTTTTCGTATCTGATCCAATGGAATATTCACTGCCTGCTGTATATGCCCCATTTTATACTCTTGGGGTGTCCTTACGTCTATAATATATGCTCCACGCCGGAGGGCTTCTCGTAACAATTCTTTATTTTTCCCTAAGCCCAGCAGGTTTCTAAGATATTCTAACATGTGATTGCGGGTATTATTCTACTCCAACAAGAGCCCTAATATACTGTTGTCTTTCAAAATATTCCGGTTTTAAGGCATTTTTTTGGCTGATGAGACCCCGGAAGTCATCCAGGCGGCTGTATTCGTTTCTTCTCATCCATTCCTGAAGATCAAATATGATGTTTTCAATCTGGCTTAAACCATGGATATAGAGTGTGGAGCATATTTGTACAGCAGAAGCTCCTGCAAGAATTTGTTTTATCACTCCCTCCCCATCGTGAATGCCGGTATTTGCCACGAGACTGCAGTTTATTTTTTTATACAGGATGGCAATCCAGCGAAGGGTATGAGACATTTCGCCAGGCGATGAGTATCGGTTTTTTGATTGAAATTCAAAGGTATTTATATCAATATCCGGCTGATAAAATCGATTGAAAAGCACCAATGCACTGGCACCACTTTTTCGGGTTTTGCTGGCCACTCTTGGAATGGAGGTAAAGTAGGGTCCCAGTTTCACAGCAATGGGAATGTTTATATTGTGTTTTACTATTTCAACGATTTTATATATTTTATTTTCGATCTCCAGTGGATTTTCATCGTTTTTATTGGGCATCAGGGCAATGTTCAATTCCAGGCCGTCCGCGCCTACCGCTTCTATATATTTTGCATAATCAGTCCATGCGCTGTTGGTTATACAATTTACACTGGCAATGATTGGAATGTCCACCGCCTCCTTCGCTTTTTCGATCATCTTCAGGTATTCGTCTGATTTTTGGGTCATACCCATCTGATGGAGATAATCCATTTCCTCAGGATGGGCTACCGATTCGGCAGCGATTTCCAGTTTATGTGTATCCGACAGGATCTGTTCTTCAAATAAGGATTTCAGTACAACGGCACCAGCGCCGGCGTCCGCTAGTCTTTTTACTCCATCCGCACTGTGACTTAAGCTGCAGCTGGAAACGATTATCGGGTTTTTCAGATTTAACCCCATGTAATTGGCAGAAAGGTTAATCATTTTTTTATCTTTTATTTCCTGACTACAATTTACACAATTCCTGTGAAACCCATAAACGCCAGGGATAATAATCCTGCAACAATTAATGCCGCTGGAACTCCCCGGATCCCAGGAGGTACTTCCGCCAGATCCATGTGTTCACGGATACCAGAGAATAAAATAAGGGCTAAACCGAATCCCAGCGCATGCGAGATTGCAAAAACCACACTTTCCAGAAGATTATACTCTTTTTGTATCACCAGGATCGCAACACCCAGGATCGCACAATTGGTTGTGATCAAGGGTAAATAAACTCCCAATGCCTGAAATAATGCCGGGCTTACTTTTTTCAAGATGATCTCCACCATTTGAACCAGGGAAGCAATCACCAGGATGTAGCTGATGGTTTGTAGAAAGACAATATCGTACGGTTGTAATATGAAATAATTAATAAGATAAGTAGCTATGGTAGCCAGTGTCATAACGAAAATTACAGCCCCGGTCATCCCAAAAGATGTACTCAAGCGATTAGATACACCAAGAAAAGGGCATACTCCTAAAAATTGGGAAAGTACAATATTGTTTATAAAAATAGCTGAAACGACAATGATGAGATATTCCATAAGGCAATATTTAGGCTTTTTTCAATTTATTCATAACCGCGATCAGGTAACCAAGCGCCAGAAAAGCACCTGGGGGCAATATAAATACTAGAACTCCATCGCCCTCGATGAATTTATATCCGAATAACGAAAGGCTGCCAATAACCTCCCTGACACTTCCCAATAGGGTCAGTGCAAATGTAAAGCCCAATCCCATTCCCAATCCATCGATCAGTGAGGAGGTGAATGAATGCTTGGAAGCAAATGCTTCGGCTCGTCCCAATACAATGCAGTTCACTACAATCAGGGGAATAAACAAACCCAACTGCTCATGCAGAACGGGAACGTAACCGGCCATTACCAGGTCGACAATGGTTACAAATGTCGCTATGATAACGATAAAGGATGGAATTCGGACCTTGTCCGGAATAAAATCCTTCACCAGGGATACCACAATATTGGACATAAGCAGAACAAACAGGGTGGCCAGTCCCATACCCAGTCCGTTAAGTGCAGTGGATGTAACACCCAGGGTCGGGCACATACCCAGTAATAAAACAAATACGGGATTCTCCCGGATGAAGCCTTTATTGAAATTTTTCCATTGACTCATCGCAAACCTCCTTTCTCGTAACTAGCTACGGCCAATTGAACCGCATCGCAGAAAGCCCTTGAACTTATAGTGGCGGCAGTGATTGCGTCGATGTTACCACCGTCTTTTTTAACCGTAAGATTTTCCTTTTTCGGATCAAGATTTCTGAATTGATTTTTAAATTTCGGATCCGACATTTTATTACCCAGACCCGGCGTTTCCTTATGTTCGATTACAGCCACATCATTTATTTCCCCATCCGGTTTAAGTCCCACCATGATCCATACCAAGCCATTGTATCCGTTTTTTGAAAACGATCGGATGGCTACGCCTGTCAGCTCTCCATTTTTACGTGCCGGATACACTTCAAGGCTGTCCGATCCTGTTAAGGTTGAAATGCTATACATATCCTCTACGGGATTATTGTCATATTCTGAGACTACCTGATCAATAGCAGCTAATTTTTTTGCTAGTTTAGCCGCTTCGATCGGTTCTTTCGTGATTTCATAAACATATGCCAAGGCTGTGGAAGCCACCAATGTGACAACAAACAGCGTAACGAGCATATTTGTAAATGTGGATTCTCTTTTAGCCATTTTTTACTTTTTCACCGAATCGTTTTGGTTTTATATATTTATTGATCAAGGGAACAAAAGCATTTAAAATAAGGATGGCAAAGGATACGCCTTCCGGATAAGCCCCAAAAAGTCTGATCAGCACCGTTATCACCCCAATCCCGATTGCATAAATATACATACCACGCAGGGTCATCGGAGAGGTAACATAGTCTGTCGCCATGTAAATAGCACCTAACATGGCACCTCCGGAGAGTATCTGGAATAAGGGATCGATAAAACGATCCGGATTTCCTATCCATAACAATCCCGAGAAAACGAACATCGTAAGGATGATAATAACGGGAATATGCCATGTGATGACTTTACGATATAAAAGATAAATAAAACCGACCATTAGAAAAAGGGCTGAAATTTCTCCAAGGCTTCCTGATTGCGAACCTATTAGAAATTCAAAATACGAGGGTACCTGTTTCATAAGGGAAGACATACTTTCCCCATTCTTTACCCCTTCTTTAATGATTCCCAGTGGGGTTGCTCCTGTTACCGTATCGGCCAGGGACATACGGCCTTGAAAAGGAACCGGCCAGGATGTCATCTGTACCGGAAAGGAAATCAGAAGGAAAACACGTCCTACAAGGGCCGGATTGAATGGATTATTGCCCAATCCGCCAAACGACATTTTTCCGATTCCAATCGCTACAAAGCTGCCTATCACCACAATCCAGAGTGGTAAGTTGCTTGGCACATTAAAAGCAAGCAGGATCCCTGTTATAATGGCCGAACCATCCAGAATATCGGCTTTTCTCTTAATGATGTATTTAGCGATGACATATTCAAAGAGTAGGGAAGACAAAATGGCAACCAGGGTAACCATCAGGGCTCCCAGGCCGAAGACATATACCGAAAAAAGAAAGGCAGGTATCAAAGCGATCACCACGTCATACATGATTTTGGGAATGCTTTGTACCTGGTGGATATGCGGCGAGGGAGAAACTGTGAGTAAATTTGTCTCCATGGACTAAACTTTTTGTCTTTCGCGTATTAAGTTCATTACCGTCGCTTTACCTAGCCGGATGTAGTCAAGTAATTCACGGTTGGAGGGGCATATATAGGAACAGGAGCCGCATTCAATACAATCCAGAATCCGATTGCTTTCAATCTCTTCATAATTTGCGCGCATGGTCTGGTTTTGCAGATAGAAGGGTTCGAGCCCCATCGGACAGACCTGTACACATTTCGTACAGCGGATACATACTTTGCTTTCCTTACGATGGGCTTCTTTTTCATCGAGAATAAGAATTCCCGAAGTTCCTTTGGTTATGGGTATCTCCAGGTCATTCAAAGCCTTTCCCATCATAGGTCCACCACTGACTACCTTTCCCGTATTATCGGGTAGTCCGCCTGCAGCCTCGATCAACTGACTGACGGGCGAGCCGATTCTTACCAGAAAATTACCCGGATTTTTTACCTGTTTGCCGGTGACCGTAACGATGCGTTCGATGAGTGGTTTATTTTTTAACACGGCCTCGTACACGGCAAAGGTGGTGCCCACATTATGGACCACCGTGCCCACATCGATGGGCAATTTTCCGGATGGAACTTCCCGGTCGATCAATGCTTTGATCAATTGTTTTTCACCTCCCTGCGGATATTGAACCTTCAGCGCCACCACATGGATGGTTTTGTCATCCCGTATTATCGAGGATACTTTATCTATGGCATCCTTTTTATTATTTTCGATGCCGATAATGGCTTTTTCCACATTAAGTGCGATCATTAAAATTCGGATACCGACGATCAGCTCTTCCGTTTTTTCCAGCATCAGACGATGATCTGACGTCAGGTAAGGCTCACATTCCACCCCGTTGATGATCAATACATCTGCTTTTTTCCCTTTGGGTATATTCAATTTGATATGGGAAGGAAAGGTAGCCCCTCCCATGCCTACAATACCTCCCCCAAGTATTTTTTGGAGTATTTCTTCACGGTTGAAGGGAATTTCCTGTATCAGTGTGTCGGAAGTATCGACACCCTCTGCCCATTGTTCCTCTTTATCAGCCCGGATCATAATGGATGTTCTACGGTACCCGCTCGAATCCATTTCTTCACTGATTTTGGCTATCTTACCGCTCACGGAGGCATGGATGTTGGCGCTTACAAAGCTCCCCGTTTTGGCTATGATCTGTCCTGTCTTCACCTGTTCTCCCCTTTCTACGATCGGTACAGCCGGTGCACCTATGTGCTGTGAAATCGGGATGCTCACAGAAGCGGGAACAGGAAGTTTTTCTATCGGTTTATCAGTAGTGAGTTTATTCTCTTCAGGATGTATGCCTCCTTTTGAAAAAGTTTTTAATCCGTTAAAAATGAACATAAACATTATTCGCTCTTTTCATTTTGTTCTGTATTCGTGTTTTTTTCTGTATTTACAGAAATGATTTCCTCTTTCTTCACATTGTCAAGAACTACTTCCTCCCGGACTTTTTCTTCCTGTTTTGTCCTGGCGAGTTTTTTATCAGGACGATCCACCGGAATTCGATCCCGGGCAGGCGGGAAATTAATTTCATGAATGGCATCACTTTTACATACGTCCACACACTTTCTGCAAAGTTTGCATTTTTCAGGATCAATTACGGCCAGGGAATTATTTACCGTAATGGCGTCGTACCTGCATTCCGCCACACATTTTTCACATCCGGTACAGGCTACCGAACAGTATTTTTTAGCAATACCTCCTTTTTCCTCATTCATGCAGGCTACGTAGATTCGCCGGTTTTTTCGGCCTTTTGGCCATAATTCCATGATATCCTTCGGACAGGCCACCACACAGGCATTGCAGGCAACACATTTATCCTCTACTACTACGGGGAGCCCGGTATTATCATCCATGTACATGGCATCGAAGTCACAGGCTTCCACACAATCACCCAATCCGACGCACCCATAGGCACATCCCGTATCGCCACCGTATAATAATGAGGCTATTCTACAATTAGAGGCACCCTCGTAAATATTGGTTTTCTTCCGGTGTTCAAATGAACCGGAACACTTGACCACAGCCACGTAAGGATCTTTTTCTTCTACTTCCGTTCCAAGAATTTCTCCTACCTTTTTCATCACATCATTTCCACCTACCGGACAATGCATATCGGAAATATCCTCAGAAGCTACCAGGGCCTCGGCGAATGCCCGGCAACCCGGATAACCACATCCACCACAATTAGTAGCGGGAAGTACTTCTTCAACTTCTTCAATTTTCGGATCGGTCTCAACATGAAATTTTTTAGCAATAAGGTATAGGATGATGGCGGCCACAGCGCCTAAGGCACTTAATGAGACTATGGTTGTAATGATCGTTGGATTCATGCTGTTTGATGCTTAATAGATTTTATTGTAAATGCAAATTTGGTTTTAAGATTGTTTCTGAAGAAAAAGAGGATACCATAATAAGGGATCAATACGAATAAAGATACTAATCCTGAAAATGCTTCATTATGGCTGATTGCCAAAGTTAAAATTAATGTGGCTATAACAATAAAAAAAGGAACCAGGTAGCCCAGGAATAGCGCCAGGGGGCCTAAATTTTTTTTATAGTGAACGATCACTTCATCTCCCTTTTTTATATTTTTATCCGAAGGACTCAAAAGTTCCACCTTTTTATTATCGACATCCGACACATTACAAAAACTTTTTACATGACAACTTGCACAGGAAGAAGTGTTAATCAGGTTTACCGATAAGGTGTTACCTACCACTTGTGTGACAACGCCCTGATGTTCTATGTATCCGGTCTGTTTCATCATTTTTAAATCAGCACTAAATTAGAGAAGGTGGCCTATAAAAAACATGATATTTATTAGGTTTTATTTGCAACCAGCATGCCTAAAAAACAAAGAAACCCCTATTTATCGGGGTTTCTTTGTTACAATATTCTAAAATATCCCGGTTCTTATTTTCCGGATATTCCCTCGTGTTTACTGGAGCTTTCCTTTAATCATATCCACCCATTTTGCGAGTCTTCCATCCGTAAGGTCGGATTCATTATCCTCGTCGATGGGTAAACCAATAAATTTTCCATCCACCAAAGCTCTCGAGTCATCAAATGTATAATCATCGGTTTCAACTGCACCGATAAATTTGGCACCACTGTCTTTAATCCTTTCATAAATGATACCAATTGCATCCACAAAAGTATCTGGATATCCGTCTGCATCACCTGTTCCAAAAAAGGCTATGGTCTTACCATTAAAATCGACGTCATCCAATACATCAATAAAAGTTTCCCAATCTTCCTGAAGTTCACCAATTTCCCAGGTTGAAGCTCCGAAAATAAGGTTGTCGTATTTTTGCATATCATCCGCGGAAGCAGAATCCACATTATATACATCAACATCCCCTAAAAGATCTTTTAGTTTGTACGCAACATTTTCAGTGTTGCCCTCTGTAGATCCGTAAAAAATTGCAGTTTTACCCATGATTTTTATTATAATTTATACTTAAACAACAAATATGATAATACCTAAATTTTTAAAGGCATAATATTACTAAAAATCGAACCAAAAAAGTATGTTTTAATTAGTTAATATAACTTTTACCCAATAATTCTTTCGCATTTTCAAAAGCTGCATTCGAAGGCTGGTCCCCGCCTATCATTTTGGCAATTTCAACGATCCGTTCATCCTCGGATAATTTTTTAACCCGGCTCACTGATTTTTCAGACTGGCTGTCTTTGTAGACAAAATATTGGGAATTACCGAAAGAAGCAATCTGAGGAAGATGAGTGATTGTGATCACCTGATGGTTCTCGGCCATTTGCTTCATCATCGTAGCCATCTTGATCGCAATTTCGCCGGAAATCCCGGTATCAATCTCATCAAGGATAAGGGTAGGCAGGGCGGTTTTGCTGGCTATGATGTGTTTGATACAGAACATGAGCCTGGAAAATTCACCTCCGGAAGCCACTTGCTTCAGGTTCATGGGCATAATCCCTTTATTCGCACTGAACTTCAGGTCAATGTCATCGATCCCGTATTCCCCGGGTGCAACATGCCGGTGCTCAATTTGAACTTTTGCCTCCGGGATGCCCAGCGATTTCAGCATATTTTCGATCCGCTCTGTAATCCGTCCGAAATTTTCCTGACGTAGGTTACTCAGGGAATTTCCCAGTTCCTTTACCTGATCAAATCTCAACCCGACTTGATTTTCCAGGTCGTTTATTTCCTCATCAAGATTCAGATTTTTGTGGACTTTTTTCTTCAGTGATTCTTTTATGCTTAATAATTCGTCAATCGAGGTCACCTGGTGTTTTTGCATTAATTTATAAATGAGGTTTAACCGGGATTGTATTTCATCCAGTCGGACTGGATTATGTTCTACCTTGTCATTTTCTCTTTCCAGCTCACTTGTAACGTCCTTTATTTCAAGGTAACTGCTGTTGAGCCGTTTCGTAATCTCTTCCAATCGTGAGGCATAAGGGGCGATCCCATCCATCTTTTTATTTACCTGGGATAAATTTTCAAGTATCGAAAAATCATTTTCATGTAATAAGGTGATTACTTCCCCTATTACATTTTTGATTTCTTCAGCATGTTCGAGAGTAGATAATTCTTCTTCCAGGAAATCCTGTTCACCGGTTTCCAAATCCGCCGCATCCAGTTCCTCATATAAAAAATGGTTATAGTCTGCCTCTTTCCGAATGGATTGCGCCTCGATTAACAGGGTATCCAGTGTTGTTTTCAACTTTTTATAATCCAGAAAGGCTTCCAGGTATTTTCCAAGAATTTCTTGATTTCGCGAAAATACATCCACCAGTGAGAGTTGATAATTAAGTGAGCTCAACTTATAGGTATCGTGTTGTGAATGGATGTCCATCAGGTGAGTTCCCAGTTCCTTCATGATGTCAAGGGTGACTGGCGTATCATTTATAAATGCCCTGGATTTCCCTGATGGTGAAATTTCACGCCGGATGATAGTTTCTTCCTGATAATCCAGGTCATTGGAATCAAATAATCCTTTCAGGTGATAATCACCAATAAAAAAGGTTCCCTCCACGATGCATTTTTCATCTTTATCATAGAGTACTTTTGTATCCACCCGGTTTCCCAGTAACAGTCCCACGGCTCCAATCATAATAGATTTTCCAGCACCTGTTTCCCCGGTAATCATATTAAGACCGGGTGATGGTTCAATTTCCAACTGCCTGATCAAAGCATAGTTTTGAATTTGAAGGCTTTTCAACATAATCTATACCGGGATATGATAAATTCAACAGTCAGGAGGTCCTGAACAAATACGTTCGAATCAGTCATTGAGGACCTGTTCGGCAAATATACACAATTTCGGATTTGACATTGGGATTGTATCCAACTTGGAGGGATTTTGCGGCTGGTTTCGAAAGGATAACTTAATTCTGAATAATGGCTTTGTATTTTTCGGTTTTGGTAGGATCGATTTCTGTAAGGATATTATAGGCCTCTCTCCTCACCTGGATATTTCCCTCGGAGAATATGCGTATGATCTCATCCGTCTTGGCATCAAAAAAGGAGATCACAATGATCGCATTGGGTTTGATATCTTTAATTTTCTGAAGTTCTTTCAGCACATTGAGAATTTCATTTCTTGCTTCATCGGGTGCAACTGTAAACCTATCCAGTCCAAGGCGATGATACTGATATAATCCCTGGCGAATTCCCTCCATCTGTTGATTAGTAAGGTCTTCAACCAGCCAATACCTGTTCCGGTTATTGTCAAAAGGTTGCCAGCCCGGCCGGTTTGATGCTTGTGCGAGTGTCACAATGTCCCGTGCTATATCGTAGTAGGATTCACCGGCCAGCATTCCAAATGAATCGTAATCGAGACCCAGGATCAGATAGGCATAAAATGAAAGTATGGATACCAGGTTGCTATTGAATGTATTCGCATAATATTCCAGGGGCATCGACTCCACATATTCGAATTGCCATTCCCGGTCTGCAAAATTCAGTAACAAGGATTCATAATTAGTATCGTATACAGGGCGTGCTGCCTGGATCTGAACGGTCGCATTAAAGCTCCCGATCGAAGGCATACTTTCGATGGTGATATTTAAGTTGCAATCGATCCTTTCATGCGTCTGATATACATCATTAGTCCATTTATTGTTGTTCATGAATTGCTGGAAAGAAATTTCCATATCCCGAAAAATATTTCTTTCGGTGGTTTGTACCCGGTCGGCATTGATGGTTACCTGGCAATTTAATTCCTGCCCGTAGGAAACGGGGATAAGAATAAATGTCCAAATAAAATAAGATATCAGTTTATGAAGCATATAATTTAGTCAGCAAAAAATCAACAATGTCTTTAGCTACTAATCTTTTATGTTTAAGAGGAAATTTTTTCTTTTTCCCACTTTGATCGAGGATCGTAATTTTATTGGTTTCCGAAGAAAAACCGGCCCCGGCATCTTTCATTGAATTAAGGATAATAAAATCAAAGTTTTTTTCATGAAGCTTTAACGTTGCATTTTTAATTTCATTATCCGTTTCAAGGGCAAATCCTACGTTCATCTGCTTTTTCTTCTTTCGTTTCCCAAGCTCATAGGCAATATCCGGATTTTTTTCCAACCGGATCAGCAGTTTGTTATCGGATTTTTTAATTTTCGATGTTCCGGGTGTGGATGGACGGAAATCTGCCACTGCAGCAGCAAAAATAGCAATGTCGGATTTATCATACAGCCGCCTGCATGCCTTGAACATTTCCAATGCACTTGTGACAGGGATCTCTTGAATGCGTTCGTGGTTTACTTTCTGGTTGGTCGGTCCGCATACCAGATCTACGGAAGCGCCCCGTTCAGCCAGTTCGTGTGCCAGTGCAAATCCCATTTTACCGGAGGAATAATTACTAATGTATCGAACCGGATCAATTCTTTCCTGGGTCGGACCGGCGGTAATCAGCGCGGAAAGTCCATTTAATTCAACTTTTTTTTTAAAATGTTGAATTAGAACCTTCGCCAGATTTTCAGGTTCCTCCATTCTTCCTTCACCTGTTAATCCGCTGGCTAATTCCCCATAGGGAGCTTCAATAATAGTATTCCCAATGGAAGATAAGTAATTCAGATTCTGATGGATAGTCGGATGCCGGTACATATCAACATCCATGGCGGGTACGATCATTACGGGACATCGGGCAGAAAGATAAGTGGCCAGTAAAAGATTATCACACAGGCCATGCACCATTTTTGAGATCGTATTGGCACTGGCGGGGGCTATCAGATAAAGATCAGCCCAGAGTCCCAGTTCCACATGACTATGCCAGACACCCGTCCGGTCGTCATGAAATTCCGTTAGGACCGGATTCTGTGATAAAGTAGCTAATGTCAGTGGGGTTATAAAATCACGAGCAGAATGGGTCATCAGTACCCGGATCTCCGCTCCTTCTTTTTTTAAAATTCGTATTAATATGGCAATCTTATAAGCGGCAATGCTTCCACATACGCCTATCAGTATTTTTTTGCCATTAAGCATACCATTTAATACTCTTTACTTTCCTCTTCGAAATCAGCGATTCTGAAACTTAATGCCCCATCCAGGAATTCTTCAGTAGCCACCGTGGTAGGTTTGGGCATTCTTTCATAAAATTTGGATATTTCAATTTGTTCACGGTTTTCAAATATTTCTTCCAGATTATCAACGGTTGATGCAAATTCAGCAAGTTTTGAATTAAGCTCTTCCTTCTGTTTGGCAGCAATTTGCCGGGCCCGTTTGGCAATTATAGCGGCAGTCTCATAAATATTGCCAGTGGGACCACTCAGTTTATCAACATCGCGTGTAATAATTGATGCATTAATTGACATAATGATATTATTTAATTACAAATTATTTTTCTGTAGTTTATCCAGTTCGTTCAGACAATTTATATAGATATTTTCAGCACTTTTAATGAGATCGCTCTGAGGATAGTTATCGATAAAGTACTGATAGTGATCGATGGTGGTCAGCAACCTTTCTCTCATTTTACTCCGGATACTTTTCCTGGCAAGTTTGAAGGCTGCTTCAATTTTATAAAAACTGATATTTTCGTTCAGATAGGAATCGGGAAAGTCATCCTGGAAATTCTCAAATGCAATCAAGGCGGCTTTGAGGGCTTCTCCTCCATGGTATTTTTCCAGCTTGTAATACTGTATGGCGGTCTCATAAGCCTTTTTCTCCAGTTTTACCTGCAATTGATCGATGATCTGATTTGCGTCATTTGCATATTTGCTTTGCGGATACCTGTTGATAAAGGATTGCATGGCTCCGATCGCATCATAAGAGTTGGTCTGATCCAATTCAAAATCGGGAGAATCCAGGTAAAGAGAATAGGCATGCATATACATAGCCTCCTCTGCATATTCACTCCTGGAATAAATGGTAAAGAATGTTTTAAAATAATGCGCACTCATGATGTACTGCTTCTGATAATAATGGGAATAAGCAAAATAGAACTGGATTCTCTCCGCCTCCGGTCTGCCTCTTAAAATCGGAAGTATTTCTTCAATCAGCACACTCGCCTTATAATAATCTTCTTTATCATAGTATTCCAATGCGGCCCTGTATTTCACCTCCCAATCATCGCTTTTTTGAATTTGCCGGAAATTGCTACAGGAAGTGTAAAACAAAACCAGCGTCATCCATCCTATCAGTATGTAAGCCTTTCGGTCTATCATAAGTCTGCAAATATACTTGCCATATACCTAATAAACAATTTTCATCCAGTCTCTCCGGGTTATGTATATTATAATAAACGATCTATTTTCCAGGATATTTCTATTGATTTTCAATCGTTTCCTGTACGGTTTCCTCCTCAATAGGAATTAGTTGAAGAGGTTCCGTTACCGGATGAAGCATTTCGAAAAGCACCGGGCGTTCCTTTTCCCGCCAGTTAAATCCTTTCAGGCGGGTATCCGGCTCTTCCAATTCATGAGGTGGGATGAACGTAGACTCCACATTGACGTAAAATGAAATGTTGACGGCCCGGTTCTCATAAAAACGGATGGTCATGTTACTGCAAAGGGTCTTGTTAATGCCAACCAGTGAATTATCTTCTTCATCAAGCGCGTAAAAAAGGCTTTCACTGTTTCCTAACACTTCCAACCGCTGTATTGTATTATTCGTGAAATAACCTGTCATGATTTTTCCTTTCAGCTGGTTGAAATTTTTTACTGTGTCCTGCAATATCATGAATGAATTATCAATCAGATTTAATGTGTGGATCTGCTCGTCTTTGAACACGATAAAAACCGAATCCGCTTCTATCTGGTTTCCCTGGCTCCATAAGACCGGATCGTTGTAAAGATGAAGGACCGAATCGGCCAGCAAATAGGCGAGGGAATCAGCTTTTCCCTGAAGATCAAATCTGAAAAATTTCACACGATGAAAGGCCAGTAAACGTTTATTCAAATCCAGGCTGTCTTCAATAGAGACCAGGGTATCTGCAGTCAGGTAGAGTGTGTCTTCCTGAAAAACTTTTTTCATGACCGGATTACCGAAAATACGGGTTATGCCCTCTTCTTCATAATTGTCGGCGGCTTCCCCTGTAATGATGATATTTTCATCTTTTGAAAACATATATACATTCCCTCTCGCACTGTTCGAGCCGTTTGCCTGATCATAAAACAGCTCATCCCCTTTAAGGATATAGGATTCAGTTTCAATTTCTCCGGAAGCGATGGTTGTCCGGTTTGCCCGCATATTAAAGGTTCCACCCTGATCGGTATTGACAATGGATCCATCCGACGAAACGATCTCGGTAGGTCCAATAGTAGTGGCAATTTTGGTAATCATGTCATAAAACAAGGAATCCGTTTTTAAGGTATTTTCCGGATTTATCAAAACAACATTTTTCTTAAAAGCCATGGTTTTACCAATGGCATAATAAAAGCCTTTAACACTTGTCAGAATATTTTCTCCATCCCTTATTTCTCCTTCATTAAAATAATAAGCGGATCGATCATAGATATTGTAATCCAGGAAATCGGTTGTGAGAACTACGGAGTCTTCACGATAAATTACATTATCACGGAGATTGGCAAATTTAGAGTCCCCATCGTATTCGAGACGATTGGCAGTAATGCGGATGGAATCAATTGTTTCAAAAATCCGCACATGTCCATATGCATCCAGTGAATTCTCCTTTTTATATAAAAAAGCCGAATCGCACCAGATCTCCGTGGTACCCTGAATGAAATGTACATTCCCGAGGAATTTATTATATCGTTTGCCATCTTTTCGTCCCCCTTCGAATTCATCTGCATTGACCAGTTTGATTTGCCGCTGGCTGAAAGCAGGCAGACTTACCAATAAGATCACCAATGAAATCCCAACGTGCTTGAGTGATAAATTCATGTTATGTTAATTCACGCAAAATTAAAGAAAAAGGATATCTTTAAGTGATGTTAGATGATTTTTTACATTTTATCAGGGAACGAAAATTATGTCCTGAAAGGAGCCGGATTCTCCTGGCGACGAGCGGTGGAATTGATTCCATGGTGATGCTTGACCTTTTTATAAAAGGTGGATATGAGGTAGGGATCGGGCATTGCAATTTTCAGCTGAGGGGTTCTGAGGCAATTCAGGATGAATTACTGGTAAAAAAAACCGCTGATCGAATGAACGTTCCATTTTACGTAAAAAGATTCGACACGCTCCGATACAGCAGGGAGCAAGGTATTTCGATTCAGATGGCGGCACGCAAACTGCGGTACGAGTGGCTTGAAGAAATAAGGGAGCATCATGCGTATGAATTTATTGGCACGGCCCATCACCTGAATGATAATATCGAGACCCTGATTATTAATCTGTTCAGAGGCACCGGATTAAAAGGTCTTACCGGGATCCCTGTCCGGCACGGCAGGGTAATTCGACCTCTTCTCTTCGCTGCCAAAGACCAGATAATAAAATACGCGGAAGCACAAAAAATTTCCTTCCGGGAAGATCAATCGAATCTCGAAATAAAATACAAAAGGAATCTGATCCGAAAGGAAGTCATCCCATTGATTGAGCAGGTAAATCCGGGTTTCGTCAAAACCATAGCCAAAACCCTGGACCGGTTAAATGAAACGCAAAAAATAATTGATTACTGGCTGGATAACTATAGAGACCGGTTTATGCAGGTTGAGGGACAGGATGTATATCTTGACAATTCTTTTTTTCAAAACATAGGATCCCCTGTGTTATTGCATGAAGTCCTGAGAAAATGGGGTTTTCACTACGATCAATCAAAGAGTATTATTAAAGATCCATCGGAAAGGAGCGGGGCACGCTATTTTTCAGAGACACATGTATTAAACGTTAACCGGAAAAATTTGATTATTTCCCCTTGTTTAAAGTCGGCAGATATTGTTTATGAATGGCCCAGCGAAAATCCGGAATTGAACATCGAATCGGGCAGGTTAAAACAAGAAATTATTGCCAAAGGCAACGAGTCGAAAAGCAAGGATCCACATATCGAATTTTTTGATCTGGCAAAATTGAAATTCCCTCTGATAATACGTTTTTGGAGGGATGGAGACTGGTTTATACCTCTCGGAATGAAAGGTAAAAAAAAACTGAGCGATTTTATGATAGATGAGAAAATTCCTGTAAACTTGAAAAAGAGATTGCCTGTTTTATTATCAGGGGATGCGATTATATGGATCGTTGGATATAGAATGGATGAAAGATTCAAGCTCGAACCTGAAAGTAGCCGTATATTAAAAATAACATACATCCCAGGAAATGATCAATCCGTTTAAGAAATCATACAGTATTAAAGAGCTCAACCTTTTCCGTATGCTTTCTAAAGTTAAACCTTTCGAAAGACTTAATTATGAGGAAATGGCCCTGTTCATTCCCCACCTGTATCTGCGGGAATATAAACTTGACGAAGCTGTATTTTTCAGAAGCGATCCCAGCAATGCCTTTTATATTGTAAAAAGTGGAAAAGTTACATTGAACATTGATATCAATAAAAAGTTTGAGATACTTCAGGTATTGAAATCCGGAGGCTATTTTGGCCAAAACGCCTTTCTTGAACAAAGTGTACGGGTTTACTCTGCCATAGTCAATAGTGAGATCAGTGAACTTTATGTCCTCCCAAAGGTCAATATTATGGAGATTTTTGATAGAAGATCAAAAATACGGGCAAAAATGATGACCTCTCTAGCTGAACTTTATAATGATTTTAACCACAATATTTTCACGGCATACAGATCCTCACTTGGTTTTTTTAACCTTTCGGATGCCTTTCAGAATTAGTTCTGTTAAAAATGTTTAATCCTGCATGGATTTAAAGGGATTACATTTCGGAATTTAGCCGTAATTAGCTAACTTTAAATATACAGATATCTTTATTTTTTTAACGTACAAACAACCCAAATCATGAAAATAACAGTAGTAGGAGCCGGAAATGTTGGCGCCACCTGCGCCGATGTATTGGCTTATCGTGAAATTGCCAATGAAGTAGTATTAGTTGACATTAAGGAAGGACTTGCAGAAGGGAAAGGACTCGACATATGGCAAAAAGCACCGGTAAACCTGTACGATACACGAACCGTTGGCGTTACAAGTGATTACAGTAAAACCGCCAGGTCTGACGTTGTGATCATTACCTCGGGATTACCCCGAAAACCCGGAATGAGCCGTGACGATCTCATTGAAACAAATGCAGGCATTGTAAAAGAGGTTACAGAGAATGTGGTCAAACACTCTCCTGATGCAATTATTATTGTTGTTTCAAATCCACTGGATGTAATGACCTATCAGGCGCATCTGATTTCGAAGAAACCGAGAACCAAGATTATGGGGATGGCCGGGATACTTGATACGGCCAGATTCAGGGCCTTTCTAGCCGAAGCTTTGGATGTATCTTCAAAAGATATACAAGCCATGCTGATGGGAGGTCATGGAGATACTATGGTGCCACTCCCAAGATATACAACCGTCTCGGGTATTCCTGTAACCGATATGATCGATGCGGAATCGCTTGAAAAAATTGTGGAAAGAACTAAAAAAGGAGGAGGTGAATTAGTAAAACTGATGGGAACCTCGGCATGGTATGCCCCGGGAGCCGCCGCCGCTCAGATGGCTGAGGCAATTGTCAGAAATCAACGAAGGGTTTTTCCGGTTTGTGTTAAACTGGAGGGAGAATATGGAATTGATAACTGCTACCTTGGAGCTCCGGTTATACTTGGGAAAAATGGCATTGAAAAAGTGATCGAATTGAAGCTGAATGAGGATGAAAAAGCCTTGTTAAAAACTTCGGAGGGTCATGTGCGGGAGGTTATGGCGGTCCTTGACAAATTAAATGCCCGATAAGATTTTTTATAAGAAGGAATTGTCCCGGAAAGTTTTCGTGTAAAATATCAATTTAAGATTTCCGGAAAAGGGAGTAGCGGCAATCATCCTGCATACCCGGTGTTTATTGATTAACCATCGGATGGTTTTTACAAATTGTATTGCCTTTTCCTTTCTAATAGGAATGTAATATCGTTGCCTGGGAACTGAGCTCGAGATAGGCGGGACGTGATAAAATTTTCTGAAACAACCTCTTCTACTTTATATAGCCAATATTAAGATGTCAATTGATACACGAATCCAGAAGCTAATCCAAATTTCAGATGAACTGAAGTCAATTTACAAAGAAATTGAAAAAAACCGATCCTTCTGGGAAAAAGAACTTAAACCCCTGATCCTTAAAACATTCAAATCAATTCAGAAGAAAATTGATTTGAATCTCAAAATCAGGGAAATAAGTGAAATCAAAAATCTGGAGGCGATCCGGCTGACCTTTGGATTCATGAACAGCGGATTATTTGTTGAGAAGAAGAACAATAAGCAGGAACTCCCTCCCATGGTATTAATAAAAAAAGGAGGCTATCTTTCCTATTCACAAATTGCAAATGCAAAAATTTCTGTCTTCATTCATTATCCCTATATCGAGGATATTTACGGTGAATCAGACCACATTCTGGAAATCGGGATCTTCTCCCCGACGGAGATCACGAAAGATAAAATATTGGGCCACATCGAACAATTCCTGGATGAAATGGTGAAATGGGAAAAGGAAGAAAAAAAATTGATCGGTTTTCATACCGGCAGGAAATAATAAATCAGGGAGATACTATCTGTTCTTTTCAAGCGAAAAAAAACCCCGCGCGAAGGCGGGGTATAAGCGAATTACCATATTAGGTTACTGATTAAATTTTGCAGCCATGCGAATCTATTTATAACTTAAACGGTAATATTTCATGCCATCAATTTCGGTCAGTAAATCGGATTTATCGACGCAAATTTTGACCCTTTCCTCTGATTCGTTTCCAGTTAAAATCAATTGGTTGTTCGAATTGAATATCTTTATATTGATCGCTGGTTTTAACTGTAATTCAAGTTGTTGATTCAACTCTTCATAATCGAAATACTCTTCGAAGTAGTAGGAATCGGATACATTCAGGTTTGTATTTCCGGCCGCAAGGAAACTAAAGGAGGATATGGCCAGAAGAATAAGTATACTCAGGGCGGTTAATTTGATTTTCAACGTGTTCATAGGATCTGTTTTCAATACCATCAATTCAGTTTCAACCAGTTCGTTGCCAAAGCCATGCCAAAATTTTTAAATCATTGATTATCAACAATATATGCCCGATTAAGAGCCCGATGAGTTGTATCAAAACCGGACACTTGAATTAAATGTGTATACAAAATGCTGGTTTAGAGTGGGGCAGACCAAACAGATTGAACCTTAAAAAGTACACATGGACTCGGGCAGGGATTCGGATGGAATTGAATTGGCATCACAGAGGCAGCTATTACCCTCTGATTTGATATTTTTGATGTGTCATTTTTTTATAACTTTACGATCAAGTCTTAGTATTGATTTGTCTTTTTATGATCACAGAAAGAATCTATTGTCCTCGCGTATTGATCATTTCAGGATCAGGTAAGAATGCGGGAAAAACAACGCTCATCAATGCCTTGATCCATTCGCTGAAACCGGCCTATCAGGTAGTAGCTATCAAGATATCACCTCATTTTCATCCGGTCAGATATAATAATTTTATATTTGAATGTGCCGGGAAGTATTCGATCTATGAGGAGCTTTCTGTTTTGCCCGAAAATGACAGTTCTAAGATGAAACAAGCCGGTGCAAGCAGGGTATTTTACATTCAATCGAAAGATCAATACGTTGGCGAAGCCTTTCTGAAGTGTCTTGAATATGTTGACGATTTATTTCCGGTTATATGTGAATCAGGCTCTTTAGATCAGATGATCACACCAGGTTTAATGATCTATATACGTAACGGTGAAAAGGAATTAAAGATGGATGCATATGAGCGGATCAGCATGATGATTGATAGGGACCGGGATCATTTTAAATCGGTCGTTGATAAAATATCATTTCAATCGGGCACATGGGGATATCAAAATCATAAAGGATGATAACTTTCGAAGAAGCTCAGCAAATCATTATATCGAGTATAAAGTTACTGGATACCGAGGAAATATTTTTTCAGGATGCTTCGGGTCGGATCCTTGCAGACGCCGTTTTCGCAGATGACGATATGCCACCCTTCAGTCGATCGGCGATGGATGGTTTTGCATTGCGGGCGGAAGATCAGGATATGTTGCTGGATATTATCGAGGAGATTCCGGCTGGTAAATTCCCCGCCAAGAAAATCGGTAAGGGACAGTGTGCAAAAATTATGACGGGGGCTCCCATTCCACCAGGATGTAATATGGTAGTTCGTGTTGAGGACACTGGGATTGATAAATCCGGACAAATGCAGGTGATTGTAAAAGGGGCCATATCCAACATTCGCGTACAAGGTGAAGATGTAAAAAAACATCAAAATATAATAAATCCCGGTCAGTTGATTAAAAATCAGCATATCGGCATGATGGCCATGGCAGGTTGCACACGGCCCGTCGTTTACAGGAAACCTTCCGTCGGCATTCTGACTACCGGATCGGAACTGGTGGCGCCAGATGAGAAACCCGAAAGGTCACAGATACGTAACAGCAATGGACCTATGTTATTATCCCAATTGTCCGGATTGGGTCTGGAAGCGACAAATTACGGCGTTGCTCCCGATGATCCTGAAAAAATGCAAAAGCGGATCCGGCTGGCGATCGACCAGCAGGATGTGGTATTGATATCCGGTGGGGTATCGGCTGGTGATTATGATTATGTTCCGGGAATCCTTAAAGAAATCGGCATGGAGATCAGGATCCATAAAATGAAAGTACGCCCCGGGAAACCCCTCCTGTTTGCGGTTAACGAGCATAAGTATGTGTTTGGCCTGCCGGGAAATCCGGTCTCCACGTTCGTTCAATTTGAGTGCCTGATAAAACCTTTTTTATTAAGGTTGATGGGAAATGAATCATCAGATATACGGATTAAAATGGTTATGGGAACCGATTACCCACATAAGGATTCAGATCTCCGGTTTTTTATTCCAGTCCGTTTTGATGGAACAGGGGTAGTACCCATCGAGTATCATGGATCGGGGCATCTGACATCTTATACCCTGGCGGAGGGGATCCTGGATATCCCACCGGGAATATCCTATATTCATAAAGGAGAAACGGTTAATGTAATTCCGATTTAGCACGAATGTAAAAGCCAAATAGTCCTATGAGCAACAAAAAATTAAGTCATGTCGACGACGGCGGGAAAGCCAGGATGGTTGATGTAAGCCACAAACCGGAAGTGGGGCGAATGGCCCGGGCCGAAGGATTCATAACACTTAACAAACAGACCGTCCAATTGATCCGTGAAAATAACCTGAAAAAAGGCGATGTGCTGTGCGTATCGGAACTGGCGGGGATCCAGGCTGCGAAAACTACGGCCCAATTGATTCCCCTGTGTCATTCCCTGCTATTAACCCAGGTAGAAGTGCGTGCATTCTTACAGGATTCAGGTATATCCGTTACTTCCATGATAAAGAGCCGTGGATCTACCGGAGTCGAAATGGAAGCTTTATCCGCTGTGAGCATATCCTTATTAACCGTTTACGACATGTGTAAAGCAGTCGATAAATCGATGGAAATCGGCGGGATCCGATTAGTGGAAAAAATTAAAACGGATGGAAAACCTGATTAAAATCGAATCGGTAAATATTTCAAGGGAAAAAGGTAAAAGAAAAAATCCTGTTGAATTTATCGAGTTATCTGACCTGGGGATTCTATCCGACGCACATCAGGGAAGGTGGCACCGGCAGGTAAGTATGCTGGGATTGGAAAATATCCGGATGTTCGCCAGGGAAAACAATCGTGAAATAAATTTTGGCGACTTTGCCGAAAATATTACGGTCAGCGGGATAGGGTTGATCCACGCTCAGGTATTCGATGTATTTAGAAATGAGAAAGTTGAACTTGAAGTTACCCAAATAGGAAAACAATGCCATGGAAAGGGTTGCGAAATTTATAATGAGGTAGGAGATTGCATCATGCCCCGGGAAGGGATTTTTTTAAGAGTAAAAAAAGGAGGAAAATTAAAGCCCGGGGATCATCTTCATTATCACGAAAAAATATTCAGGGTCATGATAATTACCGTGAGCGACAGGGCAAGTGAGGGAATCTATGAAGACCTGAGCGGTCCACGGATTGCCCGGATATCCCGAAATTTTTTCAGTGAGAAGGGGAGAAAAAGTTCCCTGCATAGAGAAGTCATTCCGGATGATCCCGGCCGGATTGAAAACAGCGTGAAGAAAGCTGTGAATGATAATTACGATCTGATTTTTACGGCAGG
>Ga0209536_100004036_pt1 | contig 23325 bp, 22 predicted proteins | sample DeeMarSeWOR28_12_FD_187461 | JGI IMG/M metagenome (GOLD analysis project Ga0209536, IMG submission 187461) | Marine sediment microbial communities from White Oak River estuary, North Carolina - WOR-2-8_12 (SPAdes) (version 2) | ecosystem: Environmental > Aquatic > Marine > Intertidal zone >...
GGAAAACCTGGATAACATTGGTAGTTTTCAAGTACCAAACGGTACACAGGCAAAATGGATTTTCAATACAAGTGATGTGGCAAATATCGGAATAAAATTTGATAAAGATAGTTCGATTAATAGGCCGCAAAGTATTGATAGTCAATCTTTTGAATATGAAAAAACACTTTTTGAGTCTGATGAATATTCAATCAATTTAGCTAACCAGTATAGCCATAATAAAGACATTATACGATATAATATTGAAGTCATTCCTGATGAGTATCCAAAAATAAGCCTGGATCAATTGCGTGATACTTTACTATATCAATATCTGATATTTGGTGGAAATATTTCAGACGATTATGGCATTTCGGATTTATTGGTTTATTACAGGTCATATGATGAAAAAAATATTTCTGATATGCCTTTTAAGCAATTGAATCTTAACATTGATAAAAGTAAAAACAGTCAATCCTTTTATTATCACTGGAAGTTGGACGAATTTGAACTTCAGAACGGCGAAAAATTGGAATATTTTCTGCAAGTTCGAGATAATGATGCCATCCACGGACGTAAAGCCACAAAAACAGCTCATTATATTTTTGAAATTCCTACAGTTGAAAAATTGCGGAATGATTTGAAAATATCATCAGAAAAGGCTGAGAATCAGATAGATAGAACTTTAAATGAAGCTAAAGAATTAAATGATGAACTTGAAGATTTAGACAATAAACTCAAAGGTAAGAAAGACCTTACTTGGCAGGATCAAAAGCAAATTGAAGATCTGATTAAAAGAAAGGAGACGCTTAACGAAGCAATAAAAAAACTTCAGGAACAATTTGATGCGGATGCACAGAAACGAGAACGTTTTAATAAAGATCAGCATAAAAATTTAAAGGAAAAAATTGAGCAACTTCAGCAATTAATGGATGAATTGCTTGACGAAGAAACTAAAAAGTTATATCAGGAGCTTCAAAAATTATTGGAAGAACAAAACAAACTCGACGATTTAAAAGACGTAATCAATAAGCTGAATAGTAAGGAAGATAATCTGCAGAAGGAATTGGAAAGAACACTTGAGCTTTTCAAAAAGATGAAATTCGAATTCAAATTGGATGAAAACATACAACAGACAAATGAACTTCAGGAAAAACAAGAAGAGGCAGCTAAAGATACCGAACAAAAATTAAAAGATCAGGAATCCCTTCAGCAAGAACAAAATGAACTAAATGAAGAATTTCAGGATTTGAAAGAAGAACTGGAAGAGATGCAGGAATTAAATCAGAATCTTGAACGCCCACAACCCATGCAAGATCTATCAGAGGAGCAACAGTCCATTGAAAATCAACAAAAAGAAGCTCAGGAATTATTAGAACAAAACAAAAATAAAAAAGCGGGCAAGGCACAACAAGGGGCTAGCGATCAAATGAAAAAGCTTTCCCAAAAATTACAGTCTATGCAAAGTATGATGATGCAATCATCAATGAATCTTAATCTTAACCAATTACGTGATATACTTGACAATCTGATCAAATTATCATTTGATCAGGAAAACATCATGTTGGAATTCAGAAATGTACATCAGAGCGACCCAAGATTTCTCACATTATCTCAGAGTCAATTAAAAATAAAAGATGATGCTAAGGTGATTCAGGATAGTTTAATATCTTTAGCCAAAGAGGACTTCAGGATTCAATCAGTTGTCACCAGAAAAGTAGATGAGATGAACCAATATCTTGACGAATCAGTTGAGGCAATTAAAGAAAGAAAAAAAGGTGAGGCTATAGGCAAGCAGCAATTTGCCATGACCTCGATAAATGATCTGGCGTTAATGCTGGATGATGTCATGTCTCAAATGATGGATGCAATGGGAATGGGAAATGGACAGCCACAAAATGCAAGAGTGCCTAGCCTTTCAGAACTTCAACAACAACTTGGTGAAAAAATTAATGAATTGAAAAAAAGTGGTAAATCAGGACGACAACTTTCTGAAGAATTAGCTAAAATGGCCGCTGAACAGGAACGAATTCGTGAAATGCTCAGGGAAATGGAGGAAGAACTAAACAATGGAACAAATGGCAAGAATGGAAATTCGCTAAAAGATATCCAGGAAAAAATGGAACAAAACGAACTTGACTTGGTTAATAAACGATTAACGGAACAACTCGTAAGGAGGCAACAGGAAATCGTAACAAGGCTGCTTGAAGCAGAAAAAGCACAAAGAGAGCGTGAACTAGATGATGAACGTGAATCGCAACAAGCAAAGGAGTTTGAGCGTAATATACCTGAGGCATTTGAAGAATACATTAAAGCAAAAGAAAAAGAAATTGAATTATTGAAAACGGTTCCTCCAAAATTAAATCCTTATTACAAAAAAGAAGTAAACAAATATTTCAAAAGATTAGGCAGTTAATGGAAGTAAATATGGCAATGGATACAATTAAAATTGTTATTCCTTCAATAAGTGAGAATATTAGAATTATTGAAAGTTTTATTGATAATGCTAAAGAAAAATTTAACCTCGATGACGATATCTACGGAAATATCATGATTGCTGTAACTGAATCGGTAAACAATGCCATCATGCATGGGAATAAGAATGATAGAACAAAAAATGTAACCCTAAGCCTTTCTTTAAACGATAACGTAATCAACTTTAGAATAAAGGACGAGGGAATAGGATTTGACTTTCAAAATCTACCGGATCCGACATCCCCGGAAAACCTAGACAAACCTTCCGGAAGAGGTATATTTTTAATGAAGCATTTATCAGATGAGGTAAACTTTAGCAATAATGGCAGCATGGTTGAACTGTCGTTTTATATGAGCTAAAATGACAAATATCCGGTTTTTCACAGAGGATATTCATTTTACTCTTAAGAATAAAACCAAGATTCGGCAGTGGATCACAGCAACTATTCATCATCATCACAAACAAATTCATTCTATCAATTACATCTTCACTTCTGATAACTATATTTTAACAATTAATAAAGATTATTTAAATCACGATACCTTTACAGATATTATTACATTCAATCATTCCTCAAATCCCGAACAGATTGAAACAGATATATTTATTAGTATTCCAAGGGTAAAGGCAAATTCTCATCAACTTAAAATATCATTTACAGAAGAATTACACAGGGTAATGATACACGGAATTCTACACCTGTTAGGATATAACGATAAGACAACAACTGAAAGGCAGGAGATGAGGAAAAAAGAGAATCATTATTTAGCTTTGCGGTTTTAAATGAAATCAACATGTTCCACGTGAAACCTGCACTGTATACATGCAATTTATGTTCCACGTGGAACAATAGCATACAAACATGATGTTTCCTGAATACGACGTAATTGTAGTTGGAGCTGGCCATGCTGGTTGCGAAGCTGCACATGCAGCTGCAACCATGGGATCAAAGGTAATGCTTGTGACAATGAACATGATGACAATTGCACAGATGTCATGTAATCCTGCTATGGGTGGAATAGCTAAAGGTCAAATCATAAGAGAAATAGATGCACTTGGGGGGATGTCTGGAATAATATCAGACAAGTCAATGATCCAGTTTAGAATGCTTAATAAATCCAAAGGGCCTGCAATGTGGAGCCCAAGATCTCAAAACGACCGTATGTTGTTTGCACAACATTGGAGAGAAGCACTCGAAAAAAACCCCAACATTGACATGTGGCAAGATATGGTTAACCAAATTCTTATACATGACAATAAGGTAATTGGAGTGAAGACTGGCATAGGAATTGAAATAAAAAGTAAATCCGTTATCCTTACTAACGGTACTTTCTTAAATGGTTTAATTCATATTGGAGAAAAAAAATTTGGCGGTGGGAGAACTGCTGAAAAAGCAGCTACTGGAATAACGGAACAACTAATTAACTTAGGGTTTACATCCGGTAGAATGAAGACCGGAACTCCTCCTAGAGTTGATGGTCGAACAATAAATTATACTCTACTTGAAGAACAAAAGGGTGATGAAATTCCTGGAAAATTTTCTTTTTTAGACACCCCAATCCTAAAAACACAAAAAAGTTGTTTTATCACATATACGAGTCCTAAAGTTCACAAAACACTGGAAACTGGTTTCAATAAATCTCCAATGTTTACCGGACGAATCAAAGGTATTGGTCCCCGATATTGTCCATCAATTGAAGATAAGATCAACAGATTTTCAGAAAGGGAAAGACATCAAATATTTGTTGAACCAGAAGGTTGGAATACTATTGAAGTATATGTTAATGGGTTTTCAACGTCATTACCAGAAGATGTACAATATCAAGCACTTAAACAAATAGAAGGATTTGAAAACATAAAAATGTTCAGACCTGGTTATGCGATAGAATACGATTATTTTCCTCCCACCCAATTAAAGAACTCGCTTGAAACCAAAAAAATTGAAAATTTATATTTTGCGGGTCAGATTAATGGCACTACTGGATACGAAGAAGCTGGTAGTCAGGGACTTATTGCAGGAATTAATGCTTCCCGTAAAATTAATAGTAAAGAACCACTAATTCTAAAACGAAGTGAAGCATATATCGGCGTACTCATTGATGATTTAATTAATAAAGGAACTGAAGAACCCTATCGAATGTTTACATCAAGAGCAGAATACCGCATACTACTTCGACAAGATAACGCTGATCTCAGATTAACAAAACTTGGATATGAAATTGGATTAGCATCAGAAGAAAGATTTAAAAAAGTAAAGGAGAAAACTACAAATATTCATAAACTGATAAACGACCTAAAACATAAAAAATTAAATCCTGATATTATCAATAATAAACTCCAAAATATTAATTCAACTCCGGTAAAAGAAAAAATAAGTATTTACCAACTACTCAAACGCCCTGAATTATCGATAGAAAAAATAATTCCCCTTGATCAATCATTAGAAACATACCTTTCAAAATACAAAAAAGAAGAAATAGAACAGGCTGAAATAAATACTATATACGAAAGTTATATTGAAAAGGAACAAAAACTGGTGGAGAAGGTAGAACACCTTGAAAATTTTATAATCAAAGAAGATTTTGATTACCATAAAATAAAAGCATTATCAGCTGAAGCTATGGAAAAACTTAGTAACATAAGACCTAAAACCATTGGACAAGCTACAAGAATTAGTGGAGTATCACCAGCTGATATTTCTGTAATTATGGTCTATCTTGGCAGGTAATATGTTTGAAAAATTAGAAAAATGCCCAGTATGTAGTAGTGATAAACTTAAAAATCATGTCATATGTTATGATCATTTCCTAACCGGAGAAAGCTTTGCTATTGTTCGTTGCGAAGAATGTTCTTTTTTATTTACAAACCCCAGACCTGACGAAAATTCAATTGATAGATATTACCAATCTGAACAATACATTTCGCATACAAGCAAGGCTAAGAATATTATAAATGTTGTATATAAACTTGCGCGAAATTTTACCATAACACAAAAGGTTAAGTTGATTAAATTCTATGCAGGATCAAAAATAATTCTTGATTTTGGCTGTGGTTCAGGAGAATTTCTGCAATCATGTAAAAAAAAAGGATGGAAAATTTACGGGTATGAACCTAATGAATCAGCCAGAAAACATGCTGAAAAGTTAACTAACGAAAAAATTCTTAACAACATACATGATCTTCAACAAATCAAACCTGTTGATATCATTACACTCTGGCATGTCCTGGAACACATACACAAACTAAATGAAACAATCACTATTTTAAAAAATAAATTAACCAAAACAGGAAAGATAGTTATCGCCGTACCAAATCATGAAAGCTATGATGCCAAAATATACAGAGAATATTGGGCTGCATATGATGTACCCAGGCATCTTTACCATTTTTCCCAAAAAACAATGAAATTACTGCTCAAAAACCATGGCTTAAAAATAAATAAAATTATACCTATGAAACTTGATTCATTTTACGTTAGCCTTTTAAGTGAAAAATATAAGAATGGATCTCAAAATTATATAAAATCTATTATAAATGGTTATAAATCAAACAGTTACGCTCGTACAAACAACAATAAATACTCCAGTTTAATATATATTGCTACCAAATGATAAAATTTTATATATATATAAGCTCAATCATTGTTATTTATACCATGCTAAATTCCTGCGCAAACCCTGGTTCACCAACAGGTGGTCCACGCGATACTATTCCACCAATTAGGATAAACACTATTCCTGAACACAAAAGCACAAATTACAAAGGGAAAACAATACTCATGGAATACGATGAACGTATTAAAACAGATAACATTAAAGATCAATTAATTATTACACCGCTTACTCAATCAGATTATGAGTATACCTTAAAAAAAAATACCATAAAACTCACATTCGAAGAATCATTTCAGGATAGTACAACATATACCTTTAATTTTAGAGAATCCATTCAGGATATTACGGAAAGTAATCCAACAGAAGATAACAAGTTTACATTTAGCACAGGTTCCTATATAGATTCGCTTTCTCTTTCAGGCTATGTAAAAGAATTATTAACGTATGATACACTAGAAAATATAATTGTTGGATTATATAATGCTGAGGATACAATTACAATATTTAATGGCTCACCATACTATTTTACTGAAACAGATGAAAAAGGTAACTATTTAATCGAAAATATTAAAAATGGAAAATATCTACTTTACGCTTTTTTGGATGAGAATAAAAATCTAAAATTAGAAACTAACAACGAAGTATATGGATTCGTCCGGGATACATTAAAACTTGATTCTGGTACATTTCATAAAAATATTGATTTAATCCATCTAGATCTAAATGAACTTAAAAAATTAACCTCATTAGCTTCAGGTAAGTATTATGAAATCAACTTTAACAAATCTATTAGGGAGTATACAATTACACCAATAAATAATAATCACATTTTTTATACAAATCTCGCCAAAGAAAATAAATCGATACGATTTTATAACAATTTTGAAAATATTGATAGCCTTCAGGTGAGTTATACTGCAAAAGATTCTGTAGATAATCTTATTGTTGATACAGTTTATGTGAAATTTACAGAAAGCAGAAGAAGTCCTGATGATTTCATCATTAAAACAAAACCAGAAAATAATTCTGCCATTGAAACAAAACTCAAAGTAAATATCAAATTCAACAAGCCAATACTATCGGTTAATCCAGATAGTATTTTCATCCAGTTTGATACAACACGAATTCTTACTATTCATGATTCAATTTTCGTATGGAATACGTTAAGGGATCAACTTGAATTTGTAGTAGACATAGACAAAAGCAAGGCAGATACTATTCTCAATAGAAGAAATCGAATGAATCAACTTAAAAAAGATTCTATTCAAGCAAAACAAAAAGAAGAACTGGTCAAACAACAGATTTCAAAAGATAAAAAAGAAGCACTTCCAAAATTGAATAAAGGTCTACAACTTTATCTTGGGAAAGGAACTTTTTATTCAGCAGACAAGGATACTAGTAAGACAATAGCCAATAACTACAAATTTATTGAACCAAAGGAATTTGGCATCCAACAACTAAATATACAGACCCAATATGAAAATTTTTCCGTTCAGTTAGTAAAAGAAAATTTTGAAATTGAACAAGAAATTAAAAATCAAAAATCGATAGAATTTAAAAATATCAAACCGGGAAAATATAAAATTCGTGTCTTTATTGATGCTGATAATGACGGTACATGGAGCCCAGGAAATATGAAAAAACAAATTGAACCCGAACCTGTTTACAATTATCCAGAAGTACTTGTTATTAGGGCTGATTGGTTAACAACACTTGAACTATCATTTTAATATGTGAATAACTTATTGATAAAACAACTTTAACATGAGCTATCAACATCGACGAAAAAATATAATTGACAGATCAATATTTAGTGTTGATAACTTTCCAGATTTAGTTTACTCCAACAAAGTTATCTACAGCATACGATAAAAATAAAAATGTATAAGTTAACCAAGAAATTGTGTATAAATCTTAAATAATTGATTATCAATAAAATACATGTAGATTAATTGTGAATATCTAAGAACTTATTCTTACGTAATACACAAATTAAAAAACCAATAAAAAAAACAATAATTTATCCACTTATCCACAGTGCTAATAAATAATAATATTAATTATATATTATGTATTATATTATTATTAACCCTCTTAATATGTTGAAAACTTCAAGGTATATAAAAGCTATAAGTTTAATCTGCTGTTTATTTTACAGCACTCAACTAACTGCTCAAAATATATCTGAGATACAACTTGCCAATCAATACATACAACAAGGTGAAAATGATAAAGCCTTTTTACTATTTGAAAAATTAGAAAGAAACGCTAAAAATATTCCGCTAATTCATGAGAATTATTTTCAATTGATGTTAATGACCGGGCGTTTTGAACAGGCCGGAAAATATATTGATAAATCGATCCGACTTTATCCATCAAATCTCTATTACCAAATTGACAAGGGGTTAATTTACATTCAACAAAATAATAAGGCAGAAGCAAAAAAATATTTTGATACGCTCATTGATCAGATTTCTGATGATCCTTTTAAAGTTAGAATAGCTGCCCAACATTTTTCTAAAAATCAACAACTGGAGTATGCCTTGGAAACCTATCGGCAAAGCAGGAAAAAAATGGATAATCCACTGGAATATTCCATTCAAATGGCCAGTATATATCGGTTGCTGAATAAGAAAGAAGAAATGATCGAAGAATATCTAAACTATTCAAATCAAAACCCAAATAACATCGGATCAATAAAAAACATCCTTCAAAATGTTCTGCGTGAAGAGGAAGAACTGGAACTATTTGAAAATATGATGTATGAAAAAGTGCAGCGATCTCCCAATAATATGATCTACAATGAATTATTGATTTGGGTCAATATCCAAAGAAAGAATTTTTATTCGGCGTTCATTCAAGCCAGAGCATTGGATAAGCGAAAAAAACTTGATGGTGTCGAGGTGATGGAAATTGGCAGAATTTCCATGGTAAATAAGGATTATAAAAGTGCTGTTAGAATTTTTGATTATGTCATCAAAGAATATCCTGGCACACCAAATTATCAGATTGCCAGAAGATTGGTCATTGGCTGTCGGGAGGAAATTGTAAAAAACACGTTCCCTGTGGAAGAATCAGATATCAGGACACTAATCCATGATTATCATGATCTCATTAAGGATGTTGGTTTAAATCAGAATACAATTGAGGCGATGAGGAGTGAAGCAATGCTCTTTGCATTTTATCTTAATGAACATGATTCTGCAATTATGATTTTAGAGAAAATTATAAATGTTCCTCGAATTAGCAAATCAATCATTGATCAATCAAAGCTTGATTTGGGAGATATTTATTTACTCATTGGTGAACCATGGGAATCCACCTTGCTCTATTCGCAGGTAGAGAAATCAAGTAAAGAAACACCAATTGGTTATGAAGCAAAATTGAGGAATGCTAAATTATCTTATTATCGGGGTGATTTTGCCTTAGCACAAAGTCATTTGGATATTTTAAAAATGGCAACTACACGTGAAATCGCCAATGATGCAATGGCATTGAGCTTGCTTATAAAAGATAATACGCAGCTGGATACGGGTGATTATGTCATGAAGAAATTTGCTGATATAGATCTGTTGATTTTCCAAAACAAAAAATTTGAAGCCTTGGATTCGTTAGAAAAATTAAGATCTCAATCTCCGAATCACCCGATCGTGGATGAAATTTTATTTCGCCAGGCCAATCTTAAAATGGAAATGGGAGAATTCGATGAGGCAATTGGATTATTAAATAATATAGTTGATGATTTTGGCGAAGATATACTTGGTGATGATGCATTATTTTTAATTGGCACAATCTACGAAGATCAGCTTAAAGAAAAAGAAAAGGCAAAAGAAATATACCAAATCTTTCTTTCGACATATCCAGGAAGCAATAAAGCTGCTGATGCCAGAAAACGATACAGAACTTTACGAGGAGATTTTCTTTAAAGAGAAATAATATAAAAAATTAAAATATTAAATTCTCAAAATCCATTATTTGCATGCGAGTGAAAATAATGTAAATTTCAATTTATTTTCTCAATACTCTACTTAAGACAATTCCATGGAAAATATTGAAAAATTCAAGTCAAGGAGATCTTTCATAAGAAAAGTTGCTCTGGGTTCGGCATTTGTGTCTTCTGCGCCAATGGTACTCGCCAATTCGTACAAACAACAAATGATCCTGGAAGGAAGAACATATTCTGCTAAAAAATATATAGCAAATGACCAGATCAATCTTGCTGTGATAGGATCTGGTATTCAGGGAATATACGACACAAACTCTGCACTTAGAGTAAATGGAGTGAAACTTGTTGCAGCGTGTGATTTGTACACAGGTCGCCATGATCGGGCAAAAGAACTCTGGGGAAAAGACATTATGGTTACCAGGGATTATCGCGATATTCTCAATCGAAAAGACATTGATGCGGTGATCATAGCTACACCTGATCACTGGCATAAAAAAATTAGCATTGAGGCAATGAAATTGGATAAGGCTGTCTATTGTGAAAAACCAATGGTGCAAAATTTTGATGAAGGGCAGGAAATAATAAAGACACAGAAAGAGACCGGAAAAATCATGCAGGTTGGTAGTCAGGGAATGTCTTCCCTGGGAAATGAAAAAGCAAAACAACTATATGAAGATGGAGCAATAGGTCAACTTGTCATGTTGGATATGTACAATGACCGATACTCAGCTGAAGGTGCCTGGCAATACCCGATACCTCCAGATGCTAATCCTGATACTGTTGATTTTGATACTTTTTTGGGAAGTGCACCGAAAGTTCCGTATGAATTGGTAAGATTTTTCCGATGGAGAAATTATAAAGATTATGGGACAGGTGTAGCAGGCGATCTTTTTGTTCATGCATTTTCAACTCTTCATTATATCATAAGCTCCAATGGTCCCGAGCGAGCACTTTCTACCGGTGGGTTGAGGTATTGGAAAGATGGCCGGGATGTCCCGGATGTTACGATGACATTTTACGATTATCCAGAGTCGAAAACACATCCGGCATTTAATGCTGCGTTCAGAGTTAATTTTATAGCCGGAAATGGCGGCGGCGGCGGATTCCGCCTGGTGGGTACAGAAGGAGAAATGGAGGTTGGTCAAAGTAGAGTTAAACTGGTTCGTTCTAAGCTCGACATGAAACCAGGAGGATATTCACTGACGGCATATACTGAAGATAACCAGAAAAAGATTAGAGCCGAATATGATGAAAAATTTTCGAATGAAAGAAAATCAAATCTCAATATCGGTGAAACATTGTATGAAGCGCCATCTGATTACAAGGGCGGTCATTATGATCATTTCTACAATTTTTTCCAGGGAATTCGTGGCGAAAAGAAAATTATTGAAGATTCCACATTTGGTTTGAGAGCGGCAGGTGCAGCTTTATTGGCAAACGAAAGCTATTACCAGAAAAAGCCTGTGAAATGGGATCCCGAATCTATGAAACTCATATAATTTGAAACCATACACTTATGAAAAAAATTCTTTTATTCTCTTATCTGATTTTACTTTCATTTGTTGGCTTTTCCCAGGATAAGTCAATAAATGTGATCGTATTTGGGGCGCATCCCGATGACTGTGATATTGACGCCGGAGGTACAGCGATCCTTTTTTCAAAGATGGGTCACAATGTAAAATTTGTGTCGCTGACCAATGGAGACGCAGGACATCAAAGTATGGGTGGAGGAGCTTTGGCAAAAATCAGAATGGCTGAAGCACAGGAAGCCGGAAAAAGATTTGGGGTTGAATACATAGTGCTTGATAATCATGACGGTGAATTGATGCCCACATTGGCAAATAGACTAAAGGTCATCAGGGAGATAAGGAAATGGAAAGCAGATGTAGTGATAGCGCCAAGACCAAATGATTATCATCCCGACCATCGATATACAGGGATTTTAGTTCAGGATGCTGCATATATGGTGATCGTACCAAATGTTGCTCCGGAAGTACCACCATTAGAAAAAAATCCTGTATTCCTGTATTCAGCTGATGGATTTCAAAAGCCGAGTCCTTTTGAACCGGACATTGCCGTAATTATTGATGAAGTATTTGATCAAAAAATTTATGCAATGGCGGCTCATGAATCACAATTTTTCGATTGGTTGCCATGGACATCAGGTAATTTAGACAAGGTTCCAAAAGATGAGAAAGCCAGGTTGGAATTTTTAGCTAACTGGAGAACAAATTCGCCGAATAAAGAGATAATGGAATCTTTGAAAAAGTGGTACGGCGATAAAGCATCCATTGTGAAACATGCTGAAGGATTTGAAATTTGTGAGTATGGAAAACAACCGGATGACAATGAGATAAAAAGATTATTTCCGATGCTTGGAAAATAATACACAAAAAAATTTAATGAATGGATCCAAGACCTTTTATACTGGAAGAAATAAACTGGAAGACGGTAAAAGAAATTAACTATGAAGTTGCTGTTTTACCATGGGGTGCCACAGAGGCTCATAATTATCATTTACCATTCGGAACAGACAATATCCAGAATGAATTTATAACGGCTGAGGCTGCAAAACTCGCCTGGGATAGGGGAGCTAAGGTAATCGTTCTACCAAATATTCCGTATGGGGTGAATTGCCAACAGTTAGACATAAAATTAACCATCAATTTAAATCCATCTACTCAATCTTTCATCTTGCGTGATATTGTAGATGCATTGAATGGTCAGGGAATTAAAAAACTTGTCGTGCTCAATGGCCACGGAGGGAACGATTTTAAACAGATGATCCGTGAGTTAAGTGCAGAATTTCCGGAAATGTTTATTGGACAGATCAACTGGTATATGGTGGACCCTTATTGGGACAAATATTTTGAGGATACCGGTGATCATGCCGGTGAAATGGAAACCAGCATCATGATGAAAATTGTCCCTGACTGGATATTGCCCTTATCAGAAGCAGGTGATGGAAAAGCAAAAAAATTGAAATTCAAAGCACGGCAGGAAGGATGGTTTTGGGCCCCACGTGAATGGACGGAGGTAACACCAGATACAGGAATTGGAAATCCAACACTATCTACTATTGAAAAAGGAGAAGCCTACCTGAATAAAGTGATCGCCAAAATATCGGATTTTTTAGTTGAACTTTCAGCAACAGATCTAAAAGATAAGTACATCGACTAACCGGAAAACAATGGCTGCAAGTAAAATTTGGGAAGAAGATTTCCGGGTGAATACCTTCCACATGGATCCAAGAGGAAAAGCACACCTTACCTCCATTTGTAATTTTCTTCAGGAAGGGGCAAGTATGCATGCCGAAAGTGCGGGCTTTGGTTTTGATGATATGATGAAAAACAACCAGGTCTGGGTTTTAGCCCGGTTAAAAGTAATCATCGAAACATATCCGGTGTGGAAAGAACAATTAAAGCTTAAAACGTGGTCCCGGGGAAAAGAAGGGATTTTCTATGTTCGCGATTTCACCATTGATGATGGTCAAAACAATACGATCATAAAAGCAACAAGCTCATGGGCTGCCTTAAATATTAAATCACGGAGACCGGAGATCGTTCAGGGATTAGAAAATGGATTGTTCAGTTTAAGAGAACAAAAAGCTATTGACGAAAAACTGGAAAAACTTCCTGATTTACAAAGTCCTGCATTTTTGAGAAAGCGAAAGATTGAATATACCGATATTGATCTAGTCTATCATGTGAATAATGTAAAATATATTGAATTGATCATAAATAGCTTTCCAAAAGAAACTAACTCAGAAAAAAAGGTGAAATCGATTGAAATTAACTACCTGGGGGAGGCAAAGTATGGTGAAGATGTGCTGATATTTTCTCAGCAACAACCAAAAAATAATTACCAGGTTAAGATTGTAAGAGAAGTGGATGATAAGGAAGTATGCAGAGCAAAATTCATTTTTGAAGAATAAAAATTTTGTAGATTCCCGTTGTTAAAGTGAGATATAAGCATTTGATTAAATAAATGATTTCTCACCGTATGGATTTTTTTATATATATCACAGTTTTGTAAATTGAAAATTCGAAAAACCTAAGAAAATCATATGGTTGAAGATAAAGAAAGTCAGCTCTTCTTCTTGCGGAAAATTGGTAAAATAGAATTTGTTCTATTTATTTTTTCATTTGCAGGCATGGTCCTAAATACCCTTCAAATAAAAGGAGGCAAACTGGTTTTGGGCCTTGGATTAAATGCATTTGCATTATTATATGTGTTCGTAGCCATAGCTTTTCGGAAACTAAAAACTAAAAATCAATTCGACAGAGTAGTTTCCACATTCTCCTATCTTTTCCTCTCCATATTGATTATAGGCATTATGTTTACGATTCTAAATGTATCCGGAGTTGATATTTTAATACATACAGGTATGATTTCCGTTTTAATCATGATGCTGGTTATACAAATAAGGAAATTTAAAATTGGATTGATGAGCAGTGATACCACCTCGCTTTTATATCGGCTCATGATTTTTTGGGTAATTGGATTAGTGACCTTTTATATCCTGCCAAGCACGGTTACGTAGCAATAATGTCTTTCAATATTACACCGGAAAATTTATGAAAACATTTAAGTTCAGGAATAATGATCAAATGCCGGCTTTGGGTCTTGGCACTTGGAAATCTTTACCGGGAGAAGTATACCAGGCCGTAAGGGAAGCTATAAGAGTTGGTTATCGTCATATTGACTGCGCGGCAATATATGGGAATGAAAAGGAGATTGGCCAGGCTTTCATTGATGCATTTAAGCAGGGCGATGTCAAAAGAGAAGAACTTTGGGTGACATCTAAGTTGTGGAATAATGCGCATTTAAAAAAAGATGTACAACCAGCTCTGGAAAAAACACTTCAAGATCTTCAACTTGATTACCTGGATTTGTACTTGATTCATTGGCCGGTTGCACTCAAACCAGGAACAGGCTTTCCACAGTCAAGCACAGACTTTCTATCCCTTGATGAAATACCAATATCAGTAACCTGGAATGAGATGGAAAAAGCAGTAAAACAGGGAATGATAAGGCACATTGGCGTTTCAAATTTCAGTATAAAGAAGATCAGGAACCTTTTAGGGAAAAGTGAAATAAGACCGGAGGTTAATCAGGTAGAATTACATCCTTTTTTACAGCAAAACAAAATGTTGGAGTTTTGCAATAAAGAAAATATAGTTGCTACAGCATATTCTCCATTAGGATCAAATGACCGACCAGCAAAGTTTAAGGCGCCGGATGAACCTAGTTTATTGGAGAACCCGACTATCGTCGAAATTGCTAAAACCCATGGCTATTCTCCGGCACAGGTATTAATTCGATGGGCGATTCAAAGAGGAACATCTGTCATACCAAAGTCAGTCAATCCGGAACGGATCAAACAAAATCTGGAGGCGGCTACCCTTAAGTTAAGTGAGGAAGCTATGCAAAAAATAGCCGCACTTGATAAGCATTCCCGATACATTACAGGAGGATTATGGGTGGCTCCTGAACTGGGCTATTCGATAGATTCGTTATGGGGTGAATAAATTTCCGGATTTATTTAGTGATTTAGAAAATCTATTAATTACGGAAAATCATCAAATTATCCTTTTATATTAAGATATTTTGCAATTTTTATTTCATTTCGGGAATTAAATCCTATAACCTGATCAAATCAATAATTATTTCTTATCCGGATTTCATTTTCAAATAAAAATAATAATTACAGTTTTCAAAGTCGGTTGAGTTTAAACGTAAAATCTATATAAGATTAAGTAAACATCATAAAACCAAACGACGATGAAATACTGTTTAAAGCCTACTACACTGTTATTATTTATTATTAGCGCTCAATTTCTGTTTGCTCAGAATTTTAACCTGGAACCTGAAGAATCTGAAAGTAACATAATAGGTCTGAAGGTTGGGATTCCCAATTTTAAGAATGACGATTATATTACCTACAGTTCATTCAGTGGATGCTATACTCCATATGCACTCATAGGATTGAAAAAAAATTGGAGCCTTTACGCTGAAATACCAATTATTGTAGCTAAAGATGATTATGATAACCAGGTTGGTCCGGGTAATATTTTTGTTTCACTAAGAAAAAATTTAAATGAAACAAAAACATCACGAATTTCATTTGGCGGATATATTCCAATAATTGGAAAGGAAAAATATCTAATTCAGGAGATTGGATTATTTTCCAATACCTATCGGTTTTCACAAGTTGCCCGGGCATTTACGATTTATGGTAATTATGCGTATCATGCACCAGGTACTGAAAATCTTATTTTTGGTGTTGAAGCAGGGCCGGATGTGTTTATTCCAATAGAGGAAGGAGATATGGAACTGTTGCTACATTTTGGAGCTAAAGCTGGATATAAACTCAACAATCTGTGGCTATGGTCGGAAATCAATAACATCATGATCGTAACTGAATCAAATATGGATTTTGGAGACAGGTTGATTAGTCAATTGGTATTTGGCGGTCAATTAAAATTCAATAAAGTCAAACCGGGTGTATTTTATACTTTTCCCCTCAAGGACTACATGAAAGAGGTTCAAAATGGAATTATTGGACTCAAACTTGATATCAACATTTAATTGAGCTATCATATAAGACATAATTTAACTTTATCCATTTTTAGTTTTGTGCATATTTAAAGTTGAATTTAGCCCAACCGATAAAGTTGGATTATGTCTTTTACTATCAGATTAGCCAACGAGCTTGATTTTGAACAAATTCATGCACTGAACCGGGAATTTGCCGGATTTATCAAAACCCCTGAAAAATTCTAAATTTTCATTGAAGCCATGAAAAAAGAAAACAACATTTTTGCATGCTTGTGGCAGAAAACAGTGGAAGTGAAATAGTGGGTTTTGCTTCAGAGTTTATCGCATGGTATTCCTGGATAGGTAAATCGTTATATCTTGACGATTTATATATAGTGGAAAAATTTCGTGGTGCAGGTTTAGGAACTGCATTGATAGAAGAGGCATTAATAATGGTAAGGAAAGAAAATTGCTAAACTATAAGATGACAGGTTTCAAAATGGAATACACATGCCATTGACTTTTATAGAAAGAAAGGAGCCTTAATTGAAGTTGTGGAAATAAATTGTGATTTGATGCTATAAAGTGAGCGGCAAACGGGGTTCGAACCCGCGACCTTCGGCTTGGGAAGCCGACGCTCTACCAGCTGAGCTACTGCCGCTTAAATTATCAAAAGAATTTTGGTCTTGCCCAGCTGGTACAACCCTGCAGGCTGGCTCCTCACTAAAATGATCCACAGGATCATTTCGAAACGCTCGGACCTCAGCTGAGCTACTGCCGTAATTTGAATTTCAATTTAACCAATCAAAAATTCAAAAAACAAAACAATCATAAATAATTTCTGAGCCTCCTACAGGACTTGAACCTGCGACCCACGCTTTACGAAAGCGTTGCTCTACCAACTGAGCTAAGGAGGCAATAAAATCAAAATATTCATCCCTCGACTAGCTCAGCTGGTGCATGACCCGCAAGCTGGCACCTCGCGGCAATGGTCCGCCGGATCATTGCAAATCGCTCGGTCCTCAACTGAGCTAAGGAGGCAATGTTGTGTTAAATTTTAGTAAAAAAAGGATGATTAGAAAGTAAAATGAGATTAATTTTTATTAGGCGAACTCCAATTTTGTTTATTACAACCGAAGCAAAAAAACACGTGTCTGTTAGATAAAGTTTTATAATCATGAAAACAATCAGCCTTTTCTACATGTTGCTTTTTTTATTCAATAGTTGTCAAAAAACTGAAATGCCAGCTAATGAGAACCCGGATTGTCTTAATAAGAAAATTATTGAATATAAAAACAGTGACCTTCCTTGTGAAACAGGTAAGAGCATATATCGCTATACATTTCAAGGTAAATATGTTTATGTCTTCAATCCGGGAGATTGTGGAGCAGACATGATGTCGGATGTGTTTGATGAAGATTGTAACCGTATTTGCGGATTGGGTGGCATCGCTGGAAACTTAATGTGTAATGGCGAAAACTTCTGGGAAGAAGCAACTGACGAAATATTGATTTGGGAAGAATAATCATTGTCTCAGCTTGATTACCATTTATATCCTGATTTTTCATAGATTCATGGAAAAATATTAATTTTTATTCCATGAAATCTAATATCGTTATAATAGTAGTATTTTTTCTCGCATCCATCTCTACCTTATTGTACGCACAAGAGCCCCTTTTTGAATTTAGTTTTGGTGAATCCTTCACCTCGGCTGAATTTCATTCAAAGAAAAAAGGTAAAGGCAACCTATTGAAGTGGGTAAATGTAAATACAACGGACAGCACCTGGAAAACTCAAGGTAAAGAACTAATCTGTTATGGAAATCCGATCGGTGTGGTACGTTCTGAAAAGCAATATGAAAATTTCATGTTGCACATTGAATGGATGCATATGGAACCGGGAGGAAATTCAGGTGTATTCGTTTGGAGTAAGGCAATTCCTGGAGATGAAAACAGGTTACCCGATGGAGTGGAAGTGCAGATGCTCGAGTTGGACTGGGTAAATCTAAATACACGAAATGGTAAAAAACCACCAATTGCCTATGTACACGGTGAGCTGTTTGGTGTAGGTGGGGTGGAAACAACACCTGATAACCCACGTGGAACCCGTAGTAAATCCATTGAAAACAGGTGCAAAGGAAGAGGGGAATGGAATACCTATGATGTAATCTGCGTTGATGGTGTAATCAAACTTTCTGTTAATGGAAAATTTGTAAATGGTATAAGCAATTCGACACAGCGAAAAGGATACATCTGCCTGGAAGCGGAGGGCGCAGAGATCTATTTTAGAAACATGAAAATTGTAGAGTTCCCAAAAGGGATAGCTTCAATGGATTAATTCGACTATTTTTTCTTTTCTATTTTCATCGATGTCGTCCACATTTCAAATATACCTTTGTGATTAACGTTGCTACCTCTGTCTTTTCCAGTTCTCATATTCATGCGAAACATCCTCTTTGTTCATGAAAGGTTTATAGATGATCCTTGACCTGAAGGTATACACTTTATCTGCTGTCGGATTTGGAATCAAATACTGAAAGTCCCAGGCCGGATTAAATTCACCACCCCCCGTCGGTGACTGTGAAAACCGGATGATTTCATTAGAATCAAATAGATAGGCAAAGACCATATTGTGGAATTTTCCAAAATAAAAAGGTGATGAAAACCTATAGTCAGAAAAGTGACTGGCTAAGGTTGCATTGAAATTGTCTGCAAAATAAAAATTTTGATCATCCTCAATGTGCTTATGTGTGCTTTTCAAACCATGTTTCGCCGAAAAGGCTTCGATCCAGGAAATTTCTGAGTGATCTTGAGGCGTACCCATGAAATATATCTTCCGGTCTGTGGGTTGATTAATATAACTTGCCCAGAATAGTCCGGCGTAGTTATGCTGGAAAAAATCTACGTTGTGGAATATACACTGAAAGGTAATGTCTATATAATGGGGCGCTGTGACTTTAAATGCCGTAAGCGATTCAACGGCTGAAATAGGAGTGGGTTCCTGGTACAGCAAAACTTCGTTTTCACTTTTCCTGAATAACATCATTGGATGTTTTCTGGGCTCGAAAAGTTCACTTAAACTATCTCCGCCAAAAATATGCTCAAGATTAAATCCTGCATAAAAAGGCACAAAAACAGCGGAATCCTGAACAGCATGAAATAATTCAGCAATCCCGTTATATCCTGCCCGATGATGTTCACCATACTTTTTATTATCGATAAATGTGACCATCAGATTTCCATTTTTGATAGTAATAGCATCTTCTTGTGTTAAACCAGTGGGTCTTAATGAAATTTCTAGCTTAGGCGAACAGGTAAATAGAACAAATAGCATCGCTATGGTGGTAATCACATGATTAGCGCATATCATCATTTCCGGGATTAGTTATTAATTTTATTGTTATAAGTTTATAAAATAAATCACACTATTTTCATGGAAGGATTCATTTTTAAATTCGGTTTTTAAACAAACGAAAAATTTATAGATTCATAGCTAAAACAAATTTACATGAGAATACCATTCGAGCAGATGCAGGCAATACTTTTTTCACTTTTTGTGAAATATGGACTTACTGAAGATAAAGCCAGATTCATATCGAAAATTTACTGTGAGAGTACATTGGATGGGATAAATTCTCATGGAATAAATCGTGTTCCCCGGTTCATCGAATATATTAAGAATGGATCTGTAAAAATCGATAAGGAAGCAGAATGTGTAGGAACTTTTGGTATTATAGAACGATGGGATGGTAATCTTGGACCGGGTATGATTAATGCCAGTAAATGTATGGACCGGGCAATTCAACTGGCAAAGCAAAATGGAATGGGGTGTGTTGCGTTACGCAATACCAATCATTGGATGCGTGGCGGTACTTATGGATGGCAGGCGGCCGACGCAGGATGTATCGCCATATGTTTTACCAATACCCAACCCAACATGCCTCCCTGGGGTGGTAAGGATAGTCGCATAGGTAACAATCCATTTATCGTAGCCATTCCGAGAAAAGGAGGCCATGTAGTATTGGACATGGCAATTTCTCAATTTGCATTTGGAAAGATCAATGATTATCGCCTTCAAAATAAAAAATTACCCTTCCCCGGTGGATGGGATATGAATGATGAACTCTCAAATGATCCCGAACAAATACTGAAGAAGGAACGCGGATTGCCGATTGGATACTGGAAAGGATCTGCTCTTTCCATGGTTTTGGATATGTTGGTGACCATACTTGCTGCAGGAGATTCAACCTGTAAAATTGGTCAGAGATCATATGAATCCGGGATATCTCAGGTGTTTATTTGTATTTACCCTGAAATATTTGACGACAGGAAACTGCAGGAAAAGCTGTTAGAAGAGATTATTGATTACACCCACAATGTGGAAGCAATGAAGCCAGGAGATCAAACGTATTATCCTGGTGAACGTACGTTGGCAACTCGCCAACAAAATCTAAAAGAGGGCATTCCAGTGAGTGATGAAGTGTGGCAGAAGGTATTGGATTTTTTAAATAATTCATAAAAAATGGTGTCTTGTACATGTTTCCAGATCGGAAAACTTGATTGGGGATATCTTTTCAATCCCTTGTAAATGGAACAAAACGGACGCCAAATAATTTTTTTATCTTAATTTCACCGTTCTTTTTTGTAACCAGTACCAGATTTTGAATTTCAAATTGACTGCCTATCGGGATGATCATTTTACCGCCTTCGGCAAGTTGTTCGATGAGCGGTTCAGGAATTTCTTCTGCAGCAGCAGTTACTACGATGGCATCGAAGGGCGCAAACTCGCGCCAGCCATAATACCCGTCGGAAACCTTGGCTTTAATGTTCCCATACCCCATAATCGCCAGACGTTCTTTTGCCATCATCCCCAATTCAGGGACAATTTCCAGTGTGAACACCTCTTTCACAATTTCTGCCAGTACTGCTGCCTGGTACCCACTTCCAGTTCCTATTTCCAGCACCCTGTCATCTGCCCTTGGGTCAATGGCTTCAGTCATATAGCCAACGATATATGGTTGTGAGATCGTTTGGCCCAGGCCGATGGGTAATGGGCGATCAGCATAAGCAGAAGACTGATATTCTCGTGGAACAAACAAATGGCGGGGTACCTTTTTCATGGCATCCAGTACTTGTTTGTTATTCACTCCTCTTGCCCTGATCTGTGTTTCGACCATCTGGTTACGCAATCCGGCATACTCATCCTGGCGAATAAACAAAAATATAATGCAAAATATGATGAAAACCGGTTTCATCTCATGTCGTTTACTATATTAAATTTCGGAAAATATTGGAGCATTGTCTAGTGAAAAGGATATAATTCTGAGACAGTTATGTGATTTGAATATTTTCAGAAGGAAAAGAATTAAGTGCTCGTTAATTTATCATAGCACCGATGCATAAGGAAAACTTATATAAAACTTTCCTCGTACTATCTACCTTACTGCTTTCTATTTCGGTTGGACCTTGTAATGACGATATTGAGCAGGGTTAAATATTACGCTTACTAACGATTCAAAAAGGCGGGAAATTATAATCAATCAGTGGAGACATGGAATAAAATTGCAACCATGTATGAGGAAAAGTTTATGGAATTCGACCTTTACAATGATACTTATAATTTTTTCTTGGAATTTATAAAATATCCATCTCCTGATCTACTGGAAATCGGTTTTTGGCCTGGCAATATAACGAGATATATATTATCAAAACGACCGGATACAAGTATTCTGGGAATTGATATTTCACCAACAATGATCCAGTTGGCTATGAAAAATAATCCAACAGTCAGTTTTAAAGTAATGGATTGCTGGGACATTCAGATGTTGGAAAATGCATATAATGCAATAATTTGTGGTTTTTGTATTCCTTACCTGTCCGGGGAAGATTGCTCAAATTTGATAAACAACTGCCATGATTTGCTTGTCAAAGATGGTATATTTTACTTAAGTTTTGTTATAGGAAATTACGATCAATCGGGTTATCTGAAAGGAAGTACCGGTGGTAAATTGTACTTTTATTATCACACCTTACATGAAAAATGAAATGATCTGACTGATAGCAGTTTTAAGATCATTCATGAAGTATCAAAAGATTACCAGAATGATGCAGGAATATTTGAAAAGCATGCAATTATGATTGCAAAAAGAGATTAATTCACGAAAGGGATCCGATCGTGGTGTGACCTGATTCAAAAATTTCATTGTGCCTAATCGATGGAACGCATGGTATTTGAACCAATAACATTTTTGGATTTAGATGAAATAAGGAGCCTTAGACCTGAAGGCTGGTCAGACATAGTTACGGATTATGAATTTTATATTAATTCAACCTATTGCATACCAGTTAAAACAAAATTAAATGGTGTAATTGTCGGGATTGGATCTTTGATCTTTTTTGATAAATCAAGCTGGATTGGTCATGTTATTGTCGCAAAAAATTACGGAGGAAGGGGGATTGGTTATCAGACTGTAGTCGAGCTATTAAATATCCTGAAGGAGAACTCAATAGAAACCTGTTCACTGATTGCATCTGAGGAAGGAAGGCCAATTTATATCAAAGCAGGATTCAGGGATGTAACAGAATATGTGTTTATGTACAGAGAAAAAACATGGCAAAATACTTCAATAAACCCAAATTAAGCAATAGGGATTTCTAATGCTTAGCAATAGGGATTTTTTGTTGATATTAGGATATGGATTTTAAGATTTCTTATACGAATAAGGAGATAACGCCCTGGGGAGGGATGGTTTTTCTTCGCAAATGTCTTGA
>Ga0209536_100004037_pt1 | contig 23323 bp, 20 predicted proteins | sample DeeMarSeWOR28_12_FD_187461 | JGI IMG/M metagenome (GOLD analysis project Ga0209536, IMG submission 187461) | Marine sediment microbial communities from White Oak River estuary, North Carolina - WOR-2-8_12 (SPAdes) (version 2) | ecosystem: Environmental > Aquatic > Marine > Intertidal zone >...
GCCCGTCAGCACGGCGGCGCATTACTTTGTGATGGAGTAGGTCTTGGCAAAACTTTTGTTGGCCTGATGCTCATCGAGCGGCTTATATTGCTCGATGGAAAACGAGTTGTTCTTTTCGCTCCCAAGGGAACAAAAGAAGGCGTCTGGGAACCGCACCTCAAAGATTGGCTGCCTCACATCGGTGGAATAGGAGGAGGCGCGGACTTCAGCAATCTCGCGGTATTCAGCCATACAGATCTAAACCGAAAAGGAGATTATCCAGAGCGGTTCAAGCGCATTGCCGAATTGGCGGATGTCATTATTATCGATGAAGCGCATAATTTCCGCAATCCAGGAACTCAGGGAGATCCAGAAAAAGGTAAAGAAAAGTCTCGCTATTATAAGCTCTATGATCTTTTGGATCATGATGTTCGACAAAAAACAATCTTCATGCTGACAGCCACCCCGATCAACAACAGATTAAGTGATTTCAGGCATATGGCCGAGCTTTTCACCCGGCGAGATGAATCCTACTTTGCTCGGACTATCGGGGTCAACAACTTGCGAGGACACTTCAACAGTATGGAAAGAGCTCTGCGGGACATGCTCGGAGGAGTGAGCCAAGTGGCGAGCTTCCAGGCAACCTCTGCATTGGACCGACGCGATTACGGGGTCGGTGTAGGTAGTTGGGCCGAGACACTGGTAGTGGGAGCTGATGTGGAAATCGAGATCTTAGTGGAGGCCAACCGTAACTAGGCCCCGGCCGGTTATTGGGCGGGCCCCGGTTCCATGGGAGCCGGGACCCGTCTCGTTCCGAGCTTCCAGCTTCGATGCGGCTAGCTCATGTTCCTTATGCGTCCCTCGATGTCTAGCTCTCCCGCCAGTAGATCCACCAACTGCTCGGGATCTGTCTGACCGTAGTGATAGGGATAGAGTATCCCGGGCCTGAAGGCCTTTGCCGCATCCGCCACCATCTCCGGCGTCATCGTATACGGCAGGTTCATGGGCAGGAATGCAATGTCGATGTCTTCGAGGGCTTTCATCTCGGGGATGTTCTCGGTGTCACCGGCAACGTACACTCTCGTATCACCCAGCGTGATCACGTAGCCGTTGCCCTCACCTCTAGGGTGATACGGCTGTCCGTTCTCGCGCTTGTTGGCCAGGTTGTAGGCCGGTACTGCCGCAACAGTGATCTCCCCTACCTTGGTTACGTCCCCGTTTCGCATCACGACTCCCGCACCCACCCGTTCACCGCACGCCGGGTTGACGAGCAGTCTCGTTTGTTCCGTGCTCAGCAGCTCGATCGCTCCGGGATCGCAGTGATCTCCGTGCTGGTGCGTTACCAGAATCAGATCGGCCTTTGCCATTGCAGCGTAGTCGGCTTCCCGTGACACCGGATCTACCTGGATTGTCGCATCACCCAAGGTGAACATCAACGTCCCGTGTCCAACGAAGGCGATCTTCAGTTCGCCAATCGATGTCGCGAATACGTCCGTTTCGAATGTTTCCTGTACCGTCCCCGGGAGTGTGTTTGCGGCAGCGGCCAGGAAGAGGCCCAAGATAGAACTCATGCTCACAGTGCGTCCTCCCACTGAGTTCAGTGTTGCCCTTTGAGTTCCCGTTCCCATGCTCCGAGCGCGACCTCAAAATAGCGCGAGGAAAACATGTGCCACTCGCCGAGGGATGGCGGGAGGCTGAAGTCTCGGGCAGCTTCCGGCGCTGGGATGCCCGCTGCAAAGGCCCGTCGGGCAGCGGCTTCAATATGATCGATCACTTGAACGTAATGCTCGAAATCCCTGCTGTCGGCCAGCGGTCCGTGCCCCGGCACGTACGTGGTGACCTCAGTTCTCCTGAGAGCCCTGACGTCGCGTGACAGCAGCGACGGGATGGCATCCCGGTAGTTGGGAAACATGCGATTCCACACCAGATCGCCACACCAAACGACATCCGGCCCGGTAACCTCCACAGTGACATCACTAGGTGTGTGTCCTTCACGCGGCACCAGGACCACCGTACGGTCACCGAGATCGATGTTTGTGGGAGCCGCCGGATCGAGAATCGTGATGTCGGCCAGCATGCGAGCCCTGCGCGACGTTGGTGCGCCGCCCTGTCGTGCCTCCGATTGTAGCACCAGGTTGCGGGTCAGCTTGGTGGAGAGAATCTGCGGTGTGCCGGCATCTCGCAAACCTTCGATGCCACCGGTGTGATCTCCATGGAAATGGGTCAGCACCACGTGTGACGGCAACTTCCCGGTCAACTCACGGGCCTTCCCCGCCATCCACGTGGCACCGGTGGGCGTCGCGAAGCTCTCGACTATGACTACACCAGTACGGCCGGCTATGATGCCACCATTGCAGAGGGTGGACCGGTCTCCTTCGAGCGGTGTCGAGATCAGCGCCCACATCCCCTGCCCCACGCTCTCCAGCCGCCCCCACGGTTCCTGTGCTACAATCGGTCTGCCGTTGGGCGCCGCGAAGCGCCTAGCCGAATCGGCCAGGCCGACGGAGATGAACATCAAGTGGGCGCCACACGATGCAGCGCTGCCAATAAACGCTCGGCGAGAGCATGACGTCCGCGATGATCGTTGGCCGCGGATCAGGTGGTCTCCCACCATGCAACCTCGCCTTCATGCCCACAATTGGGGCACCGGTTCTTCTCGGGCTCCCCGATGAGGCCGAATCTCCACTGGCAGGCTGGGCATACAGCATAGCGTTTCCCCAGCTTGTGAACTGAGTGTCTGGCGGCCGAGACGGGATATCCGACACGGTGCACGACCGTGAAGCGATTGGGGCGCCGCCCCCGCACCTCCACCACGCGGCGCGGCACTGCGACTGCTGCTTCGCCGAGCTTGATTGTGACGCGATCCGGGAGATCATCTCTTATCACCGGGTACCAGGCGCCCGCCCTTATGTTCTTGGAATGCGGTGGTTGGATGCTAGACCAAAGACGGGCCCATCCCCGAGATTCCGTTTGGCTCATGGCAGTGCCCTGTTGCAGCATGGCGGATCATTCGTCTGTTGCCCCCTGGTGTGCCGCTCGCTCGATGCGCACTCGCTAAGTCTGCTACATCCTGCACGTTTCGGGAAGACCCCAGCGCCTCACCGCACATCTTGCTCAGGCAGTCGGCACGTCACTGCAGACTTCCGCGCAACCATGGACGCCCGGTCCCTGCCCGTGTACTTTGCGCTGCACTCGTTACGGAACTCTATGAATTCCCTCACGTCGGAGTCGGGAAGGCGGACCCACAGCATCCCACCGCAGGTTCTGGGGATCATTCTCGCCGTTGCGGCAAGCGCGTCCTTTGCCGCGATGCACAATACGATCAGATATGTTACCAGCGAGATCCATCCGTTCGAGGTTGCGTTCTTCCGCAATCTATTTGGCGTGTTGTTCTTGGTGCCTTGGTTCGGCGCGGTCGGTGTGACGACCTTGCGCACTCGTCAGATTGGGACACACGTGTTACGGGCCACTGTCAACGCCGCGTCGATGCTGGCGTGGTTCATGGCACTGAGCCTGATGCCGGTGGCGGATGCCACTTCGCTGGCGCTAGTTGGACCTATCTTCGTCGCCGCTGGCGCCATGTGGTTCCTGGGGGAACACGTCACACGACGACGTTGGCTGGGGATCGCCATCGCGATCGCCGGAGCACTCGTCATCATTCGACCTGGGGTAACCGTCGTCGGCCGGGGGACGTGGCTCGTTCTCTGCGCGACACTCTGCGTCTCCACCTCCAAGTTGATCGCAAAAGGATTGGCACGTACGGACTCCACCGCAGCGATAGTGGCCTATCTGACCTTCTTCATGATGCCTATAACGCTGGTCCCCGCGCTGTTCGTATGGCAGTGGCCCAGCTTCGGGACGCTGGCGCTGCTGGCTTTGATCGGTACCTTTGGTTCCACGGGGCACCTGCTCTTCATCAGAGCCTACAAGCTGGCGGACGTGAGTCTGGTCGAGCCGATCATGTTCACTCGGATGGTGTGGGCGGCATTGATCGGTTGGCTGCTGTTCGCCGAGTTCCCCGACAGCTGGACTTGGGCGGGTGCGGCGGTAGTCGTGATTGGGACCACTCACCTTGCCCGGCGAGAACCGCCGTTGCGACAACATACAGGTGACGCCCTGCCTTAGGAGACATCCGGACTCGTTTGAACGCGGCGCTCGGCCGCGCCGGCCGAGATGACTGGACGGCACGGGGCGCGCCTGCAGGCAAACCGTTACCCCTCAGACGATTCGGCGAGGGTGTGGGCCCCGCGGCCGGCGCGACGTGCCGCTCCGGTAGAGCAACGAAGGTTTTCGAAAACGCGCGGTCACCTTCGGTGGTGGATCGTCGCCTTCACGCAGACGCCTGGGACTTGTTCAGAACGGAGTATACCATAGCTATCCGGCGAGACATCAGGTACGGGTTTCGCGCACTACCGCGCCGAATGAGCTTGTACTGCTGGTCCCTTGATGAGCGCCTGAGCTCCGGATAAGCCCGGCCCATTGCTACTCACGTCGATATTGGCCGTTCTAGCTGTTCAGCTGAACACTGCGGAGTTCGTACTTGAACTTGAGGGTCCCGCGACGGCGGTCGAGGCTCGCTACGAGACGCGTGAGCCGTTCGACGCACTCTTCCTCAACGTGATGCGGATCCCTGGACAGACGTTCCAGTTGGCGCCGGTTGGGGCGGACCAGCAGGTCACGATTGACACTCTAGCCGGACTGTACCGTGTGCGACTGATTCCTACGGCCGCACGGAGTAGGGTGGCTGTTGTAGGGTATGAGATCGTGGGGGACTCGCCCCGGGTCCCCCTCGCGGTTCCGGAGATTGCGGCGCATCCAGGGGTTGGTCGAGTGACTATCAGCCTCCGAGGCCTGGACGCGGACGTGTCCCTGAGTGACGGATTCCCACGGTTCCATGCCGGTCTAAACGGTTCCCTCGTAGCCGAACTGGAGAATGTGCCAGGATTCGTACTGCTTCCCCCCGCACGAGGACACTGGTCAGTCGGGCGGCTCGGCGATGTGGCAGTGGTGCTGCTGGTCGCTCTTGCGAGCATCTACTGGTTGATGCGGCGGCGCCTGCGGTTCGGGGATCAGCATTCCCAGCAAGTTTCTTGACGTGAGCCTCACCCTGGTCATCGTTCTAGTCGTCTATTTCGGACTCATCCTCGCGATATCGGTGTGGAGCGTATTCCATACCCACACCGAAGTGGACTTCATCGCGGCCGGGCGAACCATAGGACCAGTCGTGGGCGGTGCAGTGCTGGCGGCTACTCAAATCAGCGCCGGAACGGTCGTGGGCACACTGGGACGTCACTACTTGACCGGAGTCTCCTGGTGGTGGATCTGGTTCGGTGTTTGGTCCGGTTGGCTGGTTTCCGCGTTTTTTGTGGCACCAAAACTGAGACGGTTTGGCGCGCTCACGGTTCCGGATTACGTGGCCGCCCGCTTCGGCAGCGAGAAGGCCCGGGCTCTCGCTGCAACTTTGATCGTGATCTCATACAGCATATACCTGGTCGCGCAATTCCAGGCGAGCGGTGAGATAGCCTTTGCCGTCCTGGGAATGCAGCCGCTGGCGGCAATGGTGATTCTAGTGGCGAGTACGGCGTTCTACACTCTACTGGGCGGGGTGAGAAGCAGCTCTTATATCGAGTTCATGCAGACCCTCGTCATGGTGAGCGGTCTGGTCATTGCGATCCCCATCCTATTGAGCCACACCGGTGGGATCGGACAATCACTCTCCCTATTGCGCTCGCTCGATTCGCGGCTCCTCGGCTGGTATTACGGCCCCAAGGAATTGACAGCCTTCGGCATAAGCTTCGGCCTCTCAATCGCTGCGGCTCCGTACGAATTGACGCGGTTCTACTCGATGCGCAGCGAGCGCACCGTCAGGCAAGCGATCGCCGTTTCCATTGGATTCCAACTCATCATTGGACTGGCCGTTCTGTCCATAGGAATGTTGACTCGTGTTCTATTCCCCAATCTCGCATCGGCTGATCAGGCGAGCTCGATCATGGCTTTCGAGGTCCTGCCACCCTTGGTCGGAGCCCTGCTCATAGTCGCCATGTTGAGCGCGATCATGTCAACAGTGAACTCCGTGTTGCTGGTTACAGGTGCATCGGTGGCTCACGACCTCTATGGGCGTTTCTTCCGCCCCCGTGCGAGTCAGCGTCACCTAGTTGCCGTGAATCGCATCAGTATCCTGGTGTTGGGCGTAATCCCGATCTACTTCGCGTTACAGAAGTTCGGCGACGTACAATCCATCGTGGTGGAGCAGTCCAAATTCATCGCTAGCTTCTTCTTCGTCCCAATCGTGATCGGACTCAACTGGCGGCGGGGTACAGCTCCCGGAGCGTTGGCCGGTATGCTGGGGGGATTCCTGGCTTGCCTTGTTTGGGAGTTCACTGGGCAGCGCGGATTCCCCGTCCACGGGATCGATGCCGTAGAGGTAGGGGTCGCGACCAGTCTCGTGTTATTCGTGGTGATATCCAAACTCACGAAGCCGGTGCCGGACGAAAACCTAGCGGTGTTCTTCGGCAAACGCGACTCGTAGCGGGAAACGGCTGGTAGGTTCAGCACAGCGTGCCGTCTGCGGGTGCGCCAGGCCTCAGATTCTCGGACCGCTGCCGTATCTCACTCGCCAGAGCCGTGTCTCCTCCCTATCTTCCGCGTGATCGCAGCTCCTCTCAGCGAGTAGCAAACCGGCACTATCAGCGGAGCATCAATGAGTCTCACGAAACGAGGAACAACATACGAATCGTTCTCCTATCTGAAGAGAGGAATCGATTACCGTGCGTTCCAGCTCGCTCAGGAGATCGGACGTGTGGAGTCGCATCTCATCCCGCTGTCTGCGGACGAGGAACAGCGCGTCCGCCGGCTTGTCGAGGAAAACGTGATGGTCTCGTTGCACGAGCATCTCGGAGTCTTTCCGGAGGATATCAGCGAGTCCCCGCTGTACACTCACCACGGACGCATGGCGACCGCTTTTGCGGGACTGAGGGATGCTCACTGGGACGCAGTGTTCGACAATCTGATGGATGGGATCATCAACATCGAGTCACCAACGGGCTGGAAATGGACTGAGGTACTGCACGACGTGGGAATGAGGTTGTGCGACCTCGCGCACCAGGATTTTGTCGTCCATTGCACTGCCGTCGACGACATCTACCGCGCCCACGATCAAGGCCGCATCGCATGGATCGCGTCGATTGAAGGAGCCGCGATGATCGAGAATGAGCTGGATCGGCTTGACTTGCTTTACGGCTTCGGCGTACGGGCCCTGGGCATAACCTACAGTGAGGGCAACGCACTCGGCTCCGGTCTGAAGGAGCGCAGTGACGGCGGCCTCACGGTGTTCGGCAGACGAGCCGTAGAACGGATGAACAAGATCGGTATGCTGATCGACTGCTCTCACTGCGGCGACCAAACAACGCTCGACGTGATTGCAGCCAGTCAGAAGCCGATAGTATTGAGTCACATCGGCGCTCGAGCCCTTTGGGATTCGAATCGGTTAGCGCCGGACCATGTGCTCAAGGCATGTGCTGACAAGGGAGGCGTGATCGGCATCGAGGCCGCCCCCCACACCACGATAACTGAGGGCAACCCTTCTCACTCAATCGAATCGGTGATGGAACATTTCGAGTATACCAAGGATCTGGTAGGTATCGACCACGTTGGGTTCGGACCTGACACCGTATATGGTGACCATGTCGGCTTGCACGACGTCTATGCTGCGGCATTATCAATCAAGGAAGCCCAGGGCCCACCTACGGATAACGAGCGGGAAACGGCCGGATTTGAGCGAGTCGAGTACGTAAAAGGATTGGAGAACCCCACCGAGGGCTCGCAGAACATCATCCGCTGGCTCGTGAAACACGGCTATTCAGACGAGGACATTGCCAAGGTGCTCGGTGGAAACGCGATCAGGATGTTGCGGGAAGTTTGGGACTGATCTCTTTTGGAGGCGCCGCCACCAGTCGGTGCACACCGCAATGAAGCCCCGCCAGTGCGCCCAATGTCGAGATGGTGTCCGTGGTCGGTACAGAACAGGTGTCAGGTAAACTGGCTGAACCGAGGGGTGAAGTCTAACTTCCGGATGGGTCGCAGGCGCCGTGCCACTTAGGATGCACGACGATCAGCTCGAGCCTTGCAGGACGAGGGTGCTCCAGCGCTCCCCGACTCTCTCTAGGAGGTACTTCCAGTGGGTGGACTATTCGGTGTGGTCTCAAGAGAAGACTGCGTCCCAGACCTCTTCTATGGAACGGATTATCACTCTCATCTGGGCACGATGCGCGGTGGCATGGCGGTCAAGAACGGTCACGGTTTTACACGCTTCATCCATGACATTACGAACAGCCAGTTTCGCAGCAAGTTCGAGAGTGACCTCCCTCGGCTGAGCGGAAACACGGGCATTGGAGTCATCAGCGACTATGAAGATCAGCCACTGATCGTCGGGTCCCACCACGGCACGTATGCAATCGCCACAGTTGCGCGCCTCGACAACCTCGAGCCATTGGCTGCCACAGCATTTCGGCGTCGCAGCAGCCACTTTCTGGAGATGAGTGGCAACGCGATAAACCCTACTGAGCTGGTCGCCCACCTGATCGATCAAGGAGACACGTTCGCAGAAGGCATCCAGCACGCACAGGCCGCAATAATTGGATCCTGCTCTGTTTTGCTGCTCTCGGACGGGTGCATCTATGCCGCGCGTGACCGCCTCGGGCGTACGCCCGTGATCATCGGCGAGAAAGCGGGGTCGCTTGCCGTGACGCTCGAGACCTGTGCTCTGCCCAACCTGGGATACGAGATCAAGCAATACCTCGGTCCCGGCGAGGTGGTCCGTATCTCAACGGATGGTGTCGAACAGCTGGTGCCGCCAGGCGAACGATTGCAGATCTGTGCCTTTCTGTGGGTCTACTACGGATACCCGGCATCGAACTACGAGGGAATCAATGTCGAGGTGGTCCGCTACCGATGTGGTGAGTTGTTGGCTGAGAGGGATGACGCGAAAATCGACATAGTAGCCGGGATTCCGGATTCCGGCACCGGGCACGCGATCGGCTACGCCAACGCAGCTGGAGTTCCCTACCAGAGACCATTCGTCAAGTACACACCCACGTGGCCCCGCAGCTTCATGCCGCAGGATCAACGCGTAAGGGACCTTGTCGCGCGCATGAAACTCATCCCCATCTGCGAGATCATCCAGGAGAACCGCTTGCTGTTCTGCGAAGACTCGATCGTACGGGGAACGCAGCTGAAGGACATCATCAAGCGATTGTTCGACTACGGGGCCCGGGAGGTCCACATGCGGCCAGCCTGCCCGCCACTCGTGTTCAGCTGCAAGTTCTTGAATTTCTCTCGGTCCAGGACCGAGTTGGATTTGGCAGGTCGCTGGGCCATCGCCGAGCTAGAGGGTGAGAAACCCGGCAATCTAGAGGCCTACGCAGACCAACGGTCGGAGCGATACCGCGCCATGCTGGAAGTGATTCGCGAACGATTGGGCCTGACATCGTTGCGTTATCAACGGTTGGATGATCTAGTGGCAGCGATCGGTTTGCCCAAGGAGAAGTTGTGTACGTATTGTTGGGACGGTGTCGAATGAGCGGAGATGTCCAGCCTAATCTCGTTGCCAGCCTGCGTGCGGAGAACCATCTGCACAGTATGAATGCATTGGTTACCCAGTGAGCAGATGACGCGGCAACCCAAATACGACGTTCTCGTCATCGGAGCCGGAATTGCCGGCCTGAGTGTGGCACTGCGGTTGGCCGATCAGGCCCGTGTGGCAGTGCTCGCCAAAGGTCCCCTGACGGAAGGTTCGAGTCTCTACGCGCAGGGTGGAATAGCTGCAGTTCTCGACACGGATGATTCGGTGGAGGCTCACGTCAACGACACTCTGATAGCTGGGGCCGGCCTGTGCAACGAAGCGGCGGTCCGGTTCACGGTTGAGCGCGGTCCGGAGTGCATTCAGTGGCTCATCGACCTGGACGTGCCGTTCACGAGAGAACCGGGCCTCGATAACCAATCGGGCTACCACCTCACGCGTGAGGGTGGTCACAGCCACCGGCGCATCATTCACGCTGCCGACGCCACCGGCCGTGCCAGCGCGACTACACTGGAGAGACACGTTCGCAACCACAAGAACATCGATATTTTCGAGAACCACATCGCCGTTGATTTGATAACTAGCACGAAGCTAGGATTGCCAGGTCAGAGTTGCCTCGGTGCTTACGTTCTCGACCGGGATTCTGGGCGGGTGAGAGTGTTCAGCGCGGCTACGTCCGTCCTAGCAACTGGAGGAGCGAGCAAGGTCTATCTCTATACGAGCAATCCCGACGTTTCGACAGGTGACGGCATCGCCATGGCGTGGCGGGCCGGATGCAGTGTCGCCAACCTGGAATTCGTGCAGTTCCATCCCACGTGCCTGTACCATCCCGCGGCCAAGTCCTTCCTCGTGAGCGAGGCGGTGAGGGGAGAAGGAGGCATTCTGCGGTTACCCGATGGCGAACGTTTCATGCCGCGATTCGATGAACGCGCCGAGCTGGCTCCGCGAGACATTGTCGCACGTGCGATCGACTACGAGATGAAACGATTGGGGTTGGATTGTGTCCAATTGGATATCAGTCACAAACCGGCGGATTTCATCAAGAGCAGGTTTCCTACGATCTACGCCCGTTGCCTCGAGTTCGGATTCGACATGACACATGTACCGTTGCCGGTCGTCCCCGCGGCCCATTACACTTGCGGGGGTATCGTGACGGACCTTTTGGGCAAGACTAACATCGACGGCCTCTATGCCATAGGGGAAACCGCGTGTACGGGCCTTCATGGAGCCAATCGGTTGGCAAGCAACTCGATCCTGGAGTGTCTGGTCTTTGCTGCCGCCGCGAGCGAGGACATCAAGACACGACTTCCCCATACAGAACCACCTACAAACCTTCCCGAGTGGGATGAGAGCTGGGTCACCGACTCCGATGAGGAGGTCGTAGTCTCCCACAATTGGGACGAGCTACGCCGTGCTATGTGGGACTACGTAGGAATCGTCCGCACCAACAAGCGGCTCGAGAGGGCGAAGCGGCGCGTGGACGTCCTACTGCAGGAAATCCACGACTACTACGCGCACTTCCGACTCGATAACGACCTCATCGAGTTACGCAATCTAGCAGTGGTAGCGGATCTGATCATCCGTTCGGCAATCGAACGGAAGGAGAGCCGCGGTCTGCACTTCACCCTCGATTACCCCGATTCGAGAGACGACATACGTGACACCGTGCTGATGCCAGACGGCGCGCCTGCAAACTGAAACGTCGCAGTCACCTGGTCGTAATGACGTCGTAACCAACGTAGTGGCACATGGTGTCTCATAAGACACGTTTTTCAATCTGCAGTCCGGTACTCGTCGGTGCACTAGTCATCCTATTGCACGGGACCTGGCCAGCTATCGCGTCGGCATGGCCATCTTACATCTCAGCCTACCTGGAAGCGCGGTAGCCACCAATCACACCGTGCGGCGTCAACGCGATCTGCCACAACTGCGTCTTGCGCGCGCGAAAGCCCCCGGCGGAAGAGAGCAGGAAGTACTTCCACATGCGGTAGAAACGCTCGTCGTATTGCTGCTTCAGCTGGGGCCAGTGATGCTCGAAGTTCCGATACCAAGACATCAGAGTCTTGTCGTAGTCGGGGCCGAAACCGTGCCAGTCTTCCAGTATGAAACGTCCCTCAATGGCTCGACTGATTTGCCTCACAGATGGCAGCATCGAGTTGGGAAATATGTACCGCTGGGTCCATGTGTTGGTCTTCCTAACCGAGCGGTTGCCACCGATCGTGTGGAGCAGAAAGATTCCGTCGTCTGTCAGCAGCCGGCGAACTAGCTCCATGAACGACCTGTAGTTCTTGTGTCCCACGTGCTCGAACATGCCAATTGAGATCACACGATCGAATTCACCCACGACGCTTCTATAGTCCTCCAAGCGTATGTCGATATCGAGCCCGCGGCAAAGTTGCCGGGCTAACTTCGCTTGCTCGCAAGATACCGTTACGCCGACCACGCTCACGGAGTAGTTCTCCGCAGCGAATTTAGCCGTGCCACCCCATCCACATCCTATGTCCAGCACACGCATGCCGGGTTCGAGACCCAGCTTCCTACATACGAGATCCAGTTTGTCTACCTGAGCCTCATCCAGAGTCGTCGCTTTCGCCCAATAGGCACAGCTGTAGATCATACGCCGGTCTAGCATGCACCGGTACAGATCGTTTCCAATGTCGTAGTGATGCCGGCCAATGTGGAATGCAACCGAGGGCTTCTGCAGGTTGAACAGTCTTGCGGCAATGACCCTGGGAATGTCTCTCAGCGGCTTGATCACGGTGTCGAGATCTGCCCTGAGCATTCTGGCGAAGAACTCGTCGAGCCGTTCGCAGTCCCACCACCCATCCATGTACGATTCGCCCAGTCCCAAAGCTCCTTGGGCAATGACTCGTCGGTAGAGACGGCCGTCGTGAACCTGAACATCCCACGGTCGCTGCCCATCGATAGCTATGTCGGCGGCCGACAGCAACTCGACGACCCGTCTACGATATCTGTTGGGCGACATGGCAGGTCCCTTGACCAGAAGCTACTCACCCCCGGTTCGGTCCCGCGTGCCAGGTGGCCACCAAGGTCGATCCTAGCAGTGCCCCCGGCACCACTCCAGCCAAGACTTCAACGGAGGTTGTTCGTCACCCCCGTCCGGGCATGCATATCTGCTTGCCCCTTAGCCCACTCTAGAAACCAATCTTCACCGGTATCCTCTTGGCTCCCCAAATGCCCGCAGGACCATCGAACACGCCCGCGCATCGCGTACCGCAATTCACGCAGCAGCCGTCATCGGTGAGGTTCCACTCGTGCAACACGTACCAGTCGCGCCCCACTAGAATGTCGCCGCACTGGTGACAGATAGTGCTACCGCCGCCCCTGTCGTGCACGTTGCCCGTATAGGCATACCGTACCCCGTTCTTCCTTGCTATATCACGGGCCTTGGCGAGCGTCGCTGGTGGTGTCGGCGCCACATCCAGCATCTTCCAGTCCGGATGGAACGCGGTGAAGTGCATCGGCACGTCGGGCCCCAGATTCTCGACCACCCACTGAGTCATGCGTTCCAATTCCGGTTCCGAGTCGTTCTTGCCGGGTATGATCAGAGTAGTGAGCTCGAACCACACGTCCGTATCGTGCTTGAGATAACTCAGCGTATCGAGCACGGATTGCAGGTGTCCTTTGCTGAGTTCCCAATAAAAGTCTTCCGTGAAGGCCTTCAGGTCCACGTTTGCCGCATCCATGTGTTCATAGAACTCGCGCCGAGGTTCGTCACACACGTAACCCGCTGTCACAGCCACGGACTTGATGCCTCGCTCATGACATGCAATAGCCACATCGATTGCGTATTCATGGAAGATCACGGGATCATTGTACGTGAAGGCGACACTACGGCAGCCCAGCTGGGCTGCGGTTTCGACCAGTGCTCGTGGCGAAGCCGAATCGGCCAGCGTATCGAACTCGCGAGATTTGCTGATATCCCAGTTCTGGCAGAACTTGCACGCCAGGTTGCAGCCGGCCGTGCCAAACGACAGCACCGGAGTGCCAGGCAGGAAGTGGTTCAGCGGCTTCTTCTCTATCGGATCCACACAGAATCCGCTCGACCTCCCATAGGTAGTGAGCACTATCTGCTCGTTGTGACACATGCGCACAAAGCACAAGCCCCGCTGCCCTTCTCTCAGCCTGCAGAAGCGCGGGCAGAGATCACATTGGACACGGCCGTCCGCGAGCGCATGCCAATATTTCGTCGGAAAGAACGACTCTGGTACGTATCCCATGACTAGGACTATACGTTGGTGAAACACATGATGGCACGCAGTATCACTCGAAGCTCACAGACCCAGGGCGGCGGCTGCTGCTGCGAGATTCTCGGGTCGAACGTATAGCACGTAGCCATAACTCCCTCTACCGTCAGCCACAGCAGTTGAGGCGTAGACATTCACACCCGCCTCGTAGAGCTTGTGGTGGATACCGGTCAAGGCACCCAATTCATCATCGCCCTGAGCCAACAGGGCCGGATGAGGCCCGTCGAAGGTGAGTCGGGTAGCCTGGACCACATCTCGAATCTTGGATTCATCCTCTGGAAACAAGGTGAACTGAGTTCTCGACGGCCCAATCGGTATGCCCGTGAAGGCAAGTAGGTTGACTCCCAGTTCTGCCAGCCGAGTCAGGAACTTGTACGCCTCTCCCGGCTGGTCCTCAACCACGACGTGGAAGTAGGTGACCTTGCGGATGGAGAATGGCATGTGTCCTCCCAGATTGAAGCCCGCGGCCACGGACAGTGTCCGGCAGCGGCCCCGCCGAATCAGCCGGACTGCGGTGCCCTCCTTTTAACGATACGTCGGAGTTCGCCACCACGACAGGAGTTCGCCACCACGACACTTTACTGTCATATGAGCGGCGGTGGCGGGACCGGTGACGCTCGGACGCATTCTTGCGATTACTACGCAGGCGGACATCGTCCAGGTGGTCCCAGGCTTCCTCCAGGTGGACGGCTACACGGTTGATTTAGCGCTACCGACGTTGCCAAGGCCTATGGAATTGCCCGATTCATGAGCCACTGCATAGCTTGGTGAGCGTGCATGATGGAAGTACCTTCGCCTCGCAGCAGGTGTGGCTGTACAGCGACTCAATCACCGGGTGGCCGACCGATTCGATTGCTGTTCCACGAGTCCACGAACCAAACCCACACGCGCGGGAGGTTGAGCACCACCAGTGTCAGAGCCAGGACCACCCCGATCATCAGCATCTGGCCCAGATCGGCGCAACTGGTCCCGGCGCAGTACGTCATCAATGTGAGCAGGTACACTTGAGAAACTCCGGTCGAGTCAACACAAGCCTAGCATCGGTGCCTCAAGGGATCCTCAAGTGTTCGATTTCAAAGGACTTAAGCCTAGGCGCTACCGGGACGCCGTTGACTGAATACCGGTGATAGGTTATCCCTCCCCGAACCCAGACACCCGCAATCAGCGCTCAGCACAGGTCCACTATTCCGCATGACTCAAGAAAAGCAACCCGCTGGGGACACAAGCATCAGGGGTCTCGCAAGCCGCATAGTGAGCTCCATTTTCAGTGGACCGGTGTATCCTCGGGACGACAGGGAGCGGAAATGGGTGGTGTTCAACCACCTGATCCTGCATTTCCGGCCCGTGCGCCTGCCTCAGAAGACCCTCAAGTACACACACACTTGGGGTCTGGGTGGCATGTCATTCATCCTGTTTCTGCTCCTCGCGGCGACCGGGATACTACTGATGTTCGTGTACGAGCCGTCAACGGACGGTGCATACCAATCGATCGTCAGAATGCAGCAGGAAGTGTTCTTTGGGAAGCTGGTCCGCAACGTTCACCACTGGAGCGCCAACTTCCTGATCGCGGTCGTTGTGCTGCACCTGATGCGGGTGTATTTCACCGGCGGCTATCGCACTCCTCGGCAGTTCAACTGGGTCATCGGCCTGGGGCTGCTGGCTTGTGTTCTGACGTCCAACTTCACCGGCTATCTACTGCCTTGGGACCAGCTTTCCTATTGGGCAATCACCATCAGCACCGGGATGATCGGCTATGTGCCGATAGTAGGCGAGTGGCTGCGGGAGGTGGCTCGGGACGGTCCCGAGATCGGACAGGCAACACTCATCAATTTCTACACGTTCCATACAACGGTCGTCCCGGTCCTGCTGATCCTGCTCATGGCCTGGCACTTCTGGCGGGTTCGAAGAGCACGTGGGGTGGTGGTGCCCCGTTCCGCCGGCGAGACATCGGATTCCGAAGCAGATCACAAGCCGCAATATGCGTTGGCGCTGCCCGACCTGCTATTCAGAGAGTTCGTGGTTGCGCTCTGTCTCATCGCCTTCATCCTGGTGGTCTCGGTGTTCTTCAATGCACCGCTGGATGAAGCCGCCAATCCTGGCATGAGTCCGAATCCTGCCAAGGCGCCGTGGTACTTCGTGGGTTTCCAGGAGTTGCTGCTCCACTTTCATCCGTTCGTGGCGGTGCTCGTGATACCGCTGCTGGGAATCCTCGCATTACTCGCCATCCCTTACATCGGGTACAGTGACGACACCGCCGGTATCTGGTTCATGTCACACACAGGAAGACGCACGGCGATCGTCGCGGTGGCTGCGGCGCTGGTCCTCACACCATTGTTGATCGTAGCAGATGAGTTCTGGCTGAACCGCGTTGCACTGATGCCGAGTGCGCCATCGGTCGTGAGTAATGGGCTGTTTCCTGCAGCGGTATTGGGATCCGTGTTGGCCGGGTTCTACAAGATCGCCAGGTGGAGATGGGCCGCATCCAAGGACGAGGCCCTTCAAGCAGCCTTTGTTCTTTTGACCGTCGCTTTCCTCATCCTCACGGCGACCGGTGTATGGTTACGCGGTCCGGGTATGGCTCTGTACTGGCCGTGATGCAGAAATACGTAGGCATGATGCTCTCAATCTGTCATGGACTGAACGATGGGCAAGTCACGCAAGAAGCCGTCGCGTAAGCGACCCAAGAGAACAGAGGCGGCAGCAACCGTATCGCCAGCGGCCGTACCGCAACGGACTGAGGAATCGCAGGTCGGTTCGCCGCGCCGGCTGTTTCTGGCGAAACTCTGGCTGGGACTGGGAGGTGTGGCTGTGGCGGAGTTCCTGTGGGTGGCCATCGATTTCTTGCGACCGCGTGCTTCGCTCGCTGCCGGCGAATCACTGATCATCGTAGCCGGTCCGATTGATGCCTTCGAACCGAACACGGTTACAGCGTTTCAGCAGGGCAAGTTCTACCTGTCTCGACTACAGGACGGCGGATTTCTCGCGCTATCGCGGGAGTGCACCCACTTGGGGTGCACGGTTCCGTGGATCGAGGAAGAAGGGCGCTTCGTATGCCCGTGCCACTCATCGTCCTATGACGGCACGGGAGAGGTGCTTGACCCGCCTGCGCCGCGGCCGTTGGACTACTACCCCGTCCGTATCGAAAACGGGATAGTGAAGGTAGATATCAGCAGGCCGCTGAGGCGGAAAACATTTGACTACACGCAAGTCACGAGGCTGTAATAGGGATGGTAGTGCGATCGACATGAACCGTGCCCCCATGGACCACTGGAAGCTCACCGGACTGGTCGCTTCGATCGTGATCATCCTGACGATTCCGGTCTACACCGTCAAAGAGCTTCGTAGCCGTCGACAGCTGCCGGCTCTCGACGGATCGGTCGCGACCTTTGTGGGCAGGGACGAGTGCACCGATTGCCACGAGCAGGCCTCCACGAATTGGCTCGATTCGGACCACGACAAGGCGATGGACGTTGCCAATGACAGCACCGTCCTGGGGGACTTCGACGATGTCGTATTCGAATCGAGCGACGTGACGGCGCGGTTCTACCGCCGAGACGGTGAGTTCTACGTCCTCACCGAGGGCCCCGATGGTGAGCCAGCGGAATTCGAGATCACCCACACGTTCGGCTTCGAGCCACTGCAGCAATATCTCATTCCGTTCCCCGGTGGCCGTCTCCAATCACTGACGATAGCGTGGGATAGCGAGCGCGATCGCTGGTTTGACCTCTACCCCGATCAACAGATCCCTCCGGGCGACTGGCTGCATTGGACTCGTAGCGCCCAGACCTGGAACGGCATGTGCGCCGAGTGCCATTCGACCAACCTCAAGAAGGGTTACGACTTCGATACGAAGACTTTCGCGACCACCTGGTCGGAAATAGACGTGAGCTGTGAGGCTTGCCACGGCCCAGGATCGCGCCACGTTGCCTGGGCTCAGATACCGCCGATGGCTCGCCCGCAGACAGAGAACTACGGTTTGGTGATCGCCAACGCCGGCATGACTTCCGAACAGCAGGTGGAACTGTGCGCTCCGTGTCACTCCCGGCGTACGGAGCTAGGGGATTACGACCATTCGCAGGCCGATTTGCTGCAGCACTTGGTGCCCTCACTGTTGCGGGAAGGTCTCTACCACAATGACGGTCAGATTCTCGAAGAGGTGTACGTCTACGGATCATTCCAGCAGAGCAAGATGTACCGCAACGGCGTCCGTTGCAGCGACTGCCACGATGTACACAGCCTGCAATTGGTCAAGGCAGGAAACGAACTCTGCCTCCAATGCCACCAGGCAGACGCCTACGACAGCTACGATCACCACTTCCATCAAAAGGTGTACCAAGGGCAACCCAGCGACGGGGCCTTGTGCGTCAAATGTCACATGCCGGAACAGCCCTACATGGTCATCGACTACCGCGCGGATCATTCTCTGCGCGTGCCTCGACCTGACCTGACGTTGGAAATCGGCGTACCCAATGCTTGCAGTCAGAGCGGTTGTCACGACGACCAGTCGGTACAATGGTCGGCCAATTACTACCGAGAATGGTACGGCCGTGCCACACGGGCTCACTTCGGCACTACCTTTACGGCCGCGCGCGAGGGAAGACCCGGAGCGGAAGTAGAGCTGATTCGCATGTCTGGTGATCCGCTGTATCCGGGGATCGTACGCGCCACGGCACTGTCTCTACTCGCCTCCTACCCGGGCGCCGCGAGTTCGTCCGCTCTCAAGCGCGCGTTGGGCGATGACGCGGCCCTGGTGCGTTACACGGCAGCGGACGCCGTAGCCGCGCTCAATCCCCAAGAGCTGATCGATCTGGTAGCGCCGTTGCTATTCGATCCTGTGAAGGCAGTCAGGCTCGAGGCGGCCAGCCGGTTGGCTGGTGCGCCGCCGGAGATGCTGCAACCCTACCAACGAGATGCCTTGCAGGAAGCGCTGGCTGAATACAAGGAGGCGATGGAGTATTCTCTCGACTTCGCCTTCGCGGGACACAATCTGGGCAATCTCTATGTGGCTCTGCAGCAACCTGATCTAGCGGAACGGTACTATCGCGCGGCCATCGAGATCGACGACCTGTTCTACCCAGCCAAGATGAACCTAGCTGTGCTCTACAACTCAGTGAGCAGAAACGAGGAGGCCAGGGTCCTCCTCAGCGAAGTCGTCAACGACTTCCCGGATGTATACGAAGCCGCCTACTCACTGGCTCTCTTGCTGGTCGAGCTCGATCGGTTCGAGGAGGCTGCGGTTCACCTGCGGCGAGCGTCAGAGGGCCTGCCACAGAGATCCCGGATTCACTACAATCTGGGTCTACTCGAACAGAATCTGGGACGCACGTCAGCGTCCGAAACGGCTCTGACTCGCGCTCTCGCACTGGAGCCGGACAACCTCGACTATCAGTTTGCGCTCGGAGATCACTACCTGAGACGCGGCGAGCTGTCGCAGGCTCTGGATTTCGCCGACCGGATGATCGCGAGTCACCCAGAAAGCGACGCGGGCCGCCAGATGCGAGCTCGGATCGAGGCAATGATTGGACGCTGAATCATACATCCCTCTGGTCGCTCCCGCTGACTCTCGGCGTGTTCGCAGAATACGACATTCGTACTCCAGGAAAATTGGCTTTGTGACCGGTGCCAGACTCATGCGACCGCGCCACAAGCTGAAATCCCCTGGGAGCCGCGATACGATACGCGACTCTATACGCTACAGGCTGTCTTTGAGACGCCGGAGATGCGCGTCGCTCAGCCGGCCCACCTCAAACAGCGAGACACCGGCGGCACCGGCACTGCGCGCGAGACTCACCGCTTCACCCAGTTCGGCCGGAGTCAGCTGTGGCAGGTATAGTCCGCTGAACAGGGGCTTGGTCTCCGACAGAGCCGCGATTCCCTCGGCAGTTGCCTCGCCGACCCACCGTATCGTTTCGTTGTAGAAGCTGTGGTAGATCATTGGGAAGAATGCATCTAGTGGCCACTCGTCCCAAGCCTGACGCACCAGCCTGCGGGCGACCGCGGGTGTCGGAAAGACTGCCGCGGAGATCTGCTTGCCTTGAGCATGGACCGCATCCGTCAGCACACGCACCAGATTCGTGACACTGTCCCAACGGAACTCACGCCACTCCGCATCACGGGTGGGGTCATCGGACTCCAATGGATCGCGTCCTATCCGCTCTCGAAATACCTCACGACATACGTCACAGTAACAGAAATCGAATTCGGGGTATTCCCTGTCCTGAACCAGATTGTATCGGGACCAGAGACCGATCGGCAGAATCACGTCGGAGTGTCGCACGTAGTCCAAGTGCACACCGTCTACGTTAGGAGCGCGGGCAATGTTCTCCACCTGGCTCTTCAAGTAGTCTCTCACCGGCGCCCGAGTGGGACAGAGCCATTTGTAGTAACCCACATAGGGCGGATGCTCCAGGCTCGACCTACCCTCACGACTCACGGTGAACCACTCGGGGTGATTCTCCTTGACCCAGGCGTCGCCGTTCCGGTTCAAGGTCCAGATCCAGCACTGGAACTGCAGCCCCAGGTCGTGAGCTGCTCGTGCCGGGAGTTCACTCGACCCTGATACGAGCACACCCGTGATGCCAGCTTCTTGGATCCGAGAGAACAGCTGTCGCCACCCCTCCAGGCTATTCTCTCTCCGGCCATGGACCCAGCACCAGTTGCGGAATGTTGCTGGCTTTCCCGAGGCCGCGAGCGCATCCGGCCAGTATCCGGAAAGGAATCCGAGCGCCGTGACTGAACAGGATACTGTCTCGAGGAATTGACGTCGCTTCATCAGGCACTCGACAACAGCCGACCCCGGGGAATACACTCCGAGGCCTTTGGTGCGTGGTGGCTCAGGGTTTGGAACGCTGGCGCTGGAGTCGAAACTCCAGCCACCCTAGTATCGATATATTAAGTAACGCCGCTGCAGGTCTATTTCCAGGTGCCGAATGGAGACCGGTGCCTACCTTACGGATGCCGGACTCATTGCCATGGTAAGATGGATGGTTCGGCGTAGCCTAAACCGGTTGCCTGATGATGCGCAGCATTTTGAACGTATCGGCTTGGTCGAACCTCGTGCTTGCGTTGCTCCCTGCCGTATCTCTCTCACAGCAAGCGAACCAACCATTTCGTACCGACACGCCGCCGGTCATCGACGGCATACTGGACGATCCTGTCTGGAGAGCCGCACCGTTTTGGAGCGGGTTCAGGAGTTTCCATCCAGACTACGGGCAGGAACTCACTGGAGAGACCCGAACCTTCCTCGCATACGACGGCCAGAACCTCTACTTCGCCTTCCGCTCGTTCGACCCAGAGCCTGACAAGATCAAGGCGTCCATCACGAACAGGGACAACATAGGGCGAGATGACTGGGTAGCAGTCAACCTGGATTCATTCAACGACCAGCAGACACTGTACGCCTTCTACGTGAACCCGTTCGGCATACAGGGTGACAGCCGGTACTCCGCCGGCCACGAAGACCATACGTTCGACTTGGTGTGGTACAGCAGCGGTCAGGTCGACGAACATGGTTACACTGTTGAGATCCAGATACCGCTCCAGAGCATCCGATACACCACTGCAGATACTGTGAGCATGGGGGTGATAATGGAGAGGCACGTGGCCCGTGACGGACAGTTTGCCACGTGCCCGCCCCTGGACCCCCACCAGGGAGATTCCTGGCTCACGCAAATGCGGCCGATTCAATACTACGACTTGGACCGGCATACGCTGCTGGAGGTCCTGCCGGCGGTCACCTACAGCCATCGCCGAGCCGACGACCGAGGCCAGCTGGCCACGGAAGAGCGTCGCGCCGATCTCAGCCTCACGACCAAGTACGGCATCACTTCCGATTTGATTTTCGATGGCACGTACAATCCCGACTTCAGCCAAGTCGAGGCAGACGCCGGCCAGGTCGATATCAACCTGCGGTACAATCTCTACTTCCCGGAAAAGCGCCCCTTCTTTCTGGAGGCACGCGAAGCTTTCACCGTGGCCTCCACGGGGGCGTCGGAGAAAGACCCGGTTCAATCCATATTCTATTCCCGAACCATCGTAGATCCCATCGTGGGCGCCCGGCTCTCAGGCAAGATCGGAACCAAGAACACGCTGGCCTCGATCTACGCACTCGATGAAATCCCGCCAATCGAACCGACTGCCGAGACCGAGTATGTCCATTTCCCAATAGTCCGCTACAAGCGATCACTCAACGAGGACAGTTACGTCGGCGGCATCTACGCCGGCAGGGAGCTCAGCAATCACTTCAACAGGTTGACGGGAATCGACGGACAGATCAGGGCCAACGAATCCAGCATGTTTGGGTTCCACGGCCTGCTGTCCCGATCAAAGATCGATCCCTTGTCAGACGCAGTCAGTGGTCATTCGATTGGAGCCAACTATACGCACACTAGTCGCAACCTCGATTACGGCTTGGTGTTGAACGACATCTCACGAGACTTTCGGGTCGAGATGGGATACGTGTGGCGAACCGGTCTATCGCAAGTGAGCGGATTGGTGCGACCCAAGTTCTACTTCCCTGGCGAGTTCTTCAAGCGGATCGATGCCGAGATGTTCACCGCACAGACACGCGACAAGTTCAGCGGGATGTGGGAGACATTCAATCACATCTCACTGCAGAACTACCTGTGGGGGAGGATCACCTTCAAGGTGAAGTATTCCTATTCCACCGAGGTATTTCAAGGTGAGAGGTTCAACACCAGCGGCTTCCACGTGTACGGCGGTGGCCAATGGACCAATCGTCTCTTCTTCGGAGTCCTATATCGGAACACCGGAGCGATCTTCTATTCCGCCGAGCCCTACCAGGGCCGGAGCAACACCCTGTCAGTCAACCTCACGTATCAACCGTCTGACAAACTGAGGGGAGAAGCATCGCTGACCTACTCGGACTTCTTTCGCGAATCAGATTCGCAGAAGGTGTACGACTATCCGATAGTGCGCGGCAAGTTGACCTACCAGTTGAGCAAGTATCTCCTATGTCGTGGTATCATCGAATACAACGACTTCAGGCAGGAAATCCTGACCGATCTGCTGGCCTCCTTCACATATATCCCCGGGACCGTGGTACACATGGGGTATGGATCGCTCCACGACAAGTCCGCCTGGCATGAAGGCCAATACGTATCGGGTGACCGATTCCGGCAGACAAAGCAGCGTTTCTTCTTCAAGGCGTCGTACCTGTGGAGGATCTAGCGACAAAGCTCTGCCGGCGGTGGCCACTGGGGAATCACTGTAAGGCGGAATCCTCCGGCACACCATAGTATACGCGCAGCTGTGCCAGCCTGTCCGTCAATTCTACCACTACGTCAGCGTACTCCGGCTCCGAGTACACGGAATGCAGCTCCGCCGGATCCTGCTCCAGATCGAACAGCTCCCACTCATCTATCAGGTAGTAGTGGATCAGCTTGTAGCGATCGGTGCGTATTCCATAGTGTCGTTGCACCTGATGGACGGCGGGGAATTCGTAGTAATGGTAGTAGATGCCGTCTCTCCAATCGGAGGG